>Ga0074199_1000390_pt1 | contig 74345 bp, 46 predicted proteins | sample EPASupsiteSAE347_FD_64528 | JGI IMG/M metagenome (GOLD analysis project Ga0074199, IMG submission 64528) | Bioremediated contaminated groundwater from EPA Superfund site, New Mexico - Sample SAE3-47 | ecosystem: Environmental > Aquatic > Deep subsurface > Groundwater > Contaminated ... | reverse complement strand
CAAGTTTTCCTTCGATCCTGCCGGGCGATTGATCGAGGAAATCCGCCCCGGTGTAAAAACGACAAATACTTTTGACTTGGCCGGTAGGCTTTTACAGCTAAAGCATGAGCGCGATCACGGCCACGAAAAAATTGTTGCTTTGCGGCGTTACACTTATTCCCCCGTGGGAAATCGTCTTACCATGCTGGACGAAGGCAACGAGCTCACCCGATATTTTTACAATGGTTCGGATTGGCTCACGAAGGCCGTCTATCCTTATGGCCGGCAGGTTTCGTATGGGTATAACGGTGCTGGGGATAGAATTGAAGAGCGAATCGAAACCCCGATGGTAAAAGGCCATGGCCACAATGCCGTTATTGGAACCGATACCGTAACAATTCCGCTGTCCTACGACGCAGGCGGCAAGCTGATTTCAAGGGCGTCTGACACTTTCGTTTTCGATCCCGACGGCAACCAAATTTCCGCCGTAGAAAACGGCGATGAATCCCGGTATTTCTGGAGCCCCGATAATCGGCTGATGAAAGTCGAGCGAGACATAGAATGTCAGAAACACGGAAAACGGCGGTGTCATCAGTGTCCACAAACCTTTACCCTATCGGAATCTTACACCTATGAGCCGGAATCCTGGAAGCGGATCACCAGAAAAGTTGATGGGCAAACTTTCGTTTCCGTTTTTGATGGCGACGATGAGTCGCATGAATACTTGGTCACGCCGAAAACGCTGGCGAGGAACTGGCGATTCGGGCCTTGGTGCTGGCAACCCAAGCTTCCGAAGTTGATTCTCTTCCGTGAGTTCATCGGCGGGCCTGGAACCGATGACATTGAGGCCACGAAATTTCACGGGCGTTACCTCTGGCACCTTAAAGACGGCTTAGGCTCAACGATAACTTTGACAAACCGAGGTGGCAACGCGGTAGCGCGTGTAAATTACGACGCCTTTGGAAATTTCCGATGGCCAGATAAACCGGGTCATGGCATCGCTCCGTGCAAAGAGTATGACCTGGACGACCTTCTTGACCGTTTGGATGGAGGCCATTCATTCGGCTTCGATCATGACGCCTGGCATTTCGGCAGGCACTTTGGCAAAGCTCTCACGCCCTATCTTTATACCGGAAGGCGACTGGACAGCTTTAGCCAGACCTACAATCACCGCAATAGGCAGTACAACCCGAAATACGGCCGGTGGCTTTCGCGCGACCCGATTGGGTTTCGAGGGGGGCTAAATCTTTGGGCATTTTGCAAAAATAATCCGGTTCGTTTCGTAGACCCCTTCGGCCTGGATATTAGGAGAGCAATTCAAATTTTGAAAAAGCGATGTGAGCCCAAATATCAAGAATGGGCGGTGCAGCTCGAAAGAAACCTTGGCCCTGGGCTTGTTGATTGGGATGTCGTTATTGAGGTTTTCAAAAGAATCCAAGCTGACGCTGATCCAACAATCAATTCTCTTCAGAGAGAGATAATTCATAATGTCCAGCAGGTCAAACACATGGGCGGGCCTGGCACCCCCGGTTATGAGCCGCCAAACAGCTATTTGACGGTTGACCCCTTGCCGTTGATTTTCCAACTCGTACCCGTTTCTGAACTTCAGTATTACCGTGGAGGTCAGAGGCTCAAAAGATTTGGAGATTTCATCGGAAAATATGTGGACCCGACCACTCGCGAAGAGTCAGATTCAAAAGATGGTGTGATTAGTTTTAAAGCAGGTACTGGAATACACCTCTACCCTGGGCTGGAGAGGTCGGAGGTGGAGGAGAACCAACCTCAGCAGGATGTTAACCAACCATAAGTTTTACCGTCGCTCAATTCTTTTAGGGCTGTTCTTTTTCTTTGCTTTGTTGGTTCCATTCGTTGCCAACGGTGACAATTGGTGTAAGGATTTTGGAGTTGAAAAATTGGAATCGTCTTTGACATCCGTTATTGAGAAACACCGAAATGACGAGCTCCTGATCATCTGGGATGATGGCTTTGAGGCAACGGTGACTTTTTTTGCAAAGATCGCATCTGACATTTCTGACATAGGCACTCAGGAATTTGTTTTTTTGATTCGCCGGGGCAATACTCAACATGGGCTGAATGTGAAAAAAGCCGGAATCAGAGTTTCAGCGGCTTTTCCACCTCTTTTGATTCGAAATTCCGAGAAGCAGACTATTTGGAAGCTTCCAAAAAACAAGATCCGAAAATTCAAGACCTCAGATTTGCTTGTTCCATTCTCCAATTGGGAGGATGAAATATTCGATCCAAATAATGCTATCGAGAGGCTGATGGTTAATTCCAGATGTGTTGAGGCAAGCATTTACCTGAAATCGGAAGACTTGGATAGTGCAAAAAAATTAAGCGAGAAAGCCCTTTTCCTGAAGAATTCTTTTCATTTAAATTCTGGGGAAAAAAATGATGTATTGGTTAGAATTGCATCAGATATTCAATCGTCAGCAGAGACCTTAAGAAAGAGATATGAAAAGGGGATTGATCCTGGATTTAGTATCACCGCAGCCCTTTGCCGAGTTTTTCTGAAACGAATAGGTGCTGATTCCCCCCGGGCCAAATAGGCCAACCAACTTCCGAACCACCCCAAGCCAGCCCGGCGGCATCCGCTCGACCGAAGGTGAGCGGTGGGTGACTGAGCCCCCAGGCCGTCCCGGCCATGGGATGCGAAGGAACCCGGAGGCTGAAAGGGCGCGGCGGGCGATATCCGCATAAAAAACGGTTTATTCGGTAAGCGGCATCAGCAAGGGCCATTACAGGAAGGGGTGCGCGGGGTCCCCGCCTGGAATGGCCCTTGCGCCGCGTTCGCCCGCCATCTTGCGCCCTTTCAGCCGGAGCCGCCGGGCGGTGCCGGAGCCACCCAAGGCCGGGTAATTCTTGTGCATCGCCCCCGGCCTGGGGAACCCAACCGGGGCGATGCTACCGCAGAAAAAATCCAAAAATAAAACGCGCTCACCGGCCCGGGAATCCCGACCGTGAGCGCGTCACCGCTTTTTTCCTTTAGGAGCTGTGTGCCGGTTCCCTCTGGACGAGCAAATCCAGCATCTTCTTTTTCGTCAGCATGGAATCGATAACGTTTAAAATTGTTTCCTTGTCCTTGTCATCAAGGGTTTCGATCATCTCAACCCGCTTGGCAAGAGCTTTATCTTTCACGCTCACCGGGCCGATTTCCCCGGCATCGTCATCCAGAAGGTAATCAGCGGAAACCCCGAAAGCCTGGGCCATCTTCCAGAGCAATTCACTTGAAGGCTGTGATTTCCCGTTCTCCAAGCGGCTTAAATGCGCTATGTGAACCCCCACCTTCTTGCTGAGGTCGCCCTGTGACCAGCCTTTTTCTTTTCGCAATTTTGTCATTTTCTCGGAAAAGTTCATTTTTGTTCCCTCCAAGAAACCCATTGGTTCTAGCTTTTTCATATTGAGATAATAACATGTATCGGAAATTTCTTCAAGAATTTTGCTGTATTTAGATATTTTGCCATTGACAATGCTTGTCCTAAATGATATAACTCTGCATATCATAAGCAACAACAAACCATAACATCAAGATCATATAAAATATTTGGAGGTTTTTATGCCTCGTATCCCCGCCGAAGAACTCGACCGCATCAAACGAGAGGTTTCCGTTCAGCGTTTGGCCGAAGCGCGGGGCGTGAAGCTTACGAAACAGGGCGAAAACCTCATCGGGCTGTGTCCTTTTCACGAAGACCATAACCCCAGCCTGGTTATCACGCCTTCCAAGAACCTTTGGAATTGCCTGGGGGCCTGCCAGGAAGGGGGTGACGTGATCAATTGGGTAATGAAATCGGAAAGTGTGAGCTTCCGTCACGCCGTGGAAATCCTGCGGGATGAAGGCTCGATAACAGTTTCCGGCGGCCCGATCAAGCCCTTGAAAAGCCATCGGTCCCGGGGAAAGCTGGCCGCGCCGATCGACTTCCAAACCGAAGACCGGGAACTGCTGCGGCAGGTCGTAGAATACTATCACCAAACCTTGAAGCAGAGCCCAGAAGCGCTTTCCTATCTGGAAAAACGGGGCCTGACTAATTCCGAAATGGTGACCCATTTCAAACTCGGCTACGCAAACCGAAGCCTCGGGCTTCGGCTTCCAGAGAGCAATTACAAAACCGGCGCGGCGATCCGCGAGCGGCTCCAGAAAATCGGCATTTATCGCGACACCGGCCATGAACATTTCAACGGCTCGGTGGTCTTCCCTGTCTTCGACGAACACGCCCAGGTAACCGAAGTCTACGGGCGGAAAATCATTGAGCGGCTGCGGGAAGGAACCGCCTACCATCTTTACCTTCCGGGGCCTCACAAGGGCATTTTCAACCTTCAGGCCCTTCAAGCCTCAAAAGACATCATCCTTTGCGAAGCCATCATCGACGCCTTAACCTTCTGGTGCGCGGGTTTCCGCAACGTCACCGCGTCCTACGGCGTAAACGGCTTCACGCCGGATCACCTAGAAGCCTTCAAAAGATACGGCGTGGAACGGGTTTACATCGCCTATGACCGCGACGTAGCCGGTGATAAAGCCGCTCACAAACTCGCGGAAGAGCTTATCATCGAAGGCTTCGAGTGTTTCCGCATTCTTTTTCCTCGGGGCATGGACGCCAACGAATACGCCTTGAAAACGAAACCGGCGGAAAAAGCCCTGGATCTCGTTTTCCGTAACGCTACCTGGATCGGCAAAGGCAGCCGGTCACAGGCGCGGGTCCCCACTCCCGAGGAAGCGGAAGGCCGCCCCGAAGAACCAAAAGCAGCAACTAAAGGGGAAAACATGTCCGGGGAAATTCCAGGCCCGGAAAGCGTTTCCCATGTTTCGAGCCAGGCGAAAGAAAACAACGAGGAACCGCGAAGGCTGGAAACGCCTTCCCAGCCTTCGAAAAACCAGGAAAAGATTTTCCCTTTAGCTGCTGAAAAAACCATCGAAGAACCACCAAAGCCGGAACCGGCGCGTTCCGCGCCGGTATCCAAACCCGCCGAACTGGTAACCGCCGTTCGGGAAGAGGAAATCATCATCACGGCAGATGACCGCCGCTGGCGGGTTCGCGGGCTCAAGAAAAACATGACCTATGAACAGCTCAAACTGAATCTTTTGGTTTCCATCGGGGATAAATTCCACGTCGATACCTTCGATATGTATTCCGCCCGGTTCCGGGCCGCTTTCCTCAAGCAGGCCGCCGAGGAATTACGCATCAAGGAAGACACCCTGAAAGGCGACCTGGGGAAAGTTCTTCTGAAGCTCGAAGAGCTTCAGGACAAGCAAATCCGGGAAACCCTCGAACCGAAAGAAAAGGAAGTGGTCTTGACCGAAGCGGAGAAGACCGAGGCCGCCCAATTCCTCAAAGACCCGAACCTTTTACCCCGGATTCTCGAAGACTTCGGAAAATGCGGGATTGTGGGAGAGGAAACAAATAACCTCGTCGGGTATCTGGCGGCTATTTCCCTAAAGCTGGAAAGACCGCTTGCAATCATCATTCAATCGTCTTCATCCGCCGGGAAAACCTCTCTCATGGAAGCGGTTTTATCTTTCATGCCGGAAGAGGACAAGGTGAAGTATTCCGCGATGACCGGCCAATCCCTGTTTTACATGGGAGAGACGAACATCAAAAACAAGATTCTCGCGATCGTCGAAGAGAAGGGCGCGGAAAGCGCTGCCTATGCGCTCAAGCTGCTTTTGAGCGAAGGCGTTTTGACCATCGCCTCGACCGGGAAAGACCCACATACCGGCCGGCTCATCACGCATGAATACAAGGTGGAAGGCCCGGTTATGCTCTTCATCACCACGACCAATATCGACATCAGCGAGGAATTGCAAAACCGCTGTATCATGCTCACCATCGATGAAAGCCGGGAACAAACCCGCGCCATTCATCGACTGCAACGCGAAATGGAAACCCTCGAAGGGCTTTTAACCCTTCGGGAAAGGGACTGGATTTACCGAAGACACCGCAACGCCCAGCGGCTTCTACAGCCGCTTTTGGTCTCGAACCCCTGCGCACGGCATTTAACCTTTCTCGATGACACCATGAGAACCAGGCGCGACCAAAAAAAGTATTTGACCCTCATTCGTAGCATCGCCCTGCTTCATCAGTTCCAAAGGCCGCATAAAAAGACGGTGGTCAGGGGTTCGGCGGAATCGTTTCTCGAAGTAACCTTCGAGGATATCGCCCTGGCAAACCGCTTAGCGAATGAAGTTTTAGGGCGGTCGCTCGATGAGCTTTTGCCGCAAACGCGGCGGTTTCTCGATCTGCTTTTTCAACTGGTGAAAAAACGCTGTGCCGAAGAGGGAATCGAACAAATGGACCTTCGGTTTTACCGCCGGGAAGTTTGCAACTTCACCGGCTGGAGCCTGTCACAAGTGCGGCTTCATCTGGAGCGCCTGGTAGAAATGGAATACGTGCTCGTTCATAGAGGCTCTCGCGGTCAGAGTTTCGTATACGAGCTTCTTTACAACGGCGAGGGGCAGGACGGGAAACCCTTTGTGCTCGGGCTTCTCGATATCGAGAGGCTGAAGGAAAAGATGAATCCGAACTACGTTCCAAACATGGCGGACTTTTCTTCGGGGGTGGCGGACTCAACCTCAGAGTTAGCGGGGCCAAAACGGCCACAAAACGCCCCCAAAACGGGGGGATGTTTGACCCAGGAAAACCCACTTTCGGAAGCCGCTGATACGGATTCCCCGGAATCGACCCCGGAAAAAGACGAAAAAACGCGAATAGGGGATCAGCCAACCGGGGAAGCGTCATACGCTCAAAGCGGTCGTAAGCCGGAAAAGGAAAGCTGATGGGAACGCGCCCGACAAGGAAACTGAAAGTTGCGCGGATCGTCGGCACCGGCGATCCGCGGGGCATGGGCCACCTGATCGGGAAATACAAGGAATGGCAACAGATGAAGGGCTATTCCGGGGATACCATTTACGGCCAGGAAAACGCACTGGAACATTTCGCGCTCTGGTGCGCGGAAAGGGGTATCACGAGGCCATCGGAAGTCGTGCGGCCCGTCCTGGAACGGTATCAGCGGCATCTTTTCCATTACCGGAAACCGGACGGTTTCCCGCTGGCCTTCAACAGCATTCATAATCTGTTGGTCCCCATCAGAAGCTTTTTTCGATGGCTGACCAAAAACAATTATTTGCTTTCGAATCCGGCGGCGGATGTCGATTTACCGAATCGGGGAAGACACTTGCCCCGGGTCACGCTGACCGTCGAGGAAGCGGAAAAGATCATGAGCCAGGTGAACATCGAAAACCCGATGGGCATTCGTGACCGGGCCATGCTGGAAACCTTTTATTCAAGCGGTGTTCGACGAAAGGAGTTTTTGAAAATCAAATGCCAGGATCTTGATATGAAGCATGGAATTTTGACCATCCGCGACGGGAAAGGAAACAAAGATCGCATTATCCCGGTCGGGGAACGGGCGATAGCCTGGATTAACAAATACCTCAAGGATATAAGACCTCATCTGGTGGTGGAACCGGATGACGGAACTTTGTTCATAACGCGGGAAGGAACCAGGTTTTCAGGAACCCGCCTGGGAAGTATCGTTCGTGATTACGTCCGGGCGGCTGGAATCGGGAAAGACGGTTCCTGTCACATGTTCCGGCATACCATGGCAACGCTCATGCTGGAACACGGCGCGGGTCTTCGCTTCATTCAAAGGATGCTCGGACATGCGCAACTGACCACGACGGAAATCTATACCCAGGTCTCAACCAAGAAGCTAAAGGAAATTTTCATGGCGACCCATCCAGGAGCGCGATTAGAGCGGGATTCGGAAGTAGCGAAAACCGCCGTGGAGGACGGCGTTTTATCCGATGACGATGATGAAGCCTGGGGAGACGGAAGCAGCGGGCACTTGAGGCGGACCCTGCCGGACACGGCAGGAAAAACAAAATAAGCAGTAGCGCCCGGACGGGAGGCCCGACCGGCAGCGCGTCTAAAATTTAAAACCCGTCCGATGCTTGGGAAGCTTCGGCGGACGCCAGCAAGCTACGGCGAAAGGGCTAAAAACGCGGGGCAAGCGCGGGGACAAGAACCGCGCCATTTGGGTCCCCCCCGGCCCCCCAAATGTCACGGTTCTTGCGAAACCTGCTTACCGCCCAATAGGCCCATTGGGCGGATATTGCCCCGCAACGCCCTTTCGCCTCCGGGTTCCTTCGCACCCCATGGCCGGGATGGCCTGGGGGCTCAGTCACCTACCGCTCACCTTCGGTCGAGCGGATACTTGCTGGCTTGTTCGTGGTAGCTCGCGGCTTTCGTGCCGTAGCGGGGCTTTTCGAGAGGGAACCAAAAACGGGAAATGCTGTGTTTGCGGCATTTTCAGGCCCCGGTTATGTTTCAAAGATTCTTTCAAGGAAACCTTTTTGGAGAAAGCTTTTTAGTACTCTTTTCTTTTAGCAGCTATAGCAGCTAAAAGAAAAATCTGCATCGTACCCTTCCAGGGCTTCCCGGAAAGTCTCATCGTTAAAGACTTTTCGGGCCTTTCTTTTCGCTGCTAAAAGAGGTAAAATAGCCTCGTGAAAAACAGTAAACGCCTGGGGATTTTGTTCCTTTTCCTGATCGTCGCGTCAAGCCTTTTTGCTACCGTAAGCGAAAAGCCGCGTCAAGGTCTCATCTCCATTTTCGAAGACCTGCACCCGGCTTCCGAACCTTCGGAAACCCTTTCCAATGCCGGGGATCAGCCATCCGAAACCGCAACCCCACGGCAGACAAACCAGTTCGGCGGGCGACGAATGGATTCATTCACTCAACTTTACGGACATCGGAACCGGATGTATAGCCCAAAACTGGGCAGGTTTGTTTCGCGCGACATGCTGGGTTTCGCGGCCGACAGCAACCTTTTCCGATTTGTAAAAAACAACCCGGTTCGGTTTGTAGACCCATTTGGACTTTACCCTTATCGAATAGGTATGAACTTTGAGGCATGGAGAAAACTTTCTACCACAACACCGTGTGAGTTAAAGGACGGTTGGCAAACTTATCAACTTGAACTTTTACTGACCGATGGATTGGTTGATTCAACTGATGATTTGTTCCTTACCTATGGTCTTTTGCAGGTTGGTAAGACCATTGGGAAAAGAGCTTTGGAAAACTTATTTAAAGGTCAAGTGAGTAATCAGTTAGAGGGAGAATTACTCCAAAATTACAATCGATTTGTTAAAAAGCTGCCAAGTGGTGCAGAAGAGGTCGTGGTAAAAGATCTTCCAAACGGTGGCAAGGCATTTTTAGGAAAAGTTCCGGGAAACGTTCCAGGTTCATATGCCATCTACGAAAAGCAAGTAGATTCTGCTGGAAGGACCCTTGGGTATTATAAGACCACAATCGGACCAAACGGTGAGCTTATCGGTGTTAAAGATAAAATTTCTGGTGACACAATATGGGGCCATTAAAGGAGAACCGGAAAGAACTTTTAACTTCTTTGCTTGAGGCCCCCTCGAAAACTCCAGAAATATTGAAAAAGTTACGGAAGTTTTCATGGGATAGTGAGGTTTTAGTGGAATTAAGGGAATTGAATGTTTTGAAAATACTTGATCAATACATTAATGGCGATCTTAATTCAAAGGAAATTCAATTTTGGGCAGAAAGCATTGAAGGAAGAGACGATATTGGATTTCAATCCAATGAACTCAAGAATTTCATTTTTGAGTTGGCAACGCCTGAGATCAACACACCCATTGATAAAGATTGGGCAAATCAATGGATAATCAGATTGAAAAAGGCCTGTAAAGATGGCATTTAAAGAAAGCCAGTTCATTTCCCTTCCTGCCTATTTTGTTTGGGGCTGATCAACCCTCGAACGATCCCAAACCAGTCTGCCGTAGGGGGGATTAGCGAGCCGTCGCCGAAGCGTAATCCACCGTGAACTGAATGGATTCCAAAAGTTCTCAAATGCCCATGTGGAGCAAGCACCGCTCCTACGACAGGGAATGAACCGGATCTCCAAATTTTAATGCGATGCTCTGCCCGTGGGTTTTTTATTGCGTCGCTCATTCATCAGGTTTATAATTCAGTTTTGGTTGGCTAAAAGAAAATCAGGCGTTCAACGCCGGATCAAAGCAAGGAAAGGGATTCACCATGAAGATTGCGATTCATCCTCTGAAAAAAAGTGAATTGAAGCCTTTGGTATCCGATCCCAAAATTCTCGGGTTTTGTAAAATATTCAGCGATAGAATGTTTACGATGAATTATTCCGAGGTTGACGGGTGGCATAATCCTGAAATCAAGAAATTTTCACCCTTTTTGCTGGACCCTTCGACGATAGTATTTCATTATGGGCAAGAGATATTCGAAGGCTTGAAAGCATACAGAACTTCCGATGGGGAAGTAAATTTATTTCGACCGGCCATGAACGCGCAAAGATTCAATCGTTCAGCCGCGCGATTGTGCATGCCGACGATTCCCGAATTCGATTTTCTCGAGAGCATTGAAACGCTTATCAAGCTGGAAGAACGATGGGCGATCAGTACAAAAGGCGCCGCCCTCTATGTCAGGCCTTTCATGTTCGCCAGCGATAATACGCTCGGTGTTCGCGCCGCCTCAAATTATGTGTATTGCGTCATTTTAAGCCCAGTAGGACCTTATTACCAGGAAGGCTTCAATCCGATCAGTCTTTATGTGTCGGATGAATTCACGCGAGCCGTAAAAGGCGGAATAGGTGAGGCAAAGACCGGTGGGAATTATGCCGCCAGCCTTCTAGCCGGTCGTATTGCTCGAGAGCATGGTTGCGCTCAAGTTTTGTGGCTTGACGGCATCGAACATCGGTATGTCGAGGAAGTCGGAGCGATGAATATTTTCTTTGTTTTCGACGACAAATTGGTAACGCCGAAGTTGAACGGCAGTATCCTTCCTGGAATTACACGCGACAGCGTCATCACATTGGCGAAAAGCATGAATTTGAAAGTTGAGGAGCGGGCGGTTTCCATCGACGAAGTCGTCGGCGGCATTACAACCGGTTCGATTACGGAAATATTCGGCAGCGGCACCGCCGCAGCCATCTCCCCGGTCGGCAATTTGAAATACAAGGAGAAAGACTATGTTGTCGGGGAGCGAAAAGTGGGCACAATCAGTAAAAAAATGTACGACACCCTTATCGGCATTCAATATTCGGAAATAGAAGACCCCTTCAACTGGATTCGAAAAGTTGACCTTAGCGAAAAGTCCATCACGGCTGAAAGAGAAAGAAAATAAATTCCCTTAGAGCCTGTTAGAAAATAACCGGATCGCCTGGTTGTTTTTTTACAGGCTCTTATGGTACGGCGGAAAATAAAAACAAGTAACTTTACCAATCCCAAAAGAACTCCAGAAGAACTTGCCGCCCTTATTGAATCCTGCCTTTCGAAAACTCCTCAAGTTCGGGTGGATTACGGCGCCGGCGCCTAATCCGCCCTATATCGCCCAGGGATGGCGTAGATACCCGAAATGCGCCCGGATGGCGCGCTTTTTCGGCTACTCGAAAACCGACTTTCATTTTGCAGCTATCAATAATTCGCCCCAAAAATGATTTACTTGCCGCGGAATGTGTCGTAGCGCTGAGTCAATTGATCGTATGCCGCTAATTTGGCTTCCAGTCTGTTCGTATCGGCGCCGTATCTGAAGCGTCCGGCATCTTCCGGATAGGCTTTGAGGTAGAATTCAATCCAGAATTCTTTTCTTTCGTGGTTGTATTCGGCTTTGGCTTCCCAACAATGAAGGTCTCGAACGAGCCCCAGCGTCAACGGGCTGAATTTTTGTGTCAGATGGCTATAGTGACCGTTTGTCGTGATTTCCCAAAGAGGTCTGATCGTGACGCGATAGTTCATCGAAGTGTCGGTGACGCGGCGGTATTCATGCGGATAAGTTACGCTCGTGTCGAATGACCAAAGATTGCTGGCCAAACGATATCGCATGTTGAGATTTCCGGGTTTTAGGCGGGTCAAATCCATCTCTCGGAATGCGACCGGGTCGGGAATGTAATCGCGCCGCATGAAGAATTCCCAATTATGAAACGAATCGGTACGGGAGCGTCTCGAGAAATCCCAGTAGACTTGTTCCAATCTTCGAGAAACCCGGTTGTAATTGAAGTTTATGGGATTACATGCCCAGGTGTTTTCAGCAATGCGAAGACGCGTAGAAAAAATGTCAGTGCTTATGATCGAATCGAATCGGAACGGCGATTGTCCCTTCTGTGTGGCGACATTGTAGTTGAATTCCATATTGGTGATTTTCGAGAACTTATGATTGGCGCGGACCATGGTATTTCCGCTCTCGCGTACGACTCCTTCGCTATACCAGCTTTTCTCAAAATTATATGACGGTGTTAAATCGAACATCCTGTTGACAACGAGGCTCGGAACTGAAAATCCCGCCCGCACATCCTTTTTGTCGGTAAGTTTCGTGTCCGTTAGAGTTCCTTCTTCATATCTTCCCACCATTCCCGAAATGGTTGTTGTAATCGGGACCAAAGGCAATTTGTATGCCGGGAAAGAGAAATTTGCCTCAGGAACGCGGTTCAAGATTTGGTATCCGCTGTCATAGGTGTATTTGTCGCCGTCCAGATCGAAAAATTTGCTGGCCGTGATGTTCAGACTCATGAATTTCAAGACCGGAGTATAGTTCATTTGGGTATTTAAATCCTGATTTGCCGCCGAATTACCTACGCGATCACCCGTATAGGCAAGATTGGTTGATACGGTATCGCCTCTTTGAAATCGGTAATTATGAGTGAGGTTCATTTGCAGGTTTTTATGAAGACGCTTGGTCTCTTCAAGGTTGTAGATGGAAAAGTTGCCGCTGCTTTGACCGGAGCTGGTATAGGAGCCGCTGAAACCCGTGCCGTAACCGCGTTTTTCAAAGAAATCCAAAACGAAGTTTCCCTTCATTTGAGGGGTTACTTCCAAATCGGTAAGGAATTTGAAATAGAACCCGTCGATTTGCGACATTCCTTGCCTGGTGTTGAAAAATTTCTCTTTTTTATAGAGGGTTGATTGATCGACGGCTTTTCGATAAAGAGTTTTTCCGCGCCATTTCAGCGCCAAATCATTCATCGTCATCGAGTGCCCGGGATAGATTTCTATTTTCTTTGCTCGAATGCGATAGTGCGGGTGTTCTTCGTTGTCGCAAGTTGTTTGCATGATGTCGTGTGCTAAACTATAGCTGGGACTGATATAGACGTCTTTCGCGGCGAAAAAATTGCGATTGCGGCGGATGGTGGCGTCTCTCATCCAGCCTTTCCCGTTTTTCATGTTGTAAACCATGAAATCGCCTTTGGTGCGATCATAGGCCTTCCAGAAGTCGACGTTTCCTTGGGCGAAAATATCCTCGCTTTTTGTATTGGCCTGGATCGTATCGGCGCTGATCTTCAAGTCTTTGTAGGCAATGAATCCGTGACCTTTGGTGACGACTTGATTTGCTTTGGTGCGGTATTCCAGATAATCTCCGTAGATTTCCACGGGAAATTTTTGAGTATCGATTTCGGGAACGTCGAAACTATAAACCTTGGAAGGCGAGCAAAGACAAAAAACGACAAAAATAGAGACGGCAAAAATACCGAACATTTTTTTCATGCAAGGAAACAAAATCGCAAAGAAAAAACCTGAATACCGAACTTCTTCACCGGTGTGCTTCAAACCGAACGGTTTATTCCTTAAGCGATTCATTGAATTTCCAACATTCTTGTGTTTATATTTAGCGTTTTCATTCTAAGAGAAAAGGCGGACGAAAGGAATACACTTCCCTATATTCTGATATCGGCTTTTGACTACGAAAACGATAAGGGTGTGAAATTGTCGTTGCGGTAGTTAATGTTGGCCGTTGTTTATTCATATTCGGCACATCATCGCAAGTTGGTCAATTCCGAATGGAGAATGTTTAATGCGGTACCGGATTGTTCGGCGGTGATTGCCAAAGTCAATCGAATTTCATCTTGCTCGATGAGAACGGCATTGATTTGTTCTTTTTCCAAAGCATGTAAAAATATATCCGCGATTGTGGGATTGCGTCGCAGTCCTGATCCAACAATCGATATTACCCACAGATGCGCATTGAATATCATTTCCTCGGCATCCAAACCTGCTGCGTGACTCCAAAGAAAAGGCAAAGCCTCGAAACAATCGGATATTTTAAAACCGATTCTCATAGACCCTGTTATATCATCAAGGGTTCGCCATTCTTTTGCCATGATCAAAAATCCGGGTTCATATTTCTCGAAATCGCTTTCGGCTTTTTTGTTTTTCTTTATGCCTTCGATTGTTACCACTGCTTGTTTTTTGTCGCAGGAAATACTCTTAACGGGAATCGAAGGGTCTCCGTCGGGGCCGACGATGCTTCCTTCTTCGCGGGTAAAGCTCGATCGTACGTGAATTCTTATTGAGGCATCCTTGGCGTATGCAATGGATCGCGGATGCAAAATGCCGTTGCCGTAACGCGAAAGCATATCCATTTCTTCATAATCGATATGCCAAATTTTTTTTGCGGATGATATCAATCGAGGGTCGGCCGAATAAATTCCGTCTTCATCGGTATATTTCTCGCAGACTTTTTGGCCGAGTTCTCGGGCCAGTGCTACCGCGGTAATATCCGAACCGCCTCTTCCGAGGGTAGTCAAGTCGCCGGTCTTCGTCATTCCCTGAAATCCGGCGACGACGGCGACGCAGCCGGGCTCGATGAACTTTGCCATACCGGTTATGTTTTCAAAATTCGTGATTTCCGCTGATCCGTGTTTTTCCGTGGTTCGAATTCCAAGATTAAACGCGTTGTACGATTTTGCCATGACACCAAGCTTTTGAAGCGCTCCGACGGTAAGCGAACAACTTATCATTTCACCGGTGGCCATCAATTGGTCTAGTTCTCTCGGGTCCGGATCGTGGCTGATTTTTCTCATCAGCGAGATCAGATCATCGGTAGTGTCGCCCATAGCCGAAACAACGACTACAAGGCGCTTTCCATTCCTGGTGAGCTCGGCGATTCGTTCCGCCACTCTTTGAATTCGTTCACCTGAAGCCATGGAAGATCCGCCGTATTTTTGGATCAACACTTCTCCGGGTTTAAACATGACGGATTTTTTCGGCAATAATAGGCTATGGATTAAACTTCATAGCGAATGCATGAGCGCACGGTAGCGAGCTTGATTTCGCTTCCGATGGCTTCCGTGGTTTTCCGCATGGCCGATTCGAAATTGGGCTTTGTGAAAAAAACGATCTCCCCGTTGGATTCGGCGGAGTCTCCTTTTTCGAGATTCTTTCCGGGCTGAAAGATGTTCCGAACTTCGATTCCTTTTTCCGCGAAGAGATTAATGATTTGTCCGACCGTTGAGGAAAAATTCATTATGGAAATTCGCAAAAAGAAGCTCGAGAAGATTTCATCCTTGGGAAGAATATCAGCCGGTTTGAGCGTAGCATAGCCGAGGCTTCCATGTCGAACCAGGGATTTGAAATCCCGCAACATGCCTCGAAGAACAACTTCGTTGTCGGTTCCCGGACCGGTGTAAATGAAGCTGTTGTCGGCATCGCACTGAAGATATGCCGATTCCATTCCACCTTTGGCTTGAGCAAGAAGGTATTTTTGGGGAATCAGGCACGGTCGTACCCAGGCTTCGATGCCGTTTTCCCGTTGCTCGACGGACCCGATGAGGCGAACGGAGAAATTTAAAGTTTTCGCGATTTTAATATCGCGCGGGTCGATTTTTCCGAAACCTTCAACGAAAATTTCGTTGATCTTCAATGCTTTTCCGAAAATCAACGATCCAAGCAGAGCTAATCTTTCACGGGCGATGAGGCCGTGAGTGTGCCTTGTCATATTGCTCGGCGCCAGATTTCTCCATTGAATTTCGCTTTGCGCTTCATCAAGCGATTTCCCGGTCTGCTCCATTTCGCTGAGAATAAAACTGGAAATGCCGTCGGCAACCGTCAATAACCTTTTCGGTCGCGGAAAAAGCTCTCTCGGAGTGCAAATATCCAAGATGGGAAAAGTGCCTCCGATTGCGCCGCGAAACCCTATATTGTCACAGGGGGACATCAGTATTTTCTCGGTCGCGAGAGCAGGATCGGATGTGATGACCCATTTCGGCCATCTCGACGGATTAGGTCGCTGGGAAAAATGCCAACCGATTTCTACGGCCGAAAAAAAATCCTCTTCTTCAAGCGATGCCCACAAATGCTCGGCTTCTTCCTTGCCGAGCGCCGGAGCGGCGATTAATTCCGCGACGCCGTAAGCCGAAAGAATTTTTTTCAACTCATCATGCCAGAGAGGCAGGTTCAAAAATCCGGCGGCGCCCATCGATCAGCCGAATTATCCGTGGATGCCCAAGCCCATGGAATTTTCAAATGCTTCCATGAAAGCTTCGGAAAGAGTCGGATGAGGGTGAATTATGCCGGAAAAAGCGACGTGATCGACGGCTAAGTTTTTCATCATGACAGCTTCAACGATCAAGTTTCCGGCTTCGGGCCCCCATATTGTAGTGCCGAGAAGCTTTCCGGAGGAATCGACCAGAGTTTTAACTTGTCCTTCCGATTCAGCCGCAGTGAGAGCTTTTCCGTTTGCCGAGAAAAGAAAACGTCCGGTCTTGTACTCTTTTCCGGTTTTTTGCAACTCATCCTCGGATGAGCCCATCCAGGCGATTTCCGGGTAAGTGTAAACGCAGGCCGGGACGGTGGAATAATCAGGCAAGGCTTTCTTTCCTTCCAATCTTCCGGCCAGAATAAAGGCATCGTAAGAAGCTTTATGAGCAAGCATGGGGCCGGGAATTACGTCGCCGATAGCGTAAACTTCGGGTATGCTTGTCTCGAAACCGTTTTCAACCTGAACGAAATTCCCCGAGGTCTCGATGTTTAAACCGGTTTCGGTTAAAAATGAAAAATTAGGTTTACGGCCTGCCGCCAAAATTGCTTTTGTGAAGGATCTTTTCTCGCCGCCTATTTCGGCTGATATTCCATTTTCATCCGTCATCGCATTTTCAACTTTTTGCCCGGTCAATATTTCCATGCCGGCTTTTTTGAAAACGGGAAGAATTCTTTTCGCGACCGCCGAATCAAGACCGGGCAGAATCTGGGGCATCATTTCAACGACGGTGACTTTGGAACCGAATTCGTTGAACACCTGGCCCAACTCCATGCCTATGACACCGCCGCCGATTATGAGCAATGATTCGGGTATGGTAGGCGCCGAAAGCGCTTCATCGCTGGTCCAAAACTTGGTTTTGTCGTCGGGAAAAATTTTAGGAACCGATGGAACGGAGCCGACCGCGAGACAGATTTTCTTTCCTTCAATTTCATGATCTTCAGTTCCGCGGATTTTTACTCTATTATTCGAAAAAAGACGCGCTTCCCCTTTAAACAAGGTAACTTTAGCTGCGTGTAGAAGTTTGAGTATCGCATTGCGCAGTTGGCTTACGACATTATTTTTTCTCGTTAAAATTTTTTGCCAATCGAAGCCGATTTTTTCACACTGCAGGCCGAGATTCGCCGCATTTTTCATGAAGTGCAAGCCCTTCGCGGAGGCGAGAAGAGCTTTTGTGGGAATACATCCACGGTTTAAGCATGTTCCGCCGACTTCGTCTTTTTCGACGAGGGCGACTTGCCAACCTTGGCGTGCCATGCGAAGCGCCAGCGGATAACCTCCGGGGCCGCCTCCGATAATGATCAAATCAAAAGTTTTCATTGCGTTTACACCTTGGTGTCGATTAAAAACAAAACGGTGCCTTTTTCGACCGGTTTTGCGTTTTCCACGAGAACTTTAACCAATTTGCCGCCGATGTCCGCTTTTATTTCGTTCATTAATTTCATGGCTTCGACGATGCAAACGGGCATGCCGATTTCGATCTTGTCGCCTTCCTTCACGTAGGGCGGTAATGTGGGAGAGGGGGCTCGATAGAAAGTTCCGGCCATGGGAGATATTATTTTATGTAAATCATTTTCCACTGGTTGGATTTTTTGCGGCGTGGCCGATTCACTGAACTCGTTTTTGGTGGGAAGAACCGTTGAAGCGGCAACGGGAGCGGAAATTATCGACTGGATAGGTAATACCGATTGAGGAGAGTTTTTCCTCAGCGAGACCTTCAACCCGGGAACTTCCAGATCCAGCTCGGATAATTGATTCTGCCCCATAAAGTGAATTAGTTGTATCACTTTGTCCAGGTTCTCCGCTGCGGGCTGGTTGGGAGAGTCGGAAGAAGAACCCGTTTCCTTTTGTTTAGCCATTTTTGCCATCCTAAATTGAAATCGGGCAAGTATAGCAGAAGCATCAGCAAGCGTCAATTTTGCGGCATGAGGCACAGCAAACGCACTAAAAATGCAAAACCCTCTTGTAATCACGGTAGTTAGCGAAGCGTAATCCGCTGACCTGGCGGATTACGGCGAAAGCGTGCCTAATCCGCCCTACAGAAATTTTAGTGTGTTTGCCCTGAATGTGTGAAATAATTATAAATTTGAGAATGTACTACCCCGGAGAGTTACATTGATAAAGCTTTGTGAATTTTGTCACTTTTGTTTCGCCAATTATTTCACAGCTTCCCTAGCCCAAGTTCAGATTTCTTGATCTGGGAGGAAAGCAAAAATGCACTTTTTTGCGAAAACAATGCGGTGATAGAGCCAAATATTACCTGAAAAAGTGCTATTTCCATTTTCCGGAAAGATATGCTGAAACAGGCTTTAATTCATAGACGGGTCAGGAAATCTGAAGTTTCCTAAAATAGTATGAAAATATGGCATTTTCAAAAAATGATTTCGCTGTTGAAGCCTTTTTCAGAGACTGAAACGGCCAACGTAGTGACCTAATTTTGGCTTGACAACCAACTTGCGATATGCTTCATTTAAATTCAACTTTGAGCCATAAAATTCCTTCAAAAATTCAAAAGGGAATGGAGCAAGCGGGAAATTTGGAGAATGTAGTGACCAAACAAAATTGAGTTTTCCTTTGGCAGAGCCTATTTCAGCCATTTTTCCGTGAAACTTGGGCTAATCATGGAAGTGCGCCAAGATTGCGGGAAAAGAATGAAAAGTCGGCTGAAACCAACCATCATGGCAATTGCATGAAATCATTACCGAGAGCCGATTGTAGGGGGGATTAGCAAGCCATCGCCGAAGCGTAATCCACTGTGAACTGAATGGAATTTGTCGATTTTTCGTGCGATTGCCCTGCAACCAACACCCGCAAACAGTCGGCTAAAGCTCAATTGGGATGAGCTTGTCGGTTGTAATATTAAAAACCGCCTTGATTGCTAGAGTATTCGATCCCGCAAAGAACATATTGTTTAATGAATGCGAAGCGCTCCGGATCGCCTTGCTTTACTTCATTACAGGTTATCCAATAATCCCTGACGGCTTCGGCGAAATCTTCAGCCGGGTCGTTATGAATGTTGCCTTCTACTCTGGCCCATGCCGAGGGGTTTGGAACGGTTTTTACCTGACCGTCGACATAGAACTTTTTCTTCCATTCGCTGAAAATTTCCGGATGAGAAAACGCAAAACGGTGTGCCATTTCATGTACCATGACTCTTTGAACGGCTTTCACGCCGAAATCCCGGTTGCCGGTTTGTTGCGTGCCGTTTTCAATTGCGTAGTCGTACACGTGAATGTCTTTGTTGGCTTCGGATGAACTTCCATTCCAGTTTACCGGGCCGGAATCGCGTATTACGGAAGAAGTACATGTGATGAACGATACCGGCAACGTGTCGAGTGCTTCTTTTGCGAGATTTTGTTGCTCCGTCGTCCAGCTTCCACCCTGGTTGAGGGTTACGCATGCATCTCCGCGCCGATAGACGCCATCTGTAAGAGTTCCGGTTCCCGTGCCGGTCGAAGTATTTGTGTTAGTGCTGGTATTAGTGTTGGTATTGGTTGAAGTAGCTGTTTCGGTGCTTGTGGTTGTTTCCGTGGATGTGCCGGTACCGGTGTCAGTGCCCGTGTTCGTGCTCGTGTCCCATCCCGTGTCCGTTCCGGTTCCGGTGTCTGTGCCTGTTGAAGTCGATGTTTCCGTTCCTGTTCCCGTATCTGTTTCCGGGTCGTCGTCAGGATTAGTACCGGGCAGAAGCCCGCAGATGGCGTCTATATGATCTTTATATGCCTTTTGAAGCTCATCATAAGCTAGAATAAGAGCTGCAGTTCCGGCGCCGGTCGAGAGAGCGCTGAAATATGCCTGATAAGCTTTAACGTAAGCATCGTGATAAGCGGCTTTCGTGTTCTCAGAATTCGTTTGATATAAAATTATTGAAGGCGGTTCATTCGAGGAATTATCGAGTTGCGATAAATCCGGAGATACTATCGGCTGGTTTTTTCCCGAATCCAGGCCGTTGTTTTTCGTTTGGTTTTCGGAATCAATGACCGTGTCGATAAAATCCGTGGCGGAAAAGCCTCGAATCGGAACGATAAAGAAAATGCCGATCATAATCAGGAAGTAGATAATAACCAATTTGGATTTCGGAAAATAATAATTATTACATATCATATTATTACTTCCTCCTCATTCAATTATACCTTATAAGATGGAATAAGGTTTAGAGCCTGTAAGAAAATAACCGGATCGTCTGGTTGTTTTCTTACAGGCTCTTATGGCCGGAAATCCCAGAAATTTGTTACACTTACTTTGCTGACAAGGCCTTATCGAATTAGCGGATAAAAATCAGGGTGATTTCGTTTTTGTCGTAAAAAAGGTGCCGAACCATAAGGTTTCTCAGTTCATAACGTCGAACGAGAAGGGCGATGGCCTCAAAAATCGATGTCGGGTCTTTCCCACGGAATTTTACGTTGACGACGAAATTTCGGCAAGCTTCAGCTTCAAGCCAGCGGTCAATCAATCCCAATGTTGCCATTGGTTTTACGATCATGTCGCAGAACATCCAATCAACGGAATCAGGCGGCATATAAGTGAAACCGTTCTCTCGAACATGTTTGCAATGTGGATGGACTTCAATATGGGAAGCCAAATCCGCCGAATCAACGGCCGTTACTCGTGCGCCCCTTTTTAAGGCCGACCATGTCCAGCCGCCCGGGGCTGCTCCGAGATCTACGCAGGTTTCTCCCGTTTTTGGGAAGATACCGGCTTCCAACCAAGCTTCCTCGATTTTAAGGTAAGAACGATTTGGGGCTTGAAAATCCGGGACGATATCTCTCGATAAGATGATGAGATCTCGTGGAAGCCCCTTTTGTACCTTTATTGAGGGGATTTCCCATGCGCTTAACCATAAGGTGTTTCTTTTTATAAGCAATCCGCGTATGAAAATTTTCCCCGGAAACGGCTGGAGGGCTTTTATTTCTCTGAAGCGCTCCATCGCTCTTCTCCGATATGAATGCATGCGGTTCAGAAATGATTCATTAATCAATTTGGCGCGGGCATTTATGGCTATGTAAAGATCGCCGTCGGCGACTAAATCATCCGGTGTCGCGAGATGAAAAGCCCATTCTTCGCTCGATGAATCAATGAAAAAATCGACGAAAAAACCTATTTTTTCAACGAAACCCTTAATCGACGATGCCGTTATTTCCCGACCATGAGGAAGCCTAAATCTGGAAAAAACAGGCGTTTGACGGGATATGGCAGCACTTCCCCGGCACACGACGACGCCGGGAGCGATAACCTTGGGTTGAAGCGAAGCATCCGGCTTTGCAAGTTCCGATTTTAAAACATTTTCCCAATCAAACGCACTGATGAAGAGTGTCGTATCGGATTCCGGGAATATCGGTTTAATATCGTAACTCCGAGCCGGTTTTCTCAGCTTGAGATATCAGCTTTGTATTCTTTTGAACGTCGGGCGAATTCTAAATCATTCCATGAAGAAAATCCATAAAAACCTGTGACGAATATCGCGGCGTATCGATTATTATTCGGCTGTTCGGTGGCTGCATAAAGATTGTGGCGGTCTCTGAGAATCGGCGGTCCTCTCTTCGTGATCTATTCAGGGCAATCGCACTTAACTTCCAGGAAAGTCCATGGATTGCATGGTTTCTCAGATTCCCGGGCGGAGCAAGCACCGCCCCTACGACAGGTAATGAACCGGATATCCAAATTTTAATGCGATTGCCCTGTGGTGATCTATTTTATCCTTTGCCGGAATCAATGTTTGCATGTTAGAATTCATAAAATTATCCAACGGAGGGGAGCATGAAACACCTTATAGTTGTTGCTTTTGCTGTTTTGATCGCCTTTCCCGCGTTCGCGGATTTTGCCGAGGGAGTTAAAGAGTATCGTCGGGGAAATTATTCCGCCGCATTGAAGGAATTTTCACCGCTTGCGGAGCAGGGAAATCCGTCGGCTCAGTGCGCTTTGGCGATCATGTATCAGGACGGCGTGGGTGTAATGCAGGATCATGATAAGGCTAAGGAATTATATTTCGCAGCTGCGGCGCAAGGTTTTACAATGGCTGAATGCAATCTTGGAGTGATGTATTTTGAAGGAAAAGGTGTTGCGCAAGATTATATCGAAGCGACGAAATGGTTTTTAAAAGCCGCAGAATATGGTGATATCTTGGCGCAAAGCTACTTGGCGTTGGTATATTCAAAAGGTTTGGGGATTAAAACCGACTTTAGAGAGGGTTATATGTGGTTTAAAATCGTTGCTCTTAACGCCGCCGGCCTGGAAATAGGCATGAATGCGGCAGAATCTTGCGATTTTTTATCGAGTTTTTTAACTCCTTCTCAAATGGCGCTTGCGGAGGCAAGAGCCCGATCGTTTTGCAGGCGATATAGACTAAAAACACGTTTAAGCAAATAATCTAGAAAAGTTCACGGAAACAGGTGTTTACGAATAATTAAATTCTCCTGCGATGATATAAATGTGTTTTTTCACAAAGTTGACCGCCATGGTATAACCGTGGTAGTTTTTCTAAACTAGCAGGAAAATCAGGATTTTTGGAGAGATTCTATCAAGAAATCGGCTTCATAAAAATCCCCGGATCGGTGTCGCCGATTCGTAGAAAAAATATGGGGAGGTATTTCATGGGTTGTTTTAGGAACTGGTCTTTTGGTGGTCGGGCGCTTTTAGCGCTCATTTTCGCGGCGGTTTTTCTTTGGCCGTCTTCGGGTTTTGCCCAGACAGGGTGGGTCGAGATTCCCGTAGTTGTTAAAGACAACAGTGGAAATCCGGTATCAAATGCCCACGTTACGGTTTGGGAAAAAACCAACACTTACAATTCCCGATCGGAATTAACCGACACGGCCGGCGCTGCGGTCGTAAAGCTTCCGCTTTACAGCTCGCCGAGTAATCTTGACAATCCGCCGGATAATATCGGGATTTTCGCGCTTCCCGAAGGTGGACAAGGCGGGGGGCAAGATCTTCCCATCGTCATAATGCAGGATGTTACGAGCATAGACGTGCGTGGCACCAAGATGGTCTTCGAAAAAGACGGAGATATCTGGTTGTATGATTTCACGGCTAGAACCATGAAATCCTTGACCAATGACGCATTTGCATCCTTGGACAAGCATCCGGCTTTCAACAAGGACGGCACCATGGTGGCGTTCAGTTCCAATAGGGAAGCCGTGGTTTCAACCGCCACTTTCGATATCTGGACCATGAATGTTGATGGAACAAGTTTGGCCAGGTTGACGAATACTCCTAATGAAACTGAAGAGTATCCTTGTTTCAACAATGCTCCTGATACCGATAAGGCCAACATGAAAGTGGCCTACACTTCCAATAAGGACAGCCGTCAGAATATTTTCATAACCGATATGAATTGGGCGGTTGTTACTCAAGTCACCGCAGCTACCATCGGCGAAGCTTATACCGAACCCCGCTTCAGCCCGGATGGCGGAAAACTTATATGTGTCCTGGATAAAGCCGGTTTTGGTGATATCTGGATAACGAACCTTACCGATCATACCTGGACGCAATTTACAAATTCGACGGATGACGAAAGAATGCCTGTTTTCACCCCCGATGGCAGCAAAGTCATGTTCGGCAAAAGCGTAACTTACGGGGATTATCAATTGGTTTATAAGAATTCCAGCGATGGCCCGGCGATCCTACCTCAAATGATCGCGGAACATATGCGCGGCGGAAACTGGATTGATAATACGCATGTCGCTTACGGAGAAAGAACCGCGACTACTATTCAGCTTATGCAGAAGGAATTGGGTCAGACGGCTGCTCCGATTTTGTTGGCTCCGCCCACGCAGGCCGGTTTGGCTTACACTCTCGCCTCCGCAAAAATTTACGTCGGCGGGACGTATGACAATCCGTTTCGCTTGTATCCGGATGTTGCGGTAACCGTCGAGCCCGGAAAGACTTTGAAAGTCGGAATTACCGGTGGGCCGGTTGGTACGACCGGTACCGATACGGTGGCTTTCGGTGGATACATTCAAACCAACGATGTCCCCTATTGGATTCATACGTGGTATTTTAACGGAAAAGACACCGAATATGTCTTCCCGATAAACACTCAAGGAAGCATTTATGCTTACGGTGACGGCCAAGAATGGGATATCTACAAACATGATTATTACACCGGCACTAATCAGCAATTCGGCCCGCTGACGGCTGAAGAAACCAACATCGGAATTTCGTTGACCAAGCATGAGAAGGGAACCTTCCGCTTTACCGTGAACGGTGCCGATCCAAGCGGATATACGGGTTACATTTATTACGGTTTCCCGTCTTCGCCCTACAGCTATTCCTACTACGTGAATACTGCCACCTCGCCTTTCGAGATTTATTTGCCCGATGGCGGTTACTCGGCTCGGTTCGAGTCTTTGAACCGTGTTCCGAATTTCCAACTTAATATCGATATCGCTCAAAACGTCGTTGAAAGAACGATTGATTTTGTTCAAGGAGTCACGCTTGAGGGTCTTGTAAAAACCTCGAACGATCGCTTCCCCGGTTGGGTGTCTTTGCGTCTTATGAAACATGAAGGCGACAACTGGATCGAGATGTCTTCTTACTATAATTACGATTCCACTACCGGAACCTTCACTTACAATGTTCCCCTAGGGAATGGCGAATATAAACTCTTAACGAGCTATTACTTGGGTTATATCGATTACGTGAATATGGAGTCCTTCGCGAATGCTCCCGAAGTGACTTTCAATGTGGTCGACAGCGTTGTCTCCGTTCCTCTTCCGATCAACTTGGTGTTGGCGCAGACTCCCGCCGTAAAGGGCGTGGTTCGCGACGGTGCTAAAACGGGTAAACCCCCGTTGGTGGCTGAAGATGGTAGTTTTCTCGATTACAATCCCGTTTTCATCAGCACTATCCGAAATAACTTGCAGAGTCCGTATTATGTGTGGGCCGATTTCAATGCTCAAACGAGTGCGTATTTTGTGCCGTTTGCCGGGCTCAACGCCAGTTATGTTGCACGCATAGATTATAAGAAAGTCAACGCCAGCGGCGGATTCGACGTTTATCAGCATTTCATGATGCCCAACGGCCAGGTCGGTGATCCGCCCGCTATTACGGCTAATGTCACTTACACATACGACCCCGAAATAAATACCGATAACTTCGTGTTCCTACGAGGCAGCGCCTACATCGGAACCGAAGGAGCGACGAACACGAAAATAATTAATACATCGGGTCGGGTGTTCTTTTCACCCAAGGTGAAATCCGGCACGCAAGCTTATCTCGCGGAAGACTTCGCTTCTAGTTTCGTTCAGACTCAAGAACAAGGGCTTCGCGGTGAAAACACGCCTCCGCAATACATTTGGCCTGTGGAAAAAGGCATGAGCTATGTGTTGCAGCTTGCAAACACCTACGATCCGGAAAATCCGGACGCCCAAGGATTCAAACCGGTTACCGAAGAGATTACTATTGATGCAAACCAGGTTCTTCCGGTGGTAAAGAATTTGTATACCAACGAAGGAACTGTTCTAAGCGGGCAAATATTTGCCGGAACTACCGTTTTTTCCGGTCGAAATATACGCTTACGCTTGCGCCCCAACCCCTGGACTTGGGAAGTATCAGACAAATATGCCCAGACCGATCTTCTTGGCAATTACAAGTTTACAGGCGTGTCTACCGGTACCTATTCCATACAAATAGATGTTAATCCGGCCGGGCCCGAAGATTGGGAATACCCCACCAAGCTTCCCATTCAAGAAATGCCTCGCTTCTATAGAAACGTCACTGTCGTGAATTTCGAACAAAACAACGTTTTCGATATTCATCTCGACACTTCCATTCTCGGTTTCATACAAGGCAAGGTAATGGATGAAGCCGGAAATCCTATCCGCGCTTTAATGGAAGTAACAAACGACATGGGGCAGGTGTTCGCCTTTGTTTCCGGAGCCGACGGTCGGTATGTAAGACCGATTGCAGACGAAGTCAAAAAATACATGATTCCGCTTAGAGGCAATGCGAGTTATTCGTTGAGTCTCACGCAATTCGCTACGCAACCGACTTTCTTGTTTGATTACCTGGCTCCGGTCGAATTCTCCGTTCTTCCCTCCAAAGGAACCACGGTGAATTATATCGTGAAAAAGATCAACAGCTTGAAGGGTGTTGTCAAGATCGATTCAACGCCGTTGGTCTACGGCAACATAGAACTTTACGATGTCGACCAAGGCTATATTACGAGAACCGCCTGGACCGACAGTGAAGGCAACTTCGAGTTCTACCGTCTTGAACCCGGAACGTATACGGCAATTGTTCGACATACGCCGACTTCCGTAACCACCGGAACAGGCACGGGCGTGACGGCGGAAACGACGGTGCAAGACGAATTGATCTTCACTCGAACGTTCCTAATGCCCAAGATTGATGCTCCGATTCTTAATCTTCAGTTTGCGACGAACGAATTGAAGACTTTGGCCGTTCACACATTTAAGGGAACCGATGAGCTTCCCAATGCTCCGTTTGATCTGTATATGCTTCTCCAGCCTGAACTTGGCTTGGAAAGCGCGAAGATGCCGATCAAATATTGGGTTCAGACCGATGCCTCCGGAAGCCGCTTGTTGAAGCTGCCTCTGGGCGCTTACGGTGTCTATCCGGAGTCTTTCGGAGATTACACGACCGGTATTTTCTATCTTCCCGGCGATCCGGTTCAGGTTAATTTAACTGAAAACAAAAATGTGGTTCTGATTTATAAACAACCCTATAATTTCCAACTCAAGGTTAACGGGTTGGCCACGGATTCATACCCGCAGGCGGTTTTAGTAGACGCCGATGCTTTCGGTCAGGAATCAACCACAACCACAACTACTACGACTACTAGTACCAGTTATAATCCTAATGCCCGTTCATGGGGTAATTTCAATTCGGATACCGGCATCTTTACTTTCTACAACGTCACTTCCGACAAAGAGAAAGTATTGATTGTCAAACGAACCATAACAGGGGTGAATTACGAGCAAACTCTCGCCTACATCAGTCCGGCTCCTTTCATGATCGACGAGAGTGCAGCCATGCCCTTTACCGTCGATGTGATGCCCACCTATGATTTGTACGTTAAATTACAGGATATGGATAACGCGTCGGCTAATGTAAATGGTTACATGAATGTTCTTGTGTCGCTAGATCCTGAAAAAACTACGGGATTATCGACGGAGTATGTTGCTTGGGGCAACATATGGCATCAGCAGGGTTACACGTATACCAACACCGGCACGGGAACCGGGTCAGGCACAGACACCGGCACCGGCATTGTTACCGGCACTTACACTGATACCGGCACTGGTATTGTTACCGGCACTTACACTGACACCGGCACCGGCATTGTTACCGGCACTTACACTGATACTGGCACCGGTATTGTTACCGGCACAGGTACTGCCGCGAATGTTCTTTACAAACCCACTATTAGACTCAGCGTGAAACCCGAGCTTTCGGCTGATGGAACCAGCTTTATTTTCCATCTACCTGCACGCACCTATCGCATTCAATTCATGGGCGGAGAGAGCGAAACTCTAAACGCATCGGGCGGTATGACTTTCGTTCAATATTCTCCGAGAGTTGAAGAGGATGTTGCCGTAAAATCAGTCGGAAGCAATTCCGTCGTTCTTAAAGTCCAACGTTTGAGTACGTTGGCCGGAACATTCACGCCGGTCGACGGCTCCATCAGGTTCTTCCCTGAAGGCGCCTCGCTCGACGATTCTTCATTCACCGGACTCGGCTATGCTTACTCGTATAGCGGGCAATACCAAACTTACATGACCCCCGGAAAATATTTCGGATTCGCCGCTCCGAACAACTATGCGATTACTGCCGGTACGCTCGCGACGTACGCCGCTTTGTTTATCAACCAAGTGGAAATCGTAAAAGGCGAAAATACCTACAATGTTGCTTTGCCTGTAGGTGTTAAGTTGACGGGTCGTGTTTTCACGTCCGATGGAACCGATACCTTTGGTATGGCCAACCTCGGTGTAACCATCTTCCGAAAATACTCTAACCAGAGTGATTTGGCGGATGGGCAAACATTCCTTCCTTATCCGGGTTCTTTCTTGAATGCCACCGGCTACTATGAAAGCAATGTGGTATACACCGATGAGTCCGGGAATTATGAATTCTTCGTCGCACCGGGCGTTGACTATTATGTCGCTGCACGTTCGATGGATGGATACTTCACGCCTTCCCCGATCAAGGTCAGCGTCGGAACAACCGATTCGACCGCCAATAATATCGAAATGAAACCCGCCGGAAATACCGATCTTCAAGGAACCGTCACTTACAACGGCGATGCGGCTGAAGCCAACCTCGTTGCGGAACCCTTGCGGGAAGCAAGCTTCATTCCGACGACGGGGACTACCGTGAAGGTAATCAGTTGTAAAGCCGATCCGACAGGTGCTTTCATTCTGCAAGGTCTCGACCCGACGATGGATTATAAGATCATCGTTACTCCGGTTAATACCGAATTGGCTGTAAAAATCGCCGGACCTCACAGCGCCGGTGACACGGATGTCAATATCGAGCTCGAAAAAGGTCACACCATTTCCGGACGACTTCTCGATAAAGACGGCGTGGAACTCAAAATCAAGGATGTCGTTGTAAACTTACCGACGGCGTTCAACGGAATGCTGCATGGCTTCTGGACCAAAACAAATGCTTTCGGTAGTTTCGAGATGAAGCAAATTCCGAATCTCGAAGTTGCAAACAACGGCGATCTCGCGACCGATACAGGCGATCTCGTGCCTTACGGCTTCCTTAAGACCGCGGGTGAATTCACATTCAATCAAATAGACTACGCTCCCAGCGTGACGGAGCCCTTCATTGTGGGACCCGACTCGTTGTTGATCGAGCAAAACATCGTTCTGAAGTCCGGCGGAAGAGTTAAAGGCCGCGTAATGGATGAGAACGGTCGAGCGGTTCAATACGCAACGATCGTTCTTGAAGGCGCAAGTTTCTACTTGAGCAACAAGATAGCAACCGATGGAACCTTCTTAATCACTCACGTTCCTGCTTATCCCAACTATACGTTCAAGATCATAGATATTCCGGGAAAACCGTCGTTTACGAAAGAGAACGTGCAGGTATTACCGGGCCAAATCAACGATCTTGGAGCCATCCAAATCGGGCAAGCCTTCTTCGTCAGCGGAATCATCAAAAACTTCAAGAGCTTCCTTGCAAGTGCTTTACCGCTTGGTTCCGATGAAGGTGATTCCTCTGAAAGCAAGGTTTATGTTCTAGCGCTCGACAACAAGGAAAACCTCAAGGAAAAACGCTTCCTCAACAGAAACTTCCAAGAAGCAATTAAGGGTAAAATTTCCCTAACATGGGATCCTAACGATCCTCCGGTTGATTTGAAATTCCAGGGACAAACCGAACCCGGAATCAACGATCTGGTTGGAGTGATCGAACGGCAATATAACGGCAACGTTAAATCTTTCGTATTCTTCGCCAAGAAAGATAAAGTCGCGAGCGTCGCGGGGGAACTGACTCCTCCGGCATCTTGGGGTTCAGTCCTTGGAATCGTAAAATTCAAGGATCCTGAGCTTCCCACCGCTTCACCGGCAAAACTATTGGAAAGGGAAGAAGCTGCGGTTCTATTCTTTCGTGTTCTTGACGCCTCCGGGACTACGGCTCTGGTACCTACAGCGGTTGCCGAACCCTATAAGGGAAAATGGCAGATCGAGCGGATACCTTCCGGCAACTACAAGATCATTGTTATTGCCAGGGATTATCCGATGTTCAAATTCATCAAACTGAATACCGATATCGTGGAAATCAAAGACACTCCGACTTCTCCTCAAGCATTTGTCCTGGAACTGAAGGAAAAGCCGGTAGAAATTTACGGCGTTGTTAAAGATGACGCCAATGTTGGCATTGAAGGTGTCAAAGCCGCTCTCAACAATGACCTGGTTACCCAGACCGACAAAGACGGTAAATTCTCGTTCTATGTTCCCAAGCAGGGCGAAACGCTGATGGGCAACTTCATGTTCTCGAAACCTTCTTATGGTTGCGCACGTGTAGCCACAAGCACGCCGACCATGTATAAAGCATGGGACATCGGAACCGTTAAGTTGTCGGCAAATGTCGCCAAGTCCTTTAAGGGCTTCGTGAAAGATGCCGTTGACAGCGCTCCGGTCGTCGGCGCTAAAGTTCGATTGTCGTTCCGCGAAACCGAAAGCGAAGAAGGGCAGTTGACTCGAATTGGTGAATCACTTTCCGACGAAACCGGTGCGTTCTCATTCTTCGGAATTCCGGTCGGAAAAACCATTTATGTCAACGCGAAGGCCAAGGAATACGAGCCGTTGGCCGCTTCAGTTACCGCTCTTACAGCGGGCGAAGAAAAATCGTATGACATTCTCCTGCCTGCCAAACCCGCTCAAGTGTTCTTCTTGGCCGGGGATATCGAACCCAACGATGATTTCACGCAGGGAATTCTTTACGCCACCGCCGAATTAAGCAAGCCTATGGTACCCAGCACTGTTACGTTCAAAGTCGTTCAGGGAACCACGGAAATCAACCCGGATGTATCTTGGCTTGATGAAATTGACGGCAAGGCGACTTTGGTTGATATCCAAGCCAATGTCGATCCCAATGTGCCGACGGAAGTTGTTGTAAAACAAAACGGCACGGAAATAGGTCGGCTCGAAGTCGGGTCCATGGATGATCTCTTCAGCGAACTCGAAGTGGATCCCTTGGCCGAAGGTGATTTCGAAGCCCATGTCAAAGACGAATCAGGGAACAACTACATCGGTTTGCAATGCGGCGAAGGTTACCTGCCGCCCGATGTTAAGACATTCAAGATTCATCAGACCAAAGCTACCGATACCAACGTCCTGGTTAACGACACAACCGGAAATGCTTCCGGATCACTCGCCGGCCCGATCTTTGACTTCGACTTCGGTCGCAAGATCGGCGATGAATCCAAGACCGTGGATATCGCCTCTGAAACTCCGAAGTCTCTATTCGAAGTAACGATCAAATACACTTCCACCGATACGAGTGCTTTGGAAATCAGATGGCAGAACCCGGAAACCAAGAGCTGGTCGAAGATCGGCGTCGTTCAGGATTCCGTCAAGTGGGATAAACCGGCTAAGGGTTACGTGACCTTTAAGGTTACCCACCTCAGCTCGTTCGCGGTCGTGAAAAATGCCGGCGGGAACGGCTCCGGACTGCGCGGCGACTTCAACGGCGACGGTAAAATTACCACCAGCGATGTCGTTTACCTCCTTGCCTGGATACAAACCGGGCGTGGAACCGATGCCGCCGTTGTAGAAGCTCAAGCTAGAGCAATACTACCGACGGTTACCGGAAATCTTACCGTAATCCCAAGCCTTACTCTCGACGATCTAAACGCGGACGGTAAAATTACGACGAGCGATGTCGTCTATGCCCTCGCCTGGATACAAACCGGACGTGGTACCGATCCGGCTACTGTTGTGGCGCAAGCCAAGGCGATTCTACCCACGATTACCGGAACACTCAGCGCGTTCCCGGGAGCAACCATTGCCCGCGGGAACAGAATTATGAAAGTACTGGCTCATTAAGACCTGAAAAAAAAGGCGGTAGGCGTCAAGCCTGCCGCCTTTTTTTAATAATTGCCCGGAAAAAATACTTTCAAATAAAAAAAATTGACTTTCCGATGTTAATTTATTATTCTATCAACCGTTTCGGTTTGAAACTTCTTTAACAACAGGAGGATTTATAAAGTGAAAAAATTGTTGTGGTTGGTTTTTGTAGTTGCCGTTGCAACCGGGCTCACGGCTCTGACCGGTTGTCGTCTTATCGACACCGATAGTGACAATAGTAATACCGAACCGATTACTACCGCTGCTCTCTCCGGGCAAGTGGTTCTTGCCAATGCGGAAGCTGCTTTGTTTGCCAGTGTTAAATCGGCTGTTACCACGACTCCCGATTATACGAAATTGTCGGCGAGGTTGTACAATGCCGCCGGGACTCTCCTTGGAACTTCCGCAGTGAGTTCCACTGGAAATTATTCGTTTTCGAATATCGTCATCGGTACCGGATATTATATTGAAGTAGTTAATACCGCCGCAACACTTAAACTTCTGCTTTACGTTGATTTGCCCTATACTCTCAGTAGTCAGAACGTTACGGAAACAACATCCGCTTACGGATACATCTACCGGGATGCTAAAGGCAAAGGTTATACCGGAACTTACGCTGCTACCGTTGCGCAGTTAACAACGGCGGAAAAGACCGCTGCTACAACCGCTTTAACAACGGCCGTTACGTCGGCCGGGGGAACTGCTACCATTACCAGCGACGCCAGCATCACCACCCCAGGGACTAGAGTTTACACCGCCTCGAACACCGGTACGGGAACTGGAACTGGAACCGGAACCGGAACCGGTACTGGAACTGGAACTGGAACTGATACAGGAACCGGTACGGGAACTGGAACCGGAACCGGAACCGATACGGGAACCGGCACTGGGACAGGAACCGGTACCGGTACGGGAACTGGCACCGACACGGGAACTGGTACGGGAACGGGAACAAGCACCGGCGTGACCTCCGTCACCTTCCCGAAGACGGTAACCGGCCTCAACTATCAGAGCATTCAAATCTGGATCACCAATATTACAAGCACTTACACAACCTCCACCAGCGTGAAATCCTCCGCTAATGCCGATAAAACCTTGATTAAAAATGCCGTAAACTCGACGAGCACCAAATTGGTTTTGGCCGCTGATACCGCTGCGGGGCTAGACTTCTCCGTTATCGCCGACTTCACCAGCTTGACTTTCACCACCGCTCTTCCCAGCGGAGCCAAAGTCGAAGTCTATGATGTCGACAATGGCGCGGCCGTCACTTCTTACACCATTCCCTGATGGATGTAACCATATCGTAAATGAAAAGCGGCAGGGTTTCCGTGAAAAGAAGCCTTGCCGCTTTGATTCATTCCTTAGATACAAAACAAGCAAGGAGTTTGTAATGCGAAAAGATTTATTGATCGTGGTTTTTCTAGCCGGCTTTTTCCTATTCGGATTCGCGGGTTCGGCATCAGCAAGAATTGTTGGTGATTTTAATAACGATGCCAAAATTACGACGGCTGATGTCGTTATTCTTCTTGCTTGGGTTCAAACCGGCAGGGGAACCGATAAAACTGTAATAGAAACACAGGCAAGAGCGATACTTCCTACGTTGCCGACGACGGCATTTATAACGGACATTCCAAGTTTGACCGATGATGACTTGAACGATGATGGAAAGATCACGACAAGCGATGTGGTTCTTATGTTGGCTTGGGTCCAGACCGGGCGTGGAAGCGATGCAACCGTTGTTGAAACTCAAGCGAAAGCAATTTTAGCGACAGTCGTTGTACCGCTGTCCAAGTTTCCCGGAATGGAAATCGGATCCGCTACGATTCCCATAAAAATTGAAGGCATTCAGTCCAACTAATTATTTTTTTAAGAAATAAACAAATTAATTACCGGCGGGTTTTTCCGCCGGTAATTTTGTTTTTGGCGTTTGTACTATCAACATTAGGTTGCATGTTGAGGCCGAACGATAATTTCGGCGATCAGGAAATTGCGGACCCGGATTTGCCGTTGAGTATCAGCGGGCAAATAGATCTTACCGGCGCCGATTTGTCTCGGTACATCGCGGATGTGCTTGGAAACCCAAAATCGGACTACTCTAAATTTTCAATATCCATTGAAGATTCGAAGTTACCGATAATTCCCGCATTTTCAGACGGTAAATTTAGTATACAGGTGAAATCGGTCTCGGAGCAGACAATTATACGAATTTCACATTGCCGATTCCCGCAAATTCAATTTCTTTGGATGACCGTAAATTCACAAATACCTATTAGACGAATCTCCGCCCGGATATCGATAGAAACTACGGCCGGGTCATTAATCGCAAAAATGGTGCGGGATCGTTTTGGAAAATTATTGGATCCGTCGATGTTGTCATCGGAAGTTGTCAAACCCGTCGTTGAAGCTATCAACGCATATTTTGCCGGACAAGATGAAATTTCGTCGATTACCCAGCTTGAAGATGTTCCGCGGATAAACTCCGCCGTAGCCTCAATAGCAACGAACCTTCAAGATTCATCAATGACTTTTTCCCCTCGCGATTGGACGGTTCTAATATATCAGGGCGGAGACAATACGTTGGAATCGTCATTGGCGGCCGATCGAAAGGAAATGATGGCGGCAACCATGTCTTCGAAAGTCGCAGTCGTCGTTCAAATTGATGATTCGAGTTATGGAATGCGGCGACTGCAAATAAAAAACGGGCAAGAATATCCCATTATGGGTTTAGGATCGGGAAATTCGGCGGATGCCGATCGGTTTTCGGATTTCATCGGATGGGGAATGCGGGTATTCCCCGCCCGTCGATATGCGGTAATTGCAGCTTCACATGGGTTGGGATGGCGGACTCAAAGTGCATCCCGAGGCATAATATCAGATGATAATGCGGGTTTGACGATGAATTTGTCGAATTTAAATAAGGCTTTCGCGGAAGCCATGACGTTGCCAGGCAGCTATTCCAGAAAGATGGATTTGATAGGTTTTGATGCCTGTTATATGGGAAGTTTGGAAGTCGCTTATCAATTGCGGAAATACGGAAATTATATGGTATTTTCTCAGGCTTTCGAACCGGCGGATGGCTGGCCTTATGATTTGATTTTAAACGAACTTTCAATAAATTCAAGCGTTCACGACGGAGAATCATGGGGAAAATGCATTTGTACAAATTATCGTGATAGTTATGAAAAGGAAGCGCCCGGCATATTATCCGGGACTCTTTCGTTAATCAACCTTTGCGAAATCGAATCATTCGGGAGCGTGTTTGCCGGTTGGGCGAAAATGCTTTACGAAAACAGCTCTACGACTTCTTCCGTCTTATCGACTATTCGAGATTCCAAGAAAACTTCGGAAACGTCGGCGTATGTTTCCGATGAATATGCGTTGCAAGCCTTTGATATTGCCGACTATAGAGACTTAAGCATATTGGTAAAGTCGGTAGGCAAATCATTCCCCAAGTCGTCTTTATCGAGCGATGAAATTTTATCTTCATGGCACCGAATCGTTCCCTATGCGGTTCAATTTGGCCCGCGATATACGGAAGCCGCGGGTTTATCTGTTTCTTTGCCGGCTTCGACGACGTTCAATGATTATATCAACGGGATGGTATATGGTGATTTGGAGTTGTCGCGCGACACCAATTGGGACGAGATCATTTCAGGAATTAATTTTGCCGAAGAAAGTTCTTCATCATCGATATTATTCACTGTAACGCTTTCAAGCGATGACGAATCCGAAGCGATTTTATTGCTGGGAACGACTGATGAGAGTAATGGCCGACTATTGTGGGAGAAGCTTGAGAGCGCATCAGAAAGAAGAGTTATTTCAAGAGGCGAAAAACAAGTTCCTTGTATGGAATATTCGATTTCCAATATTGGGCTCGATAATCGGTATTACTTGGTTGCTTACGAACCATCCGACTTTCTACGTGAAAATAAACTTTTTGAGATCGGAACGGAGATTCGATTAAACGATACGGAAAAAAAAGCTTTTGACTTCACGATTTCACCCAGGCAGCTAAGCGTGATTCTTAAGTGCAGTTTCATCGGCGAAAATTTAAGCGTAAATACCTTGGATATTAAAGATCTTTCGGAAAACGATCTGAAGAGCCTTGAAAAAACCGTTAACGCATTTGAAGTCTCCCGTGGGTTATGATGTTGCCGAAAGCTTTCTCTATTGATATAATCAAGCCGTATACCGGCTTGCTGAATAGTGGAATTCTACATAAAGGATAGTTATGTGAAAAGGGCATTATTTTCATTCATATTCGTTGTAGCTTTTGTTGCGTTGTTGCTGCAAACAGGCTGTAATCGGGAAGATCGAAATCCGAGCGCCGATGAGGCGATATCAAAACCCGTGCTTGAAAGCGGCACGGCCAACGTAAATTTCAAGCTTGTGCTTCCTCAAAACGGCGATGAGAAGCCCTTGGCGGATATACCCGAAGAAACAAGCCATCCAGGCGTATTTCGGGTATCTACGCCATCCATGGGCGATATATTACCCGCGTTGAGCGATGTTAAGGTTACATTTAAATTGATCGTGGTTAATGCCGGGAACACGCAGACTCCGACGGCAACCGTTCAGAAGCTGGTTGGTGTCGATGCAAACGGAATGGCCGAGGCGACTTTTACGGGAATTCCTACTCTAACCGCTATCGGCAAAATTCATATAGATGGAGGAAATGTCGGGGGAGTAACGGATTACAGAGGCGCCGCCGATCTCGTTGCCGGAGACAATACGATTACTCTTGTGGCTCAAGGTTTGAAAACCAAACCGGATGTTGTCGCCCAGGTTATTGAAAACTTGATTGCCAACCCAACCAAGTTTGCCGGGGTGCCGAAGAAACTCGCAACCCAGGTCGGGTATATAGTTGATTTGCTTGATTTAAGTTCGCCTAGTATCTACAACGATGCCACCAACAATTACTTCAACGTTGAATTCACTCCACCGACGGGTTACTCTACCATCGGATATCCTGCCTTGGGAGGCATTCTCCCGGTTACCGGATTAACAAGCGGAACAAAAATGGCCGTCGTGCTGACAAACCGCGGCGATTCCTCCGTTAACATTTCATTGAGCGCCACTCTCGGAGCTGCTCCAAATATTATAACGGTTAAACCTCAGGCATCGATTGACAATAAGCCGATTTCCCTAACCGCCGAGCAAAAGGCTCACCTTTATTTGCGGGAATCCGAAAAGTCGCTGCCGCACGGTTTTACGGCATCTTCCGTAACAAAAGCGGCAAAAAACATCAGGGCCGAAGTTGAAGGCGATGTGGTCACGTTCAAAGTGACCACTCAATTATCGAGTGCTTCTCAGGTAACGGCGACGTTGAGAAAACGCTCCCAGATAACGGGTTATTCCAATTACGTCAATTTCTATCTCGATAATAATGATTCTTACACATCGACGGTCCAAACGCTGATAAACAGTTTGGCGGCTTCCTGGAGTTCGATCTACGCGAAGGATCGGCAGATATTCGGAAATGAGCCATCCCTAGGGTATCGAAGTTTAACGAGTGATGATATAACCATTCTGATTACGTCGAAAATCACGGATGCGATAGGTTTTTTCTGGTCGGGAGATCTTTATCCGGCTTCGCAGATTGCGGGTGGAGTTTCAAACAATCGGAAAATGTTTTATCTGAAACTGGACTCCAGCTATACGGTTAGCGATCTGTCCAGTACAATGGCTCATGAATTTCAGCATATGATCAATTTTTATCAAAAAGACTTGAACAGCTTGTCTGAAGATGATTGGCTAAATGAGGGAATGTCCGGTTATGCCGAATATGTGAATGGATATACTTTTTCCAACGGTAATCAATCGAAAACTCTTCAGGCGAAAGAATTTCTGGGTAATGTTAATACGACGGGTTTGACAACCTGGACCGGATCTCATGCGAATTACGGAGAAGTTTATTTGTTCTCGGTTTGGTTGGGACAAAACTTTGCTACAGACAGCGTCGTAAGCGGTCTGTTAAGCTCCAAATCGACAGGTAAAGCAAATGTTGTGTCCTTCACGGGACAAACTTTCGAAAAAACCCTCGGGCAATGGCTGCTTGCCTTATATGTCAACGACACCACCGGCGGCAAATACGGCTATCCCGATATTAATTTGCGAACTACTTATACTTTCGGCGCTGGTTTGGCCGATGTTACGTTAACTGGGCCGACAGTTAAAGCCAACAGCGGTGTCTTTTCCTACTCAACTGGAAATATATCGCTGGCGCCATGGGCATCCGCGTATATTGAACTCACTGGTACAAGCGGAAATGTTACGAATTTAAGTCTGCCCACAACCGTGTCTTGTTTCGAATTGCTGAAATAGATTCATTTATTGAAAACTTCAGCAAAAAAGCAAGCCGTTTTTTTACCGCGGAGAAACAGAGACGCAGAGCTGCCTTATTGATAGCGACAAATGAAAGCCGGTTTTCGGGTATCTACGCCATCCCTGGGCGATGTAGGGCGGATTAGGCGCAGAGACGCCGTAATCCGTCGAAAAATATTTGTTGAATTAAAAAAGAGGTCGGCATACAAGAAATGAGGCTGTCTTTCGACAGCCTCATAACACATTTAGAGAGGGCTACTTTCTAAATCCAGTGAATTTAATGATCTTGATGAACCTCCACGTAACCACTGGTGGTTTCGTGTTTTAAAGTTCCTTTGATTCCGGACCACATGGCGTTGGCTTTTTCGATCGCACGAGCTTCAACGTTGGGGGCCATGTCGTGGGCGGCGAGAACCGCCGACCCGAAGCGGTCGTAAGTGTTTGTGGTATACTCTGTGATGGTTTGAGGTCCGGCGGTGATTTCGGCGGGTTCCTCTTCGCCATTTTCGATTTCTTTCCAAACTTTTACGTAAACCGCGCCTTTATATACGTGTTCGAAATGGGTAACCGACTTCGAATCGGAATTTCCTTCGACTGCAGTGGCCGAAGTTGAGTCTCGATCCGGGCTGACTTCAACGAAATCCCACTTGGTTTCGGTGCGCAAGCTTCCTTTCACACCCGCCCACATGGCGTTGGCTTTTTCGATCGCACGAGCTTCAACATTGGGGGCCATGTCGTGGGCGGCGAAAACCGCCGACCCGAAACGGTCGTAAGTGTTTTTGGTATATTCTGTGATGGTTTGAGGCCCGGCGGTGATTTCGGGGGGTTCTTCTTCACCGTTTTCGATTTCTTTCCAAATCTTCACATAAACCACGCCTTTATAGGTCTTCTTATTGGGCGTGCCGGCTTTCACGGCAAAATTTCCCTCACTCGGAGGCGTCGGAGGAAGACCTACGAAAACCCTGACCGAAAAAGTTTTTGTCGGGGAAGCCGTTTCCCAGGAACGTTGATAAGCGAGAGTTAAATTAGATTCGCCGGCTTTTTTAGCACGGAAGGTATATACTTTGGTCCCGCCGCTTCCCACGGGAACCAAATTTGCAGAAGAGCCCGATTTGTAGTTGACTTCGGTCTGTTCGAGAATTGAAGGGCTGATATCCTGGAGATGCCAGTCATACCCGGTTGAAGGATTAGAGGTAAGAGAAAGAACCAAATCCTGGCCTTGGAACACCTTGACCAGGTTCCCATTGTCATTTTCGCCAACTTGTACAGAAGGCGGAAGAGGACAAGCCGCGGTTTCCAAAAGGGTTTTTCCGCTGGTTCCTTGGGCCCAAAGCCCGCTTACCAAAAGCAAATTCACCAACACCATAACGAAGAGAACCTTGACTTTCACTCGGGAAACCTCCTAATTTAAAATTTTCCGGAACTTACTCATAAAAACGATAAAACTTTAAAAGTGGTTGCATTTTTTTTTGACGGAATCAATATTTTTTGGCTCAAGAATAAAAGTTTTTCATAACCGTTTAGTTACCCCCCCCCCCTCTTTTACATTTGAACCAGAGGGTTTATCATGAGGTCATGGATGTTTCGAAGTTTAGAATTCCCAAGCATTGGCCGACGGACGCTCAGACGTTTGCCCGGGATGCCATTCCCAAACTTCTTGAAATTCAGGTAGTGTCCTAAATTAACTGTAAAATTCAACGCAGAGCCGCTGAGAAGGTGTGAAATAATCGACGTTTCGGCGAGGTTTTATGTACAGTCACCTCGCAAACCCGCACGAATTCAACATCAATTTTGTACCTGACTCGCAAACTTTTAATTTTTTCACACCTTCTGAGATGCAGAGAAAGCTCATGAAATTCATAATAATTTTCTTCCGTGTCTGCCGTAAAAAAAGTTAAAATATGACACCACCCATTTTCTCGTTTCTCATTATTGAGGGGAGTGAACGCTTACAAATGAATCCTTCCGTCGATTTGTCACGGAGATGTGTTCCAATATTATTTCCGGATAATCGCCTATGACCGGCATGAAATTGGAACAAACCAGTCTTCAAGTCATCGGAGCTTCGGAACATTATCTTCGAGACATCACATGTACGATTCCGCACGACGCGTTGACCGTAATCAGCGGTGTGTCCGGTTCGGGGAAATCGTCTCTCGCATTCGACACGATATGCCGCGAAGGACAACGTCGATTCCTCGAAACCTTATCCGTCTACGCGCGCGGATTTCTCGGGCAGATGAAGCAACCTGCCTGCAGGAAATTCATCGGATTGCGGCCGACGATGGCGGTGGCTCAAAAAGGGCAACAAGCTCAGATACGCTCGACCGTCGGAACCATGACCGATCTTTACGATTCGCTGCGCGTGCTGTTCGCCAGTCTTGGTATACCGCATTGCCCGACTTGCAAAAAAAAATATATATATCAAACCGAGAACTCCATTGTCGATCGTTTGCGCGAATATGCGGCTCGGGAACCTTTGACATTGCTGGCGCCTGTCATACAAGGTCATCGCGGCAGCCATGGTCGCGAACTTCAGGAACTGAGCAAAAAAGGCTTTGAAAAAGCGCGAATCGACGGGGTGGTTCGGAAATTGAATCCGATGCCGGCGCTTGACCCAAAAGCCCGCCATGATATCGAGGTCGTTGTTGCCGATAAATTGATTGCTTCGGATAATTGCTTCGAAGATCGCGTAAAAATTGCTATTTCGCTCGGCCGAAACGTCGTATTATTTTCGACCGCTAACGGCGCATTCGATCGTTTGACCTGCCGCTACACCTGTCCTGAATGCGGCAATAGTCCTCCCGAGATCGGTCCGCGGCTGTTTTCGTTCAATAGTCCTTACGGCGCATGTCCTTCATGCCAGGGTTTGGGCGTTGAAGACGCTATCGATCCGGAACTGCTTGTCGGTGATCCGAGCCGAACCGTTCGAGAAGGGGCGCTTGTACTAACGACGCCGAAGGGATATATCATATATTCCCAGGTTACGATGGATGTGCTCGATCAAGTTTGTCGTGCTCACGAATTTACGGTGGATATTCCCTGGAATAGATTGACTCAAGATCAACGCGGCGTAATTCTTTACGGTTCCGATAGAATCAAGATTCCGTTCGGAAAACACCCTTTGGAATCAAGGCTCAAATGGACGGGCATCACCGCCAGACCGCGGGAAGAAGAGTATTACAAAGGCATCATTCCCACCATGGATGCAATTCTAAAACGCGACCGGAACCCGAACATCCTTCGCTTCGTTCGAAGCACGACATGTCGATCGTGCGGCGGAAGCCGTCTTAATCCGCATGCAATGGCAGTTACATTTCATGGCGAATCCATTGCCTCTCTTTCAGCCATGAGCCTGGATCGACTTGGAAACTGGCGGGCGAATCTTTCCCTTAATGGTGTCGAAGCCGCTGTTGGAATGCCTATCCTGGAAAGAGTGAAGATACAATCGGAACGACTTTCCGGTCTAGGCCTCGGCCATCTGAGCATAAACCGATCGTCTTCCTCGCTTGCTGCCGGCGAGTGGCAGAGAATCCGTCTCGCGCTGCAGACTTTTACGGAACTTTCCGGCTTGTTGTATGTGTTGGACGAACCCTCATTGGGCTTGCATCCGCGTGATCAACAGAGGTTGCTCGACCTTCTTTTTCACTTGCGCGATTCCGGAAATACGGTGTTGGCGGTGGAGCATCGGCGCGAAGCGCTGCTTTCCGCGGATCGGCTTATCGATTTGGGTCCCGGTGCCGGGCCTCAGGGCGGCCGCATCTTGTTTGAAGGATTACCCGCGGAAATTCTTTCAAAGCCCGATTTGGCCGAAAGTCCGACTCGTTCTTGGCTGCGCGCCGAATTGCAACTTCCGCATCATGCCAAGACTGAAAATCTTCTTGAAGCACCCGTGCTTCAGGTTATCGGCGCAAGCCAGCATAATCTCAAAAACCTCGATATTTCTTTTCCCCTTCGGAAATTCATCGCGGTAACCGGAGTTTCGGGTGCCGGAAAATCTACTCTCGTCGAAAATATTCTTGCCCGCCATCTGCGCCGCACTTTGCACAAGGCGCTTGATTTCCCCGGAAGTTTTCGTGAAATACGCGGAATAGAACACGTCGATAAGGTCATTGCCGTGAATCAACAACCCATCGGTCGAACGCCCAGATCGAATCCGGCCACCTATACGGGAGTGTTCGATCTTATTAGAGATCTTTTTGCCCGTCGGCCGCTCGCTAAATCCCGCGGCTGGAACAAAAGCCGGTTTTCCTGGAATGTCGTCGGAGGCAGGTGCGAAACATGTCAGGGTTCCGGAATTCAGGAAATCGGCCTTCATTTATTGGACCCGGTAGGAATTACCTGCGAAGATTGTGGTGGAAGGCGGTATCTTCCGGAGACTCTTGAAGTTACTTATCATGACCGGTCGATTTCCGATGTCCTCAATCTGACGGCGGCTGAAGCGCTCGATCTTTTCAGCAAAGAACCCGCGATAATCAGAATACTTCAAGCATTTCTCGACGTGGGGTTGGGTTATCTGACTCTCGGCCAGTCTTCGACTACAATTTCCGGAGGCGAGGCTCAACGAATTAAGCTTGCAACCGAACTTGCGCGTCACGAAACCGGTCGCACCGTGTATATTTTGGATGAACCGGCGACGGGGTTGCATAATTCCGATATAAAACTCTTGACGGCTATTCTCAGGCGACTTGTTGATGCCGGAAATACCATTATCGCCGTCGAACATCATCCGGAGTTCCTTTTATCGGCCGATTGGCTCATAGACTTGGGGCCGGAAGGCGGAGATCAGGGCGGCGAATTGGTTGCGGCAGGCACGCCGGAAACCGTAATGAAACACCCCAAGTCGCATACCGGTAAAGCACTTTTACGCCTTATCGGGCAAAAGGAAACCGTGTTCTCTCCAAGGCCTCGATTCGGAAATCGCAATCCGGATATTTTACTCGAAGGCGTGACGACTCATAATCTGAAGAATGTCTCGGTTTCTTTTCCCAAGAACAGTTTGACCGTGGTAACCGGAGTGTCGGGAAGCGGTAAATCATCGCTTGTAATGGACACCTTGCTCGCCGAAAGCCGTCACCGTTACGTTGAATCATTGTCGGCTTACGCGCGAAGATTCGTTCGGCAAATGGAACGTCCGTCCTTTGCCGCCGCGCAAGGACTTACCCCCGTGATCGCCGTCGGAAATCTCAAAAATTCCTCGAATCCGCGTTCGACGGTCGGGACGATAACCGGATGCCTTGATTTCCTGCGTTTGCTGATGTCGCGAGTCGGAACCCGGCATTGCCCAATGTGCGGTCGCGTTGTTTCTCAGAACGGATGCTCAGACTGTCGATTTGAACCAACCTTGATAATGACGGCCGGAATGTTTTCATTCAACCATGCCGACGGAGCTTGTACAAACTGCCACGGCATGGGAACCTCAGTGCATTGTGACGTAAATCGTTTGATTACCGATTCGAATCGATCGCTGCTCGACGGAGCCATGGACGGTACGAAAACCGGCCGGTTCTATGGGGAGCGTGACGGCCGATATACGGCGATTCTTGCGACAGTTGGAAAAGAACTGGGACACGATTTCAGTCTTCCCTGGCGGAATCTTACAAAAGCGGCTCAAGATATCGCCCTCAACGGCTGTGGAAATCACACGTTCAAGGTAATCTGGAAATATCGACGGGGCAAGCGAACCGGAGAACATGTTTTGGAAACGGAATGGCGCGGTTTTTTACGCTATGTCGAGGAGGAATACGAACGTAAACGCGCGGACCATCGCGGCAAGGCAATGGCGGAACTCATGAAAATCGTTCCTTGCACCGAGTGTTGTGGAGATCGCTTGAAACCGGAATTTCGGTCTGTTCGCTGGCAAAACAAATCACTCGGCGATTTGTCGCGCACTCCGATAGAGCGCCTGGGGCAAATGGTACAAACCTGGCGTGATTTCCCTGAATCCGTCGGCATCGATAAACGCACATCGGCAATATGCGGGCCTCTTTTGGCTGAACTCGCTTCACGCATTGAATGGATCAACCTCGGCGGTTTGGGGTATCTCACGACGGATCGTTCCGTGGACGGTTTGTCGGGTGGAGAATTCCGGAGGTTGATGCTGGCGAGTCGTCTGGGAGACGATATTACAGGAGTAACTTACTTGTTGGATGAACCGACGGTGGGTCTTCATGCGCGCGATACCGCTCGCCTTATCGAATTGTTGAAGCGTCTTCGGGATCTTGGAAACACGGTTATCGTGGTCGAACATGATCCCGATATCATTAAGGCCGCGGATTATATGATGGAATTGGGACCAGGCGCGGGAAGGAATGGCGGCTCGATCACTGCCTCAGGGTCTTGGGATGAAATCAGCGATCGCCAAGAATGCCTTACGGCAAAATGGTTAAGCGCGTCGGCGCCGTGGCCTCAGTTTCCAAATCATCATCTCAGGCATCCGGGAATAATCATTAGGGGAGGTTGTCTCAACAATCTTCGCGATTTGAATATTGAGATTCCGCTTGGCGGTCTGGTAGTGGTTTCCGGCGTTTCAGGTTCGGGCAAGACAACCTTGGTGGAAGATATCTTGTTGCCGTCGGCGGAAACGAATCAATCGGTAGGTTGCCGTGAATTCAATATTAAGGGCGAAATCAGTCGGGTTATCATGGTGGATCAACAATTGCCGACGGGAGTGGAAAACAGTTTGATCGCCACAATTACGGGAGCGCTGGACCCGATTCGGGATGTGTTCGCCAAAACCGACGAGGCACGAAAGCGCGGGTTGCCGGCAACCGCATTTTCTCCATTCGGCAAAATCGGTTGTTGTCAGGAATGCAAGGGACTTGGAGGCCGACATGTCGATCTCGATTTTTTAGCCGAAGTCAGATTAACATGCGAAGAGTGCGGAGGTTCACGCTTTAATCGGGAAATTCTGGATTGCCGAATACGCGATCATTCGGTGGCCGACATATTGTCTTTGACAATAAACGAAGCGGTGGAATTTTTTTGCGGATATGCTTCGATTCCGGGATATCTCGAGCCCATGACTCGAATGGGTCTGGGACACCTGTCGCTTGGTCGTTCAACGGATACGTTGTCGGCCGGAGAGCGACAACGTCTTCGTCTTGCAACGGCTTTAACAAAACATTCATCGAAAGTGAAACGGATCGGTTCCTGTCTTTTCCTGTTTGACGAACCCTCGGTTGGATTACATCTCGCGGATGTCGCAATGCTGCTTTCCGTGTTTAACGATCTTGTCGCGGAAGGGCATTCCCTGGTAGTCGTCGAGCATCACCTTGAGATTATTCGTCGAGCCGATTGGGTTATCGATCTTGGCCCGGGCGGCGGCGAAAATGGAGGGCGTGTTGTGGTCGCCGGACCTCCGAAGGTCGTTGCCGATCATTATGAATCCGCTACCGGAGAGGCTCTAAGGGTATCATATCAGGAGAGAAAATAAGAATCGTTTCATCTTTTCATAAGATGATTCTCATGCGCCCTGTCCTGCGGAAAAAGGCTTGACTTGGAGCCCCCGAGTGGGATACATTCATCGGCCATGATCAATCTGTCCAACGTAAAAGTCACATACGGTAAGCGTACTCTTTTCAAGAACGCCAATTTTCTCGTTCGACCGGAGGACAAGATCGGATTGGTGGGCCCCAACGGAGCGGGTAAGACCACCGTGTTTCGTCTGATTACCGGAGAAGAGATTCCAAGCGAGGGAGAGGTTCTTGTCAACTCGGGAATCGTCGTGGGTTATTTCTCCCAAAGCGTGGGGGAGATGTCCGGTCATTCCGCCCTCCAGGAAGTTCTGGCCGGTGCGGGCAGGGTTTACGAGATCGGGCAAAAACTGCATGAGCTTGAACACCGTATGTCGGACCCGTCGAGCGACTTCAACGATGCCGCCATGGAGCGTTATGGGAAATTACAGGAAGAATTTCTTCACATGGACGGCTATGAAAAAGAAACGCATGCGCAAACCATTCTTACGGGACTGGGTATCGGTCCCGATCGCTGGCAACAAGCGGTTGAGAGTTTCTCGGGCGGATGGAGAATGCGAATCGCCTTGGCGCGAATACTTCTGCTGAATCCCGATGTTCTGCTCATCGACGAACCGACGAACCACCTGGACATCGAATCCATCATCTGGTTGGAATCATGGTTGAAGGCCTTCAAAGGTGCTTTGGTAATGACCAGTCACGATAGGGAATTCATGACCAGGATTTGTTCCCGAACCATCGAGGTAGCAGGTGAAACCATCACAACCTACAGCGGTGACTATGATTTCTACCTGCGGGAACGGATTTTACGACGAGAACAATTGCTCGCGTCCCAAAAGCGACAACAGGCAATGCTGGCCAAGGAAGAGGAATTCATCGCCCGTTTCGCGGCCCGGGCATCGCATGCCGCTCAGGTGCAATCGCGGGTCAAGACTATCGAAAAAATCGAACGAATCGTGGTTCCCCCGGACCCCAAGGTCATCAAATTCAATTTCGCTCCAACCAAGCGTAGCGGCGACATCGTCGTCGACTTCAAGGATCTGGCCAAATCCTGGATCTTGCCCAACGGAAAACCCTTGCCGGTTTTTTCAGGCGTTACCGGGAAGGTCGTTCGAGGGAATAAAATCGCTCTCACCGGCGTCAACGGGGCAGGAAAGTCTACGTTTCTCAAGATCATCAGCCAACAGACCGAAGCGACCGGCGGTGTTTGCAACCTGGGAGCCAGCGTCCAACTTGGTTACTTCAGCCAGTATTCCTGCGACGTCTTGAAACCCGATCGAACCGTTTTCGAGGAAATCCAGGAACGGCTTCCTATGGCCACGATCGGTTTCATCAAGAACCTTCTGGGTGCTTTCCAATTTTCCGGTGATGATTCCGGTAAGAAGGTTTCCATTCTATCCGGCGGAGAAAAGACCCGGGTCATGTTGGCTATTCTCTTGACGCAACCCGTAAATTTTCTGGTCATGGATGAACCGACCAACCATCTCGATATCGCCAGCCGGGAAGTTCTCTTGGAGGCGCTTCAAGATTTCGACGGGACCGTAATACTTGTGAGTCACGATCGCTACTTCCTTCATCATCTTGTCAACCGTGTGTTCGAGATCGATCGCGGAGCGCTTACGACCTACGAAGGAGATTACGATTACTATTTGAGAAAGTCGGGGAAATAAGGTCCTGTTTTGCTCCGGTGAGCAAAACCAATTCTTCTTTTGATAAAGCGAAAGCTTTTCCTATACAAAATCTTAACATTCAACAGGTTGCAATCCATGTACTGTTTAAATAGAATGTAAGTAGGGCCTTGTTTAAATAACTGTAACAAATTTCGTTCATCGACTGGCCATAAGAGCCTGTAAGAAGTCGGATAGTTTCGATTTACCAGGTTTTAAGAAGGAGAAAACACAATGGCAATCAGCTCAGTCAATGTTAATACAATCCTCACGAAACTTCAGAGCAGTTCTTCGCTGCTTAGCGCACTCAACAGTACAGAAGACACAACTTCGGATTTGTTGACCAACGCGGCAAATGCTCAAACGACGATCGCCAGCATTTCAGAGCTTGGGGCAAAAATCAATGCCAGTTACCAAGCGGCACAAGCTTCAGGCGACAGCGATACCGTTGAAAATTTCGCATCAACCATGATGAGTGTTCTGAATAATCCTGATCCCCTTGAAACCATCGACTTCATCAACAACATTTCCGAAATGGCTGAAAGTGGTTCTTCGACGTTCAACGACGTGCTGTCCACTTATAGCGCCTTGAGCTCAGGCGAAGCCAGCAATGGAACCGTAACCTACAACAACTTGGTGAATTCCTTGTACCAAAATTATGGAACAGAAGCGGTTGACGAGTTGAACGCTTCGGTTGAGACCATCAATAACGCCGATTACGCCGAATCTCAAGTTTCCCTGAACGATAGTCTTGCCAATGTTTATAATATCTATAATCAAATATTGAACAGCGACATGGAAGCGGAAGATGCAACAGCTTTGATGAGCGCTCTCAACACCGGCCTTCAAAAACAAGAAACCGGAGATTCCATAGGCGATTATTTAACCATGTTTAAGAGCGACAACGGTCTCGCCTGACGAAAGACTCAGCGGCGTTATTGCCGACTCACTCCCATGGCATTTGCCGCAAGGTTATTTTCTCTTCGACTCGGGAAGGCTTTATCACATGCTTGCCTCCAGAGGCCAATTGCTGATTTGAACGTATTACTGAGTCATGCTTTTCGAAAGCTCATTCGGCTCGGCGGATTACGGCGCTAGCGCCTAATCCGCCCTACCCAACTCCTGCCTTTCATTCTGCAATCATCAATAAAAGGAAACTTAGGATTTTCCCGATCGGTTTTGCGAGCCGAGTTGAAGTCGTTTTTCGGCGGTCAGAAGAATGGTTCTGAGTAATTCCGGGTAGGAAATTCCGGCGTAACCCGCCATTTCCACCAGAATCCCCTGGGCGGACCAATCCGGATTAGGGTTGACGTCGATTAATTTAGGATTTCCCCTCCGATCCATTCGCCATTCCATACGAGCATAATCCCTGCATCCCAGACGAGAAAACAATTCCCTGCTCCAATCCCGAATCCTTTTTTCCGTCTCCGCCGGAAAATCGACAGGCCGGGAGGAATATTCCGGAAATCCGGAAAGCCACTTCAGCTCATAACTCGCAATGGGGGGAAATGATTCCCCGATGGTGGAAAAATCCTTGGCCAGGATTGGAAGAACGGTCATTTCCGTTTCGGTGTTCCCGACAATGCCCACGTCAATTTCGATTCCGGGAAGGAATTCCTGGACCAGAAGATACTGTTCCCTGCCAATGGTTTTGTGCAGGAACCCAATTGATTTTGCCAGAGCCTCGGCATCGACGGCGAAGTTCTCGAACGTAATGCCGATGCTGCCGTGGCCCTGATTGGGCTTGACTATGACTGGAAAGGTGAACGGCCAATCCAGTCGATCTTTGTCGGGGGGAAGGAGCATCGCTTCCGGAACGGGGATGTCCAGGTGCTGGGCGATGCTGCTCATGATTGCTTTGTCGAAACAAAACGCGAGACATCTGGGATTCGCTCCGGTATAGGGAAAGCCCATCATTTCGCAGAGTGCGGGAATATGAAGCTCCTGGGAAAACGTATTGTTGAATCCGGCGTCACAAAGATTGAACACGACATCGACCTTGCCCTTCAACTTTTGGAGATCATGCAAAAGCGTGTCATGGTTGGACAGAATTGTGAATTGGTGTTCGGACAAAGCATCCAGTGCCCGGAACAACCATGTGATCTGGTCCCGATCCCATTCACCGTAAATGGCCTCAGGTGTAACCGGATCGGGTTTTGCAATATCACCGAGAATGACCGGAATGTTCATGACCCCCCCTACGATTTGTCCCAAGATGGAAAAGACCGGAAAACCGGGGACAACTGCCGGCGCTTGCCATTCTACTGGCGAATGTCGAACCACATGGGGGTCCGGTCACCGGGTTCTCCGTTGTAATTGACCAGGATTTCTTCGCCGGCGGCAATATCCCGAAGAGCCGTGAAATCCAGGGTCAAATTGTCGAAATTCTTATGATATACGGCATTTGGAGAATAAGAATGGTTGAAAAAAGAGGCTAGGCCCATTCCCACCGCCACCTCATCCTTCCAGAGAAAAATATACCCGAAGAGGAACGTCTCATCCACGATTTCCCATTCACAGTTCGGAACGACAATCACCGGGGCTCGCTCGATGAATTCCCCGGCGGAAAAATCGGTGGCGGCAATGATTCCCCGCCCTTTGCCGGGAACGCGTTCAATCCGGATCATTTTCCACCTCATCGTTGCAGAGAACCTGGGGAGCGCTCACACGGAATCCGCCGCAATTTGTACATTCGTTCGGAGGAAGCCCGATACGATAGGCACACCGAATGCGGCATGGATTGAGGTGAAACCCTCCACCTTTGGTTACTCGCCCTTGACATCCGGATCCGTAGAAGATGTTGTCGGAAAAATATCGAAACGAGCTCCGAGTCCATTCCCAGACATTTCCTGACATATCGGCGACTCCATATGGGCTGTCGCTTTGGGGACTGAAGGCTCCCACCGAAGTGGTATCATTTTCCAAGCCTCCGAAATTGCAGAAGCCGGCATGTGGTGCGAGGTTTCCCCAAGGCCACCAGCGACCATCGTTTCCTCGGGCGGCTTTTTCCCATTCCGGTTCGCTGGGAAGACGAATCAAACGCCCCGTAACTTTGCTTGCCCACAAGCAGAACGCGACAGCATCATCCCAGGAAACCTGTGTGACCGGATGGTCCGCCTTTACCTGTTCGAAACTTTTCGAGCAGCCGGCCAAATCGCCTCCGCCACCGGAAGGATATGTTCCGTCCGGACCCCTTGGGTGCCGCCAGTTTGCTTCGCGAATCCGTTCCCAGTTTCTCCCGTTGAAGACCCAGGCGCTGCCCTCTCTTTCCGCCGTGGTTCGATAACCGGTGGCCTCCGCGAATGAGGCGAATTGCGAACTCGTTACGGGAAAACGACCGATCAGATAGTCCCTGGTCTTTTGCATGAATTGGGGCTTCTCACTAAATCGTGCTTCCGGATCATTTTCGGCGCTTCCCATCAGAAATTCTCCGCCGGGAATCGATAATGTTTCGAGCAACGATTCGTGGGTCAGGGGAAGAATCACGCACCGGCGGGGCTCAATCGAGTCAGATCGTCCACGGATGGCGTAGATACCTGAAATGCGCCCGGATGGCGCTGGTTTTCGACCCGAATCTTGTCTTACATACCAAATGGGTCGTCCATCGTGAGGATCGCATTCGCTCAATTCGATCTCCTCCTCGAACTCGATATCCCGCAATGCCACGATCTCCACAAGTTGGTCGGATATCTTCCGGATCAGACGGGCGTTGGGAGAGGATGTGCGTCGATACAAAGGAGCGAGGCCGAATGTACAAGCCATCGACTCGTCCCATCGACAGCAAGCGTTTGCCAGGGATGTTTTCTCCAGACATTCCCATTCATGGGAAGGAAGCGGAATAACCGGCGCTTGCTCGATGATCTCATCGGCAAGGAATTTTCTTCTTGCAGGAATTCCTCGGGCTATTGGTTCTTGTCGGTTCTTCGTAACTACGGCATGCACCCCGGCGAAAATATCTCTTCCAACCTTGACGAAAGACGCTCTAACGATACTTTCCGGGCAAATCAATGTCAAGCTCGGAAGATTCTTAGAGCCTGTTAGAAAATAATCATTACAAATAGTTGTTTTCTAACAGACTCTTATGGCCGGTCGATGAACGAGATTTGCTACAGTTATTTATTAACAAGGCCATATACGAAAGAATTCAGAGATCAATGCTAAAGAAAGGTTTTCGCCTTTAACGACTAAGTATGAATGTTCAATCCATTCCCCGAAACTCATTGCATATTTCAACGACTCCTGATATTTTGCCAAAGAAATCATTTGGATGCAATCGGATATTATTGATAGCTGCAAAATGAAAGCCGGTTTTCGGGTACCCGAAAAAGCGCGCCATCCAGGCGCATGTCGGGTATCTACGCCATCCTTGGGCGATATAGGGCGGATTAGGCGCTGGCGCCGTAATCCGCCGAGCTTGAGGAGTTTTCGAAAGGCAGGACTCAATAATCGTGCCCAAAAGCCGGAGAACAAACGAACATGAGTAATAATGGAAACAATTCGAATACATACGTGATCGATATCGCAAAAGGAGTGCTTGAACGCGAAGCTCGGGCGATTCTCGATGTCGCCGAACGCATGGGCCAATCGGTGCTTCAATCAGTAGATCTGATAATGAAATGCCCCGGTCGTCTTATCGTCACGGGAATGGGAAAATCAGGTTTGGTGGGAAGAAAAATTTCCGCTACTTTGTCGAGTACCGGCACGCCTTCTTTTTTTCTGCATCCCGCCGAGGCTCTCCATGGCGATTTGGGAATGGTGACCGAGAACGACGTCATTCTTTTGCTCTCCAATTCGGGAGAAACCGAGGAAATAGTCCGTTTGATTCCTTTTCTTCGGCGCATCGGAACAAAAATTATCGCGTTGCTCGGCGGCATCGATTCAACGCTCGCTAAAATGGCGGACATCGTTTTGGATGCTTCGGTAGAGCGGGAAGCTTGCCCTATGAATCTGGCACCGACAAGTTCCACTACAGCCGCCATGGCCGTGGGAGATGCTCTCGCCGTATCGCTTCTGGAAAGTCGGGGTTTTCGCGAAAAGGATTTTGCCAAGCTTCATCCATCCGGAAGTCTCGGCCGGCGCTTCTTAACGGTCGGTGATTTGATGCACACCGGCGAGCGCATTCCCTTCGCATCGCCGTCTATTTCCCTTAAGGAAGGCATTTTGGCCATATCGCGCGGCGGATTCGGAGCTTTGGTCATTGCCGACACCGATCGAAAACTTTTGGGAGTATTCACCGACGGCGATTTAAGAAGGTATTTCGAGCGCACGGACGGCTCGCTCTCCGTAGTTCTCGCCGATATCATGGTTAAATCGCCCAAAAGAATCAATTCGAGTCGATTGGCGATGGAAGCTCTCAAAATAATGGAAGACAAATCGATAACGTCGCTTCCCGTTGTCGAAGAAGAGCTGGTCATTGGGTTTCTTCACCTTCATGACATCCTGAAATCCCGCATCGTCTGACTTTTGGGTAAGGCCAGATTTATAAACAAAGTGTTGCCTATTTGTCGCGTTATCGTTATCATTATCTCTCGATAAAGCGGCGGATACCCTCGTGGGGTTATACGCCGGGTAGTGGTTTTCCCCCTAAATCAGGAGGTTGTGCGTGAACGAAGAAATTGGGCCGACTCCCTTAGGCAAATTCATAATGTTTCTCTTCATATTCGGTTGTGTTTTCGCCGCCGCGGTTTCATTTTCACCTTCCTTGCGAAGTATAATTTTTCCCGATACGACCATTTCATCCAAACAACCTGCAAGTTCAGCCGCCGGCACCGCGCCCGACCAAACCAATAAAACGGACGTGCAGACATCCGTTCCGGTAAATACCGAACAACCGGTGAACGAACCGACGAAGGAGCTGCTGAAAGAAGCTCCGGATGTGAAGGGAATAACGACGGTACAAGAATATAAATACATTCCGCAAGAAAAATTGCCTCCCGTTAAAGGAGTTTCTGGATACGAATGGGATTCATCGAAAAAAATCGTGGAGTTTCCGATCAATGTTTGGATCGGGTGGCTGCCGATCGTTGCCGCCAATCATGGTTTCGCTCCCAGTGAAGAAAGTATCTTTTTTAAGCAATATGGTTTCAAGGTTAATTTGAAGCTTATCGACGATCCGATCGTCGCGCGAGATGCTTTTGCCTCCGGAAAATCCCACATTCTTTGGGGAACTCTCGACATGATGGTGCTGTTCGCCGGAGAATTGATCAAAGACAGCAGAACCGCCCCCAGAATATTTCAACAAATCGACTGGAGCAACGGTGGAGACGGCATTGTAGTCAGGGGCAACATACGATCAGTAAAGGATCTCGAAGGGAAAACGATTGTCTACGCGCAAAACAGTCCTTCGCAATATTTCATCAACAACCTTTTAGTGAACGCCGGCGTCTCACCGGCAAAGGTTAAGCCTCGTTATACCTCCACGGCCTTTGAGGCCGCTACGGCCTTCGTAGCCGATAAAACCATCGACGGCTGCGTCAGTTGGGCGCCTGATATCTACACGATTCCTGAGAAGGTGGCCGGAACGCGAATTCTCACCACAACCGCCGAAGCCAACAAACTTATCGCCGATGTTTGGGCCGTGCGTGCCGATTTCGCCAAGGATCATCCCGATGTGATAAAAGGTTTGGTTTCCGGAATTTTCTCGGGAATGTCCATGCTGAAAAACCCCACGAACAAGATGAAAGCATTTCAATGGATGGCGGACGGTTTTGGAATGAAAATCGACGACATAAAAACCATGGAAAATGATGCTCACAGCACTCTTTTCGGTGAAAACAGAGATTTTTTCCTCAACAAAAATAATCCCACGAATTTTGAAAGAACCTGGAATAATATAAACTTGATTTATCGGGAACTCGGGTTATTGGCGACACCGGTAAGATTTGACGAGGTCATGGATTTTTCGATTGTTCAAGGTCTTGACAAAGAAGGCTTGTTTAAAGATCAACAAGAAGTATACGTATCACGATTCGTTCCGACCACGTACAAGAAAGTCTCGGCGGAAGCTCCGGTTCTTACCCAAATCGTAAGAATCGGTTTTTATCCGAATTCAGCGAACATTTTCGAACCCGAGCATGATGAGTTCGGAATGCCCGTTCCCAACACTCTTTACGATCCGTCCGTCGACGCCACGCTGGAAAAGATCGCGCGCATGGTCGGGCAATACGAGCGTGCCACGATCGCGATCGTCGGACACACGGATGGTTCGATGAAAGGGAAGGTTCCCGAAAAAGCTGTTAAAGAGCTTTCGGAGGATAGATCGAAATCGGTAAAAGAGGCGCTTATTCGAAAATACAAATTTCCGCCGAATAAATTCGTATGTGAAGGAAAAAGCTGGGGGGAACCGGCTGATCCTAATGATCCGACAAACCACGCTTTGAACCGCCGAGTAGAAATTCAGGTTTACACGCCGGAACAGTAATAACAGCATTTAAGGAGGTTTTGCGATGTTTACACGATTGATGAATGTAATTAGGGGTTTTTTCGGTCTTTTCATCAAGGGGCTGGAGTCGTCGAATCCTGAAGCCTTGATCGAAGTCGAAAAAGAGAATCTTCGTAGTCAGATTTCACGCTTCAATGAAAGTTTGGCGCAACACGCCGCCTTCACCGAAAGACTTATGCGACAGGTAAAAGCTCTACAATCCAAGGAAAAGGAGTTCGCGGCCAAAATCGCGGCCAATCTAAAAGCGGGCAACCGGCAAGTGGCGGGGCAAATCGCGCTTCAAATTCAATCCGTAAAACAACAACTGGAAGAGAACCAACAGCAGCTTCAGATGGCCGAAAAAACCTTTAAAGACCTGGAAAAATCACGTGACGTCTCCGTGCGTGAAGCTCAGGCTAAAATTGAAAAATTACAGAGCATGATCAGCGAAACCAAAATGCTTGAAGCCCAAGCCGAGCTGCAGGAAATGGCTAAAGGCATGATTTCCGGAATCGGCGGAACCGGTGATACGGTAGCCAGGGTTTCCGAGATGGTTCAAGAAAGGCGCGACAAAGCCGCCGGAAGAGCCAGAGTCGCGGTCGGATCGATCGACACATCCCAGGTACAACTGAAGGACAACGAGCAAAGCGCCCTTGGAGAGCAAGCTCTCGCCGAATTCGCATCAGTTTATGGAATCGACATGAACACCGGCGATACGGTTCCGGCTTCCGCTGCTCCGCAAACCGAAGGTGAAAATGCGCCTCCTCCTCCGCCCGTGAAGGAAATGGGCCCTCTGCAAAAGTAACTTACGAATCAGGACCGATTCCAACAGCGGGTTTTTCCCGCGGAAAACCATGAAAAAAAACTTACTGGAGGTCGTAATGAAATTCTTTAAACACGGACTTTTGTTGGCTGCTGTCTGCGCATTTCTTATCCCGTGTCTGTTTTCCCCTGTTTGCGGTCAGGAGGCGCCGGTACAAGCTCTTGCCACAAGCGCCGTGAAGGTGGTTGAAGCTCCCGACACGAAAGGCATCACGACTGTTTCCGAGTATAAATACATTCCTCAGGAAAAACTGCCTCCGGTTAAAGGAACTTCGGGCTATAAGTGGGATGAAAAAAACAAAACGGTGGTTTTTCCCATCAACGTCTGGATCGGCTGGCTTCCCATTGTCGCGGCCAATCATGGTTTTAGTCCAAGTGAGGAAAGCGTTTTCTTCAAAAAATACGGATTCAAGGTCGACCTGAAATTGATCGATGATCCGGTAGTAGCGCGTGACTCCTTTGCTGCCGGCAACAGCCACGTTCTGTGGGGCACCCTCGATATGATGGCTCTCTTCGCTCCGGAACTGATGAAGGACAGCCGCACCGCCCCCCGCATTTTCCAGCAAATAGATTGGTCGAACGGCGGAGACGGTATCGTCGTTCGCACCGCCATTAAAAATGTCTCCGACCTGAAAGGCAAAACTATCGCTTTTGCGCAGAACAGCCCCTCGCAGTATTTCATCAGCAACCTTCTAATCAACGCCGGAATCAAGCTCAATGAAATCAAACCCAAATACACATCGACCGCTTTCGAGTCCGCCGCGGCATTCGTCGCCGACAAATCCGTCGATGCTTGCGTAAGTTGGGCGCCTGATATTTATACGATTCCCGAGAAAGTTGCCGGAACTAAAATTTTAACCAGTACAAGCGAGGCAAACAAGTTGATTGCCGATGTGTGGGCCGTCAGAGCCGACTTTGCCCGCGATAAACCGGATATCGTTAAAGGATTGGTGCTTGGAATTCTGGAAGGAATGGATATGATCAAGAATTCCGTCGCCAAAAGTCAAGCCTTCCAATGGATGGCCGACGGTTTCGGCATGAAGGTCGACGATATAAAAGGCATGGCGAATGACGCCCACACCACGAATTTCGGCGAAAATAAGGAATTTTTCCTTAATTCCAATAATCCCACGAATTTTGAGCGGACCTGGAAAAATATTTGTTTCATTTATAAGGAAGCAGGCTTGATCGATAATCCTATTTCCTTCGACCAAGTGATGGATTTTTCCATACTGAAAAGCATCGACATGGAAGGAACCTTCAAACATCAACAGGATGAATACATAACCAAGTTCGTTCCAACCAACTATAAAAAACTTTCAGCCGAAGCCCCGATAATCACGCAAACCGTAAGAATCGGATTTTTTCCCAATTCCTCCAATATTTACGAACCCGGACACGACGATATCGGTCGCCCGATTCCCAACACGCTGTATGATCCTTCAGTCGAAGCCACGCTTGAAAAAATTGCCAGATTGGTCGGCGCTTATGAGCGGGCTACGGTAGCCATCGTTGGTCATACCGACAGTTCGATGAAAGACAAAGTTCCCCTGGAAGTCGTAAAGGAATTAAGCAACGATCGCGCCAACAGTGTGAGGGAAGCCTTGATCAAAAAGTTCAAATTCGATCCGAATAAATTCGTCGTGGAAGGCAAAGGCTGGGATATCCCCGGCGACCCCAGCGATCCTTTAAATCAGACGCTGAACCGACGGGTTGAAGTATCGGTATATCCCCCCGAGGGGCAATGACATATCCGAAGCTTTAACGAGCAGCACGCGTGTCAGGGAATTTTCTTCAGATCAGGGAGAAGCTGTCGACGAAATACGTCGTGGTTCTTGGTTTGTGTCCGATTTTCCTGATTTTTGTATTATGGTTTCTCATGACCTGGGGAAAAACCGATATCGTTCTTATGCCTGAAGGAACCCTCACCGAGGGAGAACCAAGCGCCCAACCCGGCCGCCAAGTGCAGGACAGAACAGGATACTTGATAAAGGATGCTGCTCTCGAAACCGTTTCAGCGACCGGCGATCAATTCGTAATCCTGAAGGATAGAAAATTTCCGCTGAAAAATTTGAGCGCAAGAACGGTTGATGAAGGCGTCATGGTTAATCTGAAACGCGGAAAATTCATTTCACGCGACACATTTTCGGCAAGTTCCGGCGAAAGTCCCTTGCAACCGATCGATCCGGCGTTGAGTCAAAATACAGTATCTCTCGAACGCTCTTATGCCTCTTCGACCGAACGGCCCTCGGCACTTATAGGAAGAAGCGCCATGGCTACAACCAAAACCATCGTGCTTGTGCAATTCTCCTTCGAAGTATTGGAAAGCCGGCGCTTTGCTTCCATCATTCTTCCGAGTCCTGGAGATGTCGCCAGATCTTTTTCCGGTCTTTGGTTCGAACGTGCGCTTGCGCGAAATATCGGAATCAGTTTCTTGAGAATATTGGCCGGTTTTTTCATCGCTTTTCTGATAGTATTTCCGCTCAGCATATTAATGGGAACGTTTTCCAAAATCAGGTTCATGTTCGCACCCTTGATGGTGTTCGGCGGCTATATGCCGATTCCTGCGATAGTTCCGCTGTCATTAATGTTTTGCGGCACGGGAGAATTCCAAAAGGTGATGTTTCTGGCGCTGGGTTTTTCCATCTACTTGCTGCCTCTTTTCGTTCGTGCGATTGACGATGTAGACAATGTTTACCTGCAAACGGCTTACACTCTTGGAGCCGGTAGATGGCAAGTAATGACCAGAGTTCTTTTGGGAATTGCCTGGCCCAACATTTACGATGCCATGCGAATGGGCTTCGGCGTCGGCTGGGGTTATATTATTCTGGCCGAAATCGTGGAACAAAACAGCGGTGGAATCGGCGCTGCCATCGATATCAGCAGACGACGTGGTTTGACTCCCGATGTTTATCTTATTCTTGGCGCGATCGTTGTGATTGCTTTTATAACCGATAAAATTTGGGGAAAGCTCGGCGACATTCTCTTTCCTTACCGGAGCTTGAAACGATGACCGAGTCCGGAAAGCCAACGGGGGGTGGGCATAAGGATAAGTCGTTTTTCCGCTACTTCCTGGAACTGTTTTATAAACTCCCTGATGACGAATCTCACCACCCGATGAAATCTTCGGCGGTTTCACCAATAAATGTGCCGAAAACTCAAACCCCGGTCGTTAATTTTGAAGAGATGCCCAAAGCCGTCTCTCACGAGAACATATCGCCGGAGAATTCGTCGGATAAAAATATTCCGTTGTCATCAATGCCGCCTTTATTTGCCGACGAAAGCATCGATGACCACAGAAAAAATCAAGCAGTAACGGTTTCGAAGACGATATCCGTTGTTGAGCCGAAACCGGAAACTCACAAATCGATAACGAGACCACCCGTTGTTACTTTCAAAAATGTGACGAAAATTTTCAATCCGGGAACACCGCTTGAATTCAAAGCCGTCGAGAATATCAGCTTCAAAATCGATGATTTGCCCAACGTGGGTGAATTTATAGCTCTCATTGGTCCGTCCGGTTGCGGAAAATCAACCGTTTTGAATTTGATTCAAGGATTCCCGGAAGTGTGGCCTCCGACGAGCGGTGAGATATTGGTGCGCAACGAACCGGTTACCGGCCCCGGAAAAGATCGGGGCATGATTTTCCAAAAATACAGTTCTTTTCCTCATTTGACGGTCTTACAAAACGTTCTATTTGGACTGGAAATAAACGGTGGAGCAAGCGGTCGTAGTTATGGGGAGATGAAAAGCATCGCCCTTCAAATGATTAAGAAAGTCGGCTTAACGGGGCATGAACTGAAATACCCATACCAACTTTCCGGCGGGCAACAGCAAAGAGTCGCCATAGCTCGTACTCTCGTTTTGAAACCGCGCATAATACTGATGGATGAGCCTTTTTCCGCGCTCGATGAGCCCACAAGAGTGGAAATGCAGGAGCTGATAACCCAATTGTGGACTGAAGTCGAAGCCACGGTTTTCATTGTAACTCATTCGGTAGCCGAGGCCGTGTATCTCGGAGATCGCATATTTATTTTTACGCCCGCCCCCGGACGATTGGTCAAGGAAATTCCCATTAAACCCGACGACATCGGCAAAGCACCGGGTGTTTCTCCGCTTGAGGTTCAAGAAGGTCCGAAATTCAAATCGTTTCTTAAAGACGTCACGAAAGAGTTTTTGCGCATTGAGGGAGGCCGTCCCTAAATGGCCGTCCCGAATTTGTCTTTTGGAGACTACCTTAAAGAGGCTTTTCATGCTAAATATCCGATTCCCGGACTCGGGAAAATCCCTATTAATAAATTATTCCTTGCCGGCACATCGATTCTCGGGTTGGCAAATCCGGGTTTCTGGTTCGTCGGAGCCGGCCTCGAAATGGTTTATCTGTGGTATTTGTCGACGAATGAGAGATTTCATAAGATAGTACAAGCTTCTCGCCTGAATGTTGTGGTGAAAGATCAGGCTGAAAAAATGTATGCTCTCCTTAAAACTCTTGATAAGGATTCCAACAAGCGACTCAATATTCTTAACGCCAACCTTGCTGAAATCAACAACCTGATGGATATCGATTCCGATTCGACGCTGCAATTTACGAAAGAAACCAAGCAGCGCGCTCTCGGACAGCTTCCCCTGTTTTTTTTGAAATTATTGGTTTCGCGGCAGTTGATTCGCGACAGTCTTGATCGAACGGACGTTGACAAACTCAGAAGAGAAGTAAAAGACTTGACCGGTCAACTCGGATCTTCCGATCTGAGCGAGGCTCTGGCGAAATCCATGAAGGGGACTCTCGACATTCAACAAAAGCGCCTCGAAAATATCCGCAGAGCCCAAGATAATCTGAGATTGGTGGAAATGGAATTGAACCGCATAGAAAACCAGTTGCAGCTTATTCGGGAAGAAATCGCGCTGGATCGTAGCCCGGAAACGCTGTCCACCGGGATCGATCGCATCAACGCCACACTCGGAGAAACCGAACAATGGATGGACACTCATTCGGAATTTTTCAACCGGCTCGATCAAAGCGAAATCGATACCTCGATTCCCACGGTTGCATCTATTCCCATGCCTCCTCAAGAAAAGGAGTGATTTTTTCAACATCATCTTGGTGGAAGTTATAATAGCAGTCTGATGATGTTGTAACCGCTATCGAGACCTTGAAAGGAGAACAAAACCCATGCCCGAATCACCCAAATGGGCTCTTGAAATGGCAGAAATTTTTAAAAGCGGCTCCGTCAGCCAGTTTATTCTCTATGGAAACGTAAACGATTGGGTTTCATATAAGGCATCTCCGACTGGTACTCCCGTGTATTATTCGCTAAGGGATTTTCTTGCCAAGATAATGTTCGATCCTTTCGAAGCCGTTGTGGCATACGATCGCGGAAAAGGGATTCGTATGATGAAAGGCGGAGATCTCTTTCAACAGTTCTTGAAAACGTTCGACGATTTTCACCGCACGAATTATTCGGGATTCTCGGCAAGCCCGCAAAATGACGGCGGTAAAATTCTTGAACTCGGCAACTTGCTTCCCAAGGAGCCCAAGCGCGCCCTAGAACTCATTGATCGATTCATGCGCAACGGACTTTTCCGTGTCAAGCCCGGTTTCGACGGCAAACCCGTTTCGGATCCGATGCGGATAGCTCTTATAATCGATTACGCGCAGTATCTTCTTCCCAGAACCGAACCGGGATATACGACGGCCGATACCGTCGAAGTGCTCATCAAGTTGCTCGATTGGTCCTCGGATCCGACAATCAATTCCGCTTATGTAGCCACCTGTTTGGTTGTGGAAAACCTCACTGATTTAAACAAACAGGCGGTTGAAAATCCGCGATCGGCCAAACTTCGCATCGATTTACCGGATAGTGGCGAAGTCAAGGAATACATAGAGACGACGACTTTAGACATTTCAGATTTCAGCGCCATATGCGACGTAGATCGCGCTACGCTGGGCCAAAAACTTGAGGGTCTTTCCCGCATTGATATTCAAAATCTCATTAAACGCGCTTTGAAGAACAATCGCCGCATCACAATGGAGTATTTGCGCGGTGTCAAAAAAGAAATGATCGAGAAATCCGCCGGAGACAGAATCGAATTCGTAGAATCAAAGCGTAATCTCGACCATGTTGCCGGCCACAATGAGGCCAAAACCTGGCTTCGCCAAGACGCCTTGTTGATGAAAAAGGGAAAACTAAAAGCCCTGCCGATGGGATATTTGATCACCGGTCGCATCGGAACCGGGAAAACCTACCTTGTCGAATGTTTCTCCGGAGAAGCCGGGGTTCCTTGCGTTGAATTGAAGAATTTTCGCGACAAGTGGGTTGGAGCTACCGAGGGAAATCTCGAAGCCATTTTTAAAATTTTGCATGCCATGGGGCAAGTCATCGTGTTTATCGATGAAGCCGATCAGGTTGCCGGAAAACGTAGCGGTGGCGACACCGATTCCGGATTGTCGGGAAGAATCTACGGCATGCTCGCCCGTGAAATGGCCGACACGCGAAATCGGGGAAGAATTTTCTGGATATTCGCCACTTCGCGACCCGACCTGTTGGAAGTTGATTTAAAACGCGTTGGCAGGCTGGATGTTCACATTCCCCTCTTTGCTCCGCAAACCGCGCAAGATAAGAAGGAACTGTTCATGTCGCTTGCCAAGAAGAATAACGTAAACGTTTCCGCGGAGGATGTTCCGGAGTTTCCGCCGAACCTTGATATCGGAGGAAATGAAATGGAGGGAATCCTGATAATGGCATCCAGACGCTATGAAATTCAGGAAGACGGAGCCGAGAAATTGCCGATCGGTAATTTCCTGAAGCAGGCATTAGAGTCCTATCGCCCGATGGCACATGCTGAAAGATTGGAATACATGGATCTCGTAGCCGTACTGGAATGCACTGACAAACATTTCTTACCCGCGAAATTCGCCGATTTACAGCTCGATGCCGTAAAACAACGACTCGAGGAACTAAAGATGAAAGTGACCATAGCATAATGAAGAAAATGTGTCTTGTGTTGCGGAATCATACTTGTTCCTATCCTTATGCAATCAAATTTTCCGCCGATGAAAAAGTCCGCGCTACGAGGAAAAAAAGCGAGTGGCCCGGCTGGATCTGGTGCGTAAATACCGATAGCCAAGGCGGGTGGATTCCCGCCAAGAATTTACGCGGAACCGGCAATTCGAGAACGGTTATTTTCGATTACAGCACCGCGGAATTATCGGCTGACAAATTCGAAATCCTCGAGATTCTTGAAGAAGAAAGCGGTTGGCTTCGATGTAAAAGCGGGTCGGGAAAACTCGGATGGATACCATCGGACAATGTGGTAAAATACGGTCGTAAAGGCCGATTGCCTATTAAGATTCGCGATATTGAACCCGATTTGGATCTTTCGCAAATGATTCAGATCGCGGAATCTCTTCCTCAATGGTTTACGCAAAAAGGCATCGCGATTATGGCAAAAGACTTTCTTTTTCAAGAAGGCTTGGTTGTAACCGTTAAAAGCGAGATCACCGGGTTCATTACTTACTTCGTCTATAACGGCATTTGCAACATCGGTTGGATGGGAATCATTCCGTCGTTGCAGCGTTTGGGAATCGGTCGTTTACTGATTGAAGAGCTTTTCCGAAAATTGCAGGCATTTGGCATTTCTGAATTTCACGTTGAAACTCTCGGTGATTCCGTGGATTACGAACCCTACGAGCAAACTCGGGCATTCTATCGAAAAATCGGATTCAGGGACTTCGAACGAATCAAGCAAGACAACCCCGAATGGCCCGAAAAATTGATTCTTTCGATTACTATTTAATTATCGAGTTGTAACGGCTTCTTTTCTTCCTCGACCAGTTTACGAATGTAAGCGACGAACTCGGGGTCTTCGCCTTTTAGAAGAATGGGTAAATGTTCGACAAAGTCTTGGCGACGACACCATTCTCGCATATAATCTTCCCATGAACCCCACATACGGGTTCGCTGAGCCGATTCGCCCGGTGCATAAACGAGAATATACGCCCGTTCGAACAAGGAAATCAGAATGTCGAATAAGATGATCATTCGTTCGCTTTGTTCTTTGCTCAGGCCTTCCGTTTTAGTATCCAAACGCAACTTGAGGTCGGAATTGGTAAGCATCAATCTTTGAAATCGGAAATATTCATCCGACAAGCGTTGATAAATCTCATAATCTTCCGCCAGGTTTTCCCGCCTTTTTTCAAAGATAAAGACAAAAATGGCGAAAGGAAAACCGATGACTGTTACAAGATATGAAAGGATTTCAAGAATTTTAGCCGATTCTTCAAACATGTTGCTCCGCGACTGAAACGATTTGCCGAGATGTCCGTGTCGCCTGTTTATAATCGACGCAATGTGAAGATTCTATAATACTTTTACATTTAACACCGATCCGAAAAAGTTCACGTGTAATCCGCGTATCTACAGTAATGGGCACGTACTAAACAAATGTGATTGGTATAATCAGGCATGTATTACTGACTGACACCAATTATTATTAGTTGTGGGATAACGAATTTATCAGATTGCCAGCGTCGCTGGCGCTCCTCGCAATGACAGTAATATGTGATTATTATTGATAGCTGCAAAATGAAAGCCGGTTTTCAAAGGACAAAAGTCGGTGGGTTTCTGAGAACAGGACCCGTAAACTGTGAAACTACGGGGCTTTCCGGACCACGCGTAATCCGAAGCCGTTATAGGAGCCACCGTATTTTGTTGCATACCCACCGTGAAACCGTTTGTAGGATTTGCCGTAATCGGGCGTGAATTGCCAGTCGTAGCTGCGAATGACGCGCTCTGCTAGTCCGTTGGCATCGACCGTGCCTGTGGCGGGACCGACTGGGTCCGTCATCGCCGTTGCCGGGTAGCTTCCTTGATGCCAATCGTTACACCCCTCGAACACGTTACCAGCCATATCGTACAATCCCCACGCGTTCGGCAGTTTCGTGCCGACATCATGCGCCGTGCCGAGTGCTGTTCCTGGATACCCGGTATATCCGCCATGCCATGAGTATAAGCTCGCATCGTCGGTTCCCCAGTAATAATCGCTGGTTGTTCCCGCACGGCTCGCGAATTCCCATTCGGCTTCGGTCGGCAGGCGGTAGCCGGTCTTATCGAAATCGCATGTCGTTTCGGTCCCTATGCGTGTGTAACAACGTGACAGCCCCTGCTGGTCGCTGAGAGCATTACAGAAGTCGACGGAGTCATCCCAACTCAGATTATTGACCGGCAGATTTATCGAAGTCGTGAATTGCGACGGATCGGAGCCGTAGAGCGCTCGATACTGATCCCGGGATACTTCAGTCATTGCCATAAGGATTGGTTTGGTGATCGTTACCAGGTATTTTTCCGGATTGGAGGAATAGCCGGGAATGGGCTCCCTAAGAAATGTTCCCGTCGGCAAGGCTACGAACGGCATCTTCACGCCGCCCGGTAGGGTGATCTCAACGTAGCTTGTGACGACACCCGAAACATTTTCACTCGGAAACTTCGTCGGCGCAGTCGTTACCTGTGAGCTGATCTCGCGGGCGCGGTTGTAAACCAAGGCGTCGGAGGCCAGCCGCCCGATCTGTATCCAGGCCATGGTCAACGCGATGTCGGCCGAAGTGACCGAACCATCGCCATCGATATCTTCGCCGATCGTCGCCGGCAACGTGGCCAAGATCCCAATCTGTGCCGGAAAGAGTTCGAGTCCGCGAGCGCGTATGACGGTCAAATCGGTCGAACGGCTTGTTTGGATCCATGCCATGGTCATGGCCAGATCACTCGTGTTGACTTGCTGGTCGCCGTTGATGTCGAAACGCTTGCGGAACCCCGTGAACGCTACGTATGCTGCCTTGACACCCGCTACGACAGCTGTCGGAGCATTCGTATCGACGATCTCGACGAGCGCGCTTTCCGGCAGCGGAGCCGTGAAGTGCAAAGAGTTGAACGGCGCGACGCTGAACAGATCCATGTTGCTGTATGCGAGTGTCAAAGGAGCCCCGGGGATGCAGGCGCGCGTGAACTTCTTTTCCGTTCCCGAGGCGGTGGTAACGACTGCCTCGGTGCTGAACCCCTCTGGGACATTCGAAACGCGAACAAGCATTGCGACCGAATCCAGGCCTGTGTAGGTATTGTCGAACTCGACGCGATCGCCGACGACTTTCGCGCTTCCGACCGTTTGGGAGACTGGGGTGATCGAGCCTGTTTCGCCGCCCTTTCCCACGCAGCCGGAGAAACCAAGCACCAGGCCGATCGCCATTAGGGCGATGACGGTGATTTTCAGGAAGTTGTGTGAGGCTTTCGTAATCATGATTCCAAATCCTTTCGGGGTGTTCGTGATCGATGCCTGGGTTGACCCGGCAACAGGTTGTTTAAATGTGGAGAGCGTGGCAAAAAGACGCGATCGCGGTTTCATAGGATCGTCACCGTGGCAAGCGTCTTCCCGGTTTCTGGGTCATATACCTCGACCTTTGCCGACGAGGGAACCGCCGTCGTGAATTCGAGCGAGCTGAACGGCCGGATCGTTCGCAATGTCATATCGCTGATACCGAGCAGAATATAAGTAGAGGACGATAGGGCTGTGCTTTTCGACAAGAGTACATTCTCGCCGGTGCGATCGTCGATCAGCGTTGTATTTGTGACAAAGTCGGTTGTGACATTCGAGATGATGACCTGGACGTTCTGATTCGCACCGCTGATCGTCGAACCGAGACTGACCGTCTGGCGCCCGCTCGGAACAACGACCGTCGCGAGAATCAACTGTCGGTCGGCATCGAAGACCTCAAGCCGCGCACCGCCGGGCAGAGCCGTCGACAAGGTTATCGTTGCGATGTCATCGAAGCTTCTCAACGTCGTATCGGTCGTGGTCAGTACCAGTCGCTGATAAGACGGGAAAGACAACGTCGCGCTTTTTGCAAGCGTCACTTCTTCACGCGTCGCTTTGTCGATGAAACTGGCTGTCGCCAAGAAATCAGACGAGACGCCGGTTAGACGAATCTGGACATTTTGGTTCAAACCGGCCAGGGTCGTGCCAAGGCTCATCGTGGCGCCCGTCCCGCCCGGAATGATCGCCGAGGCGAGAAGAGCCTGTGCGTCGGGATCCCAGATCTCGATGCGCGCACCGGTCGGCGGCGCGGTAGAGAAAGTCAGCGAATTGAAGGACGCCGTGCAGCGGATCGTTGCATCGGCCGCAGCGAGCGTGACCTTGCGGGCATTCGGATACGATAGGGCCGCGCTACGCACGAGCGGGAACGACGCGCCGGTGAAAACATCGACGAGGTTCGTCGTCGTCGTAAAGTTCTGCGGAACGTTCGTAAAGATGACTTGCAGGTTCTGCGAGCGACTCGCGATCGTTGTTCCAAACGATACCACCGTTCCAGGCCCAGCTGCGGGAACACCGACGACCTGCATCGATTCGACCGACTCGCCAAGCGAACTGACGGATGTAACAACGTAATAATATGGAGTCCCGTTGGTAAGACCGGGATGTTCGAATGAGCTGGTCTTTCCGATCAGCGGTGTTCCTGATGTCTTGGTTACACCGGATTGGGTCGACCAATAGATGTTGTAGGAAATCGCTCCGGAAGCCGTATCCCAGGAAATGGTATTTTTTCCATCTCCCGCCTGACACCGGATATTAATCGGAGCTGAGGCATTCATCCGGGCCTCCCAATTATCCAAGACCGTGTCATACGTGTTGGTGGCCAATAGATCCAATCCGACCAAGTTCGCTCCAATCCGTTCGGCAAGACCCTCTGTCGCTTTGGCGAAAAGAGTCTGGGAGGCCACCATCCGGAGAATGACTTCGGCCAACACATCTTCTTTGCCCTGCTTTCCCTTGGGCCCTACGAAAATCGTATTCGATGCATTAGAAATCAGATCGGTTGCCCCATGGAAGTCAGTGAAGGAACCAATACTGCCGCCTACGATATGGACATCACCAATGCAGGTTTTCGCGGGAACCGCGGAAAACGTGGCCACGGCAGTTCCCGACGCATCGGCTGGAACGGTTTTCATTATCGTCGTAGTCGGATTGGTGGTAACCCCGACATTGATCAGAATGATTTTAAATGTGACCCAAACCGTGCCGATTCCTTGAGCAGCGAGGGTGTTGTGCAACGGATCAGGGCGAATATCTTGAATGGACTGGGTTGGAACCGTTACCCGCGCCAGAGGTTGAGATGGAAGAACAATCTGGAAACGGACCGATGTTGCCGACTCCGTGGAAAGGACTGTCCCTGCTGTGGTTCCCCCATCAGCTGAAACCGGGTTGTGGGGTGACGACATTTGACACCCCGTTTGGCACAACAAGATCAACATAAACGTGCCAAGCAAGCATTGGACCCATGAATTCAGTTTCATGCCTACCTCCTGCGATTCTGTGAGTGGAAAATAACGAACCGAAGCGGCCAAATAAATATTGGCGAAAAATCTCTCTCAACGAGAAACCGCAGGGGCAAAGCTGATCCTATCTCATTATTCGGCTGACTGCAATTGAAAAAGAATGATGCCGAGGCGGAAACAAAGAATTGAAGAGAAACTTACTCCTTCGGATTAGAGGATAACAGACACGACTCCGAATAACAAGATGTGATTTCCAGGGCGATTGCATGAAATTGATGAAATCATTACCGAGAGCCGATTGTGGGGTGGATTACCAAGCCATCGCCGAAGCGTAATCCACCATAAGCTGAATGGAATTTGTCGATTTTTCGTGCGATTGCCATGGCAGAAAAGCGTGAGTGATTGAATCGGCATAGAGGTTGTGTTACTCTTACTTAACCTTCGATATAAAGATCGATTCGATAATTTAAAACCTGTAAAGATCGACTGATAACTTTTTTAAGGAGATTCGACATGTTTGGTAAAGGTGGCGGCGGGAACCTTCAGGGGTTGATGAAACAAGCTCAAAAGATGCAGGAAAAGATGCAGAAAACCCAAGATGAGCTCAAGGACAAAACCGTGGAAGCAAGCGTCGGAGGCGGAATGGTTTCCGTCGTTTTCAACGGCGCGCAGGAACTTTTGAAGATCACGATAAACAAAGAAGCGGTTGATCCTGATGACATTGAAACCCTTCAGGATCTTGTTCTTTCGGCGGTCAACGCCGGATTAAAAAAGAGTCAGGAAATGATCCAGGAAGAGATGGGAAAAATTACTGGCGGGCTGAATATTCCAGGCATGTTTTAGAACGCGGTATTATTTGATTTTATCGAAAAAACAGCTCCCCTTAGGATCGGATTGCCTATACCCCTTGATAACGGCTGATCCTCTGCGTAATACTTTGATTTGCTTGGTAATGCCGGCTTTTTCTTTTGAAAGACATTCTTGAACCGCCTTGTCGGAAACAACAAGGTCGTTCAAGGATGTTCTACATGCTTCCGCGATAGATTTCCCCTCTTGATAACTTTTTTCGATTTGTACGATCACTTCAGGCAGATTTTTCAACTTTAGATCGACAAAAAGTGCGGTGGACAAAGAAATCAACTCGTCTTCGATTTTCTTGACCTCTTGAAAAGAAATTTCGCGTTGTTCGAGCAACGAATTTAACTTATCAGTGGAATAAGCATCTTTGAGGAACGTTGTATTGGCTTCATGGAGAGTTTTATACAAGCCGATCAGGCGTCTTGCCTCGTCAAAAAACGTATGCAAAAGATTTACTGTCATTGTAGATTCCTACTTTTGTTTACGCTGTTTTATGATTTCAAAAAGATTTTGGGAAAACAGAATCGTCTCGCGATGATGGGAAAAAACCGCTTGACCGTTACGATCAACCCCGGTATAAGCTTCTATGATCGCAACTCCGGTTTGTCCAAGTTTAAGAACGGCCGCGAGAAATTCATACGGCCAAAAGAAGCCTTTAAAACCTTGCGGCGGACATGCCATGGACGGATCGCCGATGAGAAGAAAAATTGGAAAATCTTTCTCTTCATAAGCATTGAAAAACCAGTTCGATTGATCCCAGGCTAAAAAGCAATCTTTTTGGTTTATGGAATATCCTCTTTTTGCCTTCTCGGTAAAATTCAACGATCCGACAACGATATCGCTTCCATCGGTGTTGGCAAGCTTTTGTTCGATAGTATTGATTGTAAAAGGTGTTCCGCGTTTTTCAAAAGCTATGGTTTCAAGTTTGAAAATCGAATTGAACCGATCGATGACAAGAGGTTGGCTCTTAAATCCCAGCGCCATTTTTGATTGAGTTTGATATCGTTCATACTCCATGCGTAATGTGTTGCACAGATTTTTCAACTGGTCGATCTGGTCGGGATCGGTTTTAAATTTCATGCTGGCTTGGCGCAACTGATTTTTAGCTTCTACGTATTCCGCTCTAGCTTTCTTTAGCGCGACCACATCTTCCGCAACCGTCCTCTTTTTAAACCCACGTCGCCCGCCTTCAATAGCGACTTCCCTGATATCACCCACGATGCCGCTCAGGCTTAAACCTTGTTTTCCCTGGCGTACCACTTCGAGAAGTTTTTCCATTTCTCCCTGTACCATTACCGCAGTCGGGTATCTCATGGCGGGATCTTTTGCCAGCAGTTTCAGAACGATTTGCTCAAGTTTTTGCGGAATATCCGGAACAAGCTGTCTGGGTGGCGGAAAATTCCATTTGGTTTGCGCGAGAAAGACCTCCATCTCTTTTTTCCCCTCGAAGGGAAGATGACCCGTTAATTTCTCGTACATCACCACGCCGAAAGAAAAAAGATCGGATTGGACTTCCAAAGGTTTGTTTGTAAGTTGCTCTGGGCTGGCATAAGCCACGGTATACAACCGCTCACCCGGTTGCATGAAGTCGTCATCCTCTTTTACGACTTTGGCAATTCCGAAATCTATAAAGCGCGGTTTGTAATCGCTTCCCTGAAGAATGATGTTTTGAGGTTTGATGTCTCTATGGATGTACCCTTGCTTGTGAAAATAAGCCATTGCCTCCATGCATCGAATGAAGACGACCAAGTATTCCTCAATCGTCGGAATCGATTGCTTTACTCCGAAAGTGGTTGCCGAATGGCTTAGAGGAAAAGAATCCATGGACAAGCCCTTGACATATTCCATCACAAGATAGTGCTGGATGCCTTCCACACCGGCTTCGATGAATTTAACGATGTTAGGATGGTTTAATGATTTTAGGATGTTTCCTTCCAGTTTGAATCGTTCGAGCACAACCGGAATTTGAGCGCATTCGGGAGAAAGAATCTTTATGGCGACAAGACTTTCGGTTTTCAATTCAAACCCTATGTAGACGTATCCCATTCCTCCGCATCCTATAAGGTCGAGGAGCTTGTATTTTTTAAGTTCAGGTACTACGGATGGCATTTTGAACCTTTTCTATGTTTATTTTTTTTGATGACTGATGAAATCAATTCTTTCTTGGGCATTTTTTGCTATTTTGGAATTCGGCTTCAACCTTATAACTTCGTTCCATTCTTTTTGAGCCTCGGCCAGGTTTCCTTTTTTAAAATAACTGTTCGCCAAGTAATAATGTTGATTCTCGTTGGTGGGTTTTATGGCCAAAGCACGTTTATAAGTATCAACGGCTTTGTCGATTTCGTTGTTACTGTAATACATGAATGCCAGCCAATCAAGCAAATCAACATTATTCGGATCGGATATCAAAAGTTTCTCAACTTCCGCGATTCCTTCACCAGTACCAGCCGTATACTTCGTCAGCAGTTCTTCTTCCTCTTTTTTCATTTGGTTCTGAAGATCGTTTCCTGACAACACCTGCTTGAACCGCTTGGATGTAACCGAATCCTTCTTCTCTCCGTTGTCCGGACCTTGATTTTCAGCAGGCGTCGCCATTTGGCCGCTTTTATCCCGTGAAACCAATAAGACAACAACGATCGCCAACAAAATCACCACGCCCCCAATGATAAGAAGTGTTACCATATCCATAGAATGCATCCTCCTGGATTGCTCGAATCCAATTTGATAAAATTACGGATTTCATTACAAAATCGATGTTTATCCACAATAGGAATCTCCCCAATGGGTTAAAATAGCTTTCAGACGTTGTAAAGAATAGCGGCCGGGGAATGGGACGGGAATCCTGTCTACTTGGAATGCAACCGCGGTGGAATTGTCTTCACCGCCAGCTTCATTGGCGTCATCAACCATTTTTTTGGTAACATCCTTGAACGGTTGCAATTTGAGGTTATCGCAAATTTGTTGCTCCGTAATCATACCCGTTATTCCGTCGGAACAAAGAAACAAAATGTCGTTGGGAAGAAGCTCCAAAAGCATGGTGTCAATATTAATGAACTCGCGAACTCCTAAGGCTCTGCTTAAAATATGCTTTGCCGGATGAGTTTTAGCGGCTTCTGGAGTTAAATGCCCCAACCTCACCTGTTCGTAAACCAATGTGTGGTCGCTTGATAATTGCCGAAGTTCCCCGGCTCTGAGAAGATAAATGCGCGTGTCGCCGACATGTCCTATCAATGCTTGATCGCTGGTTATAAAAACCGCCGTCAACGTTGTTCCCATTTTAGACATATTGGGATGGCTTCGGGAATAGTTCCAAACTTCCTGGTTAGCTTCATTGAAAGCATTTTCCAGAGATGACACCAAAAAAGGTGATCTGCGATTTTTGTGCAGCCATTCTTTAATTGCCTCGACGGCTAAGCGTGAAGCGATTTCACCACCGGCATGTCCCCCGATGCCGTCGGCAACGGCAAAACAACACGCACCCGCAGTAATTGCAGGTTCTTGCCATGGAGGGATCACCAGGCAGGCATCTTCATTGTTTGTTCTAACCCGCCCGGGATGTGAATAAAACGAAATTTCCAAGAAGCCCTTTCCGCTCCGTTCTTTACTAATTAAGCGTGAATTATAGCGGTATTATATCTCTCGGTCAAGGAACGAAAATTCCATGAAGGATTTTCTTTGGAAAATTTTATTCTTTTTTAAACGATTCTGCAAAATAAAATCCGTTCATTGCGCATTGATACGAATAAACCCAGATGATATTAAATTCAACCTGTTTTCCATTCAAATATTTTTTTGCATGCTTCAACGAAGAATGTCCTTAAAAGAAAGAACCTCCCCTTGTAAGGGGAGGAAATATGCGAGGGAAATTATTCCTGGTGCATCTTTTCAAAGGAATCCATAGCAAGGACTTCCTTGAACAGTTTCGAAAACACAGGTTTTGATGTACATGTTTTTCTGAAAACATCCCGCAAATCCGGATTATCTTTAATAACGGTTAAAATACTTCGTTCGGTGTTTTCCAAAAACATTCGCAGAGGTTCCGAATCATTTTGTCGAGTCAGACAAACTTGTGCATCATCCATATCCGCCATCAAGCTGACCAATCTATTCAGGTTGGTCTCCGTTTTTTTCTCAAGAAGCCACCGAGCCGAATTGGCCGCCAAAATATCGTGGCTGAATTGCGGATTGCTGAAGCCATTATGAAGCTTATCGTGCGAATCGCCCGTGCCGTCGTCGTAGGGAGAACTATCACCCATTGCTACGACTTTCCCGCCTTTTGAGCCAACTATGTTGGTGGCTATGTAAGCTCCGCCTCCTTTTTTGTCGCTGACGCTGATGTGCGCCACTCCGGTATTCGAAAGGCATTTAATTGAAGTTCCACCCCAAGATCCAACGGCCTTAACATTTTGAGTAATAGGTGTTTTTAAGAAGGCTCCCGCGATAGGGGCTTCTGAAAAATAGAGCTTATTGATTTCCAAACCTAATTTCGGAAGAAATTTGTTCAAAACTCCGACGGAATCTATTCCATCGCCATTCCTATCGGAGTTGTTGTGGTCCGCGATGGCATAAAGCCCGCCGCCCTCGTTAACAAAATTTACAATGGTAGATTGTTCTTCGGGTGAATACACGGAGTTGGGCTCGGGAAGCACTAATACCGTGGCCCCTTTTACCGCCTCAGCCGTGAACTTGCTGATTGACTTGACTTCGCAACCTTGGGCTTTGAAAACATCAGCAAATTCGGAAAAACCTCCATTGATTACCCAATCTGCATTTCCCGCGGTTTGAGCATGACCAGAGTCGAAAAGTATCAAAGGTTTTTCGGCGAAAACAGGAATAGACAAGAAAGCGACGGCTAAAACAGTAAATACGAACAGTTTGCTCTTCATACTCAATCCTTTGTAAAACGAATTAACATAGATATACACGATACGAGATACTATAAAATGATTATATCCTCCTGGAAAGATATCCGTCAAGGCAGAGGAAAAGTCAACAGCAATTCTCGGTCAACCCCTCCTCACCTCCGGTACGGTTTTAATGCACTTGGCATCGCGCGAATCCTATTCTCTATGATGTTTTCAGGGTTCATGTTCTTAGAAAACCTTGCCGGAAGCGCCTATCAAGCATAAATTTCATAAGGACATTCCAACTTTCAAAAACGAACATGTTTACCAGGGCGCGAATATTTCCCTAAAGTTCCTTTCGCAAACCAATTTTCTCGTAGAGCTGTTGAAAAAGTTTATCCCGCATTTCAAGAATTTGATGAAAAGTGAACGCAAGGAGATTTAGGAGAAACAGCACGAATGATAAATTTTTCTTCCCATGGCCAAAGTTGTGTTCAATTTGGTATCCCTGATTTTTCAAGGTGTTAAATGTCTCGTTTTCAATTTTCCACCTGCATCTACCAGCTTCAACGAGTTCTTCAACATTCAAACCAATCTACCCACGAAAGTTGGGTCATTTCCTAAACCGAGAATTGCTGTTGCCGAAGCCACTATCCCCTCAACCTCAAACGAACGAACTTGCCATCCAACCTCCGGGCGGGTCGGTCACGCGCGGCTCACCTGCGAAGTCAGGTGAAGCCGTCTTGTTGGCACTATCCTGGATTGAAAACATCCGCCGCGAAAAACCTTC
>Ga0074199_1000388_pt1 | contig 74671 bp, 82 predicted proteins | sample EPASupsiteSAE347_FD_64528 | JGI IMG/M metagenome (GOLD analysis project Ga0074199, IMG submission 64528) | Bioremediated contaminated groundwater from EPA Superfund site, New Mexico - Sample SAE3-47 | ecosystem: Environmental > Aquatic > Deep subsurface > Groundwater > Contaminated ... | reverse complement strand
CGATAAAGTAATCTTCCAGGAGATCTTTGGGTATCATGGTCCTGTTTCCTCCAGTTTGCAAGACAGGTAGGATACAGGGCCTTCCTTATTAATATCAATTTACAGAAAATTCGTTACACTGCCGATCCACTCAGATCTTTTCCTGCCGGTAGATGAAAAACCTCAAGCTGTCGTTGTCCGCGGTCCGCAGGCCGATTTCCGGAAACAGCGAAACATCACGGTTCTTGTTGAGCGTCAGGGCGGTATCCTTATTATCCATGGTGATGACGCCGCTACTGGCATCGACTGACCGCACGAGCATCTTGCCGAATGGCTTGTCAGGAACCACCAGAACCGGTTTTTCGGATATCTGCCAGATTCCGTCAACGATGGCCTCTGATTTTCTGCCGTCGCTCACGGCATCTTTGAAGTGCACGGCAATCGTCACCAATCCATTCTGAACGCCAACATTCGTCCGGTAGTAATAGGTCTTGTCGGCGATGGTGGCATATTCATTTCCAGGCGCAATGATCTTTGAGTGGACAGTCACTTTGTCCTTGGAAAGCTCCAGGAAAGCTTTGCCGCTCTCATCTACTCCCTTCAGCAAAAGCCTGTAGCCCTCCCCCAGATCCAGGAAGTCGCCTTTGGCAAGCACTATCTTTTCACTTCTATCCAGCAAAATCTTCTCGAGCTGCTCGCTGGCAAGGGAGTTTTCATCTATGGACTCTCTGTAGAGCATATCCTGCCCCAAATCTTCTGTCGAACAGTATCCGGCAAAAAACGGCTCCCCCATGAATCCGATTATCATGCATTTTCCCCAATCCTGAAATTGCAGCTCTGCCGGCCGGGCTACAGTCTGGTATAAAATGCCATAAGGAGAGTCGCCGCTCAGCCGGTTGTCTTCGGTTAAGGATGTGATCAGGGTCTCAGTGCCCAGATCCCTGTCGGCATCGTAAAAGAAGCCGGCAAAGTTCTGCGGACTCCAGGTGAATGACCCATCCTCCAGATTATCGCTCTTGCCGATAGCGCCGGCGATGCTACCCCTGATATCGTATGTGCCCGGCTCTGTGACCTGCCGGTTAAGATAAAGCCTCAAGGCATCGCTGTCTGCAGTCAGGAGATGGATATCACCCATTAGAAGCACATCGCTATTCTTTTGCAGGGCTATGGACTGGCCAGCATTATTAAGGGTGATGATCCCATCGGTGCCGTCAACCTTGCCAACAGACATTTTGCCGAATTGGGCACCCACCTTAACCGCAGTGGACCCGTCCGATATCTGCCAGATTCCGTCAACCGTAATGGCCGCAGTCTCTGTATCGTTATAGGCATTTTTTATGTACACCGCAATGGTCACCAGGCCATTCTGGTCTCCGAGATCCTTCTTGTAGGTGTAGGTCTTGTCGGAATAGGTTGCATCATCCTTGCTGGGATAGGCAGAACTGGAATCAACCACGACGCCGTCTTTTCTCAGCTCCAGGTCAACCCGGCTTGATCTGCTGTCGATGTCCCTAAAGCCGAGCTGATAGCCTTCCTGGAGTTCAAGAGGCTTGTCCTGCGTAACTACAATCTCAGAGTTGTCATCCATCAGGATCTTCTGCAGCTGGCCTTTGTCAAGAGAGTTGGGATCGTCAGATCGCAATAATGGAATCTGATTCCAATGATATTGATCGGTATCGTTGACGTAACCTGCAAAGTACCTCTCTCCCAGAAATCCAATGACATTGTAGCTGCCAAAATCGCTCATCCTGAATAAGCTCTGCGAAGCCTTTGTCGTGTAGACGACGCCATAGGGCGCGTCTCCGCTTAGATCGTTTCCATCGGTGATGGATACAGCAAGTTGCTCCGTGCCGATATCTTTCTTTGGATCATAATAAAAACCGGGAAAATTCTGAGGATTCCAGGTAAAGCTATCATCCACAAGATTGCTGCCTCCATTCATTGTCCCAGCCACCTCGCTTCTTATATCCAGCTTTTCAGCTGCATGCGCAGATAAAGCCAAAAGCAAAGCTGCAACAGCAAGTGCAAAAATCATCTTCACATTCGTGACCTCCAATAATTACCCAGAGTGACCGAATTCCAACAATCGAATTCCGTCATCTTTAGACGCTACCGTCCATGGATATTATAGATTTTGTCACCTGCCGCATACCACAATCCACATTGACTACTATCGCCATTGGTGCGGCAAATCGCCCGAACTTTCCTGCACGCTGGCGTCTGGTTAAATTGGGTGACAGATACCGACTGTATCCTTAGTATCCTTTTCATTGGATTGGTCTTTGGGCTTGGCTTTGCCGTTGGGCTTGGTAATGAAGTAAGTGTAGCCCTTGAGCGCCCTGTTCAGTTGCGATTCGATCTGCTCCAACTCTCTTTTCGGGATGCACAAATGCTTGTCCACGCAGCGATCCATAATCTCCCAGATGTAGTCTTTGGTCTCATAGTTAAAGAAGTCCAGGAGCTTTCGGCAGGTGTCGCCCTCCACCTTCTGGCAGATATACCAGTCGTTGCCGTCAGCCATGACGTGCACCTCATGAGCGCAGCCCAACAGGTTATGAAAGTCGCCCAGAGTGTCCTGGTAGGCGCCTAAGAGGAAGATGCCCAGATAGTAGTCCTCTTTCTCCAGAAGGGTATGCATATCCAGATACTCCAGCCCCTCGCTGTCCCCAGCATAGCGCTTGATCTCCCCATCAGAGTCACAGGTGATATCAACAATCCTGCCCCTCTCGCCTGGCATCTCATTCAAGCGATGCAATGGTATGGTAGGAAAGATCTGTTCCACACCCCACATATCCGGCACAGACTGAAAGAGAGAGAAGTTGCCGATGTACTTTTGGCTGACCAGCTTCTTCAATTCCTGAAACTCATCAGACTCGTCCTCGGCCTGCTTGGCAAGGAATGCAGCCTTCTTGCAGACCATCCAGAAGAGAGTCTCGCCTTTGGCTCGCTCTTCCAGACCGATGTTGCCCAGGTTAAAAGAGTCATAAAGCTCGTCACGATACTGCAATGCATCGTGATAGTGCTCCTTGTAATTGTCAATATTGATCTCCTTAAAAGCGCTGCACAAATCGTCGATCTGAATGGGGTCCTCCTCTTTGGGTGTGCGCAGAAGCGAGTCTTTGGCATTCTTTTTGCCTATGATCTTGAAGATGAGCAGGCTGTGATAGGCTGCGATGGCTCTTCCGCTCTCCGAGACTATTGTGGGACATGGGACATCCTCGTCATCGCAGATCTTCTGTACAGTGTAGACCACATCGTTGGCATATTCGCGCAGAGTATAGTTGGCGCTGGAGGGTGTAGCCGTGTTGGAGCCGTTGTAGTCCACAGAAAGGCCGCCTCCCACGTTCAGGTACTCGATATTAGCCATCTTGCGCGCCTTGGCGTAGATACGAGCCGCTTCATTCATGGCATTCTTGATAGTCCTGATATCCGTGATCTGCGAGCCGATGTGGAAGTGAATCATCTTTAGACTGTCAATTATACCTTTCTCCCGCAGTATCTTCATCAATTCCAGGGCCTCGCTGGTGGACAGACCGAACTTGGCGGACTCGCCGCCCGATTCCACCCAGCGACCGGAGCCACGGGCAAAGAGCTTGACTCTCATGCCCACGCGAGGGGTGATGCCCATCTGCTCGGCATACTTCAGGATATCAAAAATCTCCTCAAAAAGGTCAACAACAATTACTATATTATTCACATTATGTATACTTAGAGCGAGGCGCAGATAATCCTCGTCCTTGTAGCCGTTGCAGATGAGGAGCGCTTCTCTCGGCAGGCCCAGGGATAACGCTGCCAGAAGCTCCGCCTTGGTGCCCACCTCCAGGCCGATCCCGTGCTTGGCTCCATATTTGATGATATACTCGATTACCTCTTTTCTCTGATTGACCTTCATGGGGAAGATGGGCTGATAGGTGCCTTTGTAGGAGAATTCGGCAATGGAGCCTGAAAATGCGCCGGTGATCTCATTGATCCTATCCTCCAGGATCTGGGGGAAGCGCAGGAGCACGGGGAACTCAAGGTCACTTGATCTTTCGATCTCCTCGATGAGGTTCATAATATCCACAGACTTGGTGCGATCTCTGTTGGGCAATATAATAATATTTCCTAAATCATTAACTGAAAAATAGCCGTTGCCCCAATTCTCGATCCCGTAGAGCTCCAAAGAATCTTCAGCTTTCCACATATCACTTCGCCTTCCCCATGAAAACTTCCCAATCCCCATCGAAGGTTGCTAAGGAGTGCTTTTTGGTATATAAAGCTTGATGCGATGGACAATCTTTAAGACGTATCCAGACCGAGAATGATGAGAAGAAATCTTGAGGGATGGAATGGATCACGGTCACGGTCATGATTTTATCTGCAAAGGCGAGAAGATAAGGACGACAATACCCATGAAACCGAGGGGCGTTGCCGATCTGGTAGCGGATATGGGTAAGATGGGCTTTCAGGGAGGCCAGCTCGGTACATCCCTAAGTGTCTGGAAGCGCATGCTGGATGAGGATGTTACCATTTTCCTCGGTCTCGCCGGTGCCATGGTGCCGGCGGGCCTGGGAGAGTTCATCGCCTACCTTCTGCGGGAGAGAAAGGTAGATTGCCTGGTAAGCACGGGAGCCAACTTATTTCACGACCTGTGCGAAGGACTGGGCATCGTTCATTACCAGGGCAGTGCCTGCGCAGATGATGCCTATCTCAATGAATGCAAGATCGACAGAATCTACGATGTCTTCGTATCGGAGATCGAGCTGCACAAGGCCGACAATCACATATCCGACTTTGTGAAGAGGCTGGACACGAACCGACGCTACTCATCACGCGAATTGATGTACATGGTGGGAGAGGACCTGCCCGATACCACCATCCTTGGCGCAGCTCATAAAGCGAAAGTGCCCATCTTCGTGCCGGCCTTCGGAGACAGCTCCTGGGGAATAGGCATGGTCATGGCTCTGCGCGAAGGGCATAGCGTCATGGTCGATGGCATCAAAGATGTGGACGAGATCACCCAGATGGTGGAAAAGTCCGCCCAGACGGGTGTGATTTACATCGGCGGAGGCGTTCCCAAGAACTTCATCCAGCAGACGGAGGTCATAGCTGAATTGATAGGCGATTACTCAGGTGGTCACAGCTATGCCATCCAGTACACCACGGACGCCCCCCACTGGGGAGGCCTGTCAGGCTGCACCTTTGAGGAGGCAGTCTCCTGGGGCAAGGTCAAGAAGGAGGCAAGCAAAGTGCAGGTCTTTTCCGATGCCACTATCACTGTGCCTCTCGTGGTGCAGGCTCTGCGAGAATCGGGCTATACGCGAAAGAGCGTTCCCTCCTTCGATTGGAAGGAAGAAGGTCTGACGTTGAAGTACGAAAAGATGTAAATGCGGATCGCATCTGCAGTAGCAGTACGCCAAAAGCGTGCTATGTAGATCTACACTGCAGCCCATATTTTTTAGTTTGGTTAAATTCTGAGACAATTATCTTCCCGCCGGTTTCAATAGCTAATGATTTTTGATTTCAGAAATTTAAATTTTCAACCAAAGTTATATATATCAGCATGCGTCAATATCCATCACTTAAACGAAATAGAAATAAAGGGATTTATTATGTACGAGGGGTGGAGATTTACTATTCCATGGGCAATGCCTAAGATGGCATTGATCATGGTGCTACTCTTGACCATGGTATCCTGCGGTCAAGAGCCATGTAGCGATTCTGATCAAGACTGCAAACCATTGTGGAGTCTGCTGGCTGGAGACGAAGCTGCTTTAATCCAGGCATCAGACGGCTTCGAAAACGATCTCTTCAGCCCAAATACAATTGAAACCACGATGATCGCCTTTGATTTCCAGAATCAATCAGCTCCGCAGGAGATTCTGGATATTATTGCAAGAAATGATTCCGCTAATATCATCGAGCTTTCGGCCAATAATATAAACAACGATCTGCTCACCTATAAGATCATTGGCCTGCCTCTTCATGGAAACATCAGCGGAACAGCGCCTAATTTAATGTATAAGCCAGATGTCGGCTATATGGGCAATGATTCATTTGCTGTCATCGCATCCAATGTATCGGGAACAGAAAAGAATGTCACTGTTTCAATTGATGTGGTTTCGCTGCCCCACCCACCAAATGTGATGATTCGCAGCCCGCGAAATGGGGACGTATTTACAGCCAATCCCGGCCAGCCGGGTGTGACTATACCTATTCATGCCACATCTACAGGTGATGTTCAATCGATCGCATTTTATGATTACTCCAATCTAATCGGATCAGACAACTGCGAAGATGCCAGTGGAAACTGCCCTGTAACGATATTTTCCCAGCTCCTTGTAGGACCTCATATCCTGACGGCAAGAGCAATCTCTGCTAAGCAAGGAAATAGCTGTCTGTCTCTTCCTGTTGCTATATTCGTCAATCCTTCCCAGCCCGTTGTAAGGATTACCAGCCCTCTACCCGGCCAGATATTCGCCTCTCCGAAAATGATTACCATTACTGCAGAAGTAATTGACAGCAATCCAGTGAGCAGGGTTGAGTTCTATGCAAATTCGAAAATGATTGGATTCTCGACAAAGAGCGGTTCGATTCACACGTGTGACTGGGAAAATCCAACGCCTGGAGTCTACAATATTGTGGTAAAAGCCATAGAAAATTCGAATATATTCTCTATATCCAAACCGGTGCTCATTGTTGTAGTACCTGAAAAGCCGCTGAGTAAATCAAACCTGGCTCTAACCATGAGCTCTACGTCAAATCCAGCACCTATAAACGGATTATTCAATTTCGTGCTGACAGTGACCAACAGAGGACCCGACAGCGCAACCGATGTCACAGTACAGGATTTCCTGCCGCCGGAATTTATACCGAATTCTCAAATGGCCAGCCAGGGCAGTTTTGACTCAAATCCAATGATCTGGAAATTGGGCGACTTGACCAAGTATCACAGTGCAAGATTGGTTCTTACTGTGAAAGTTCTACCAGATGCAAAACCGGGACAGATAGCTAATACGGCATATGTGTTCGGAGCTCAGATGGACCCGGACAACTCAAATAACCATGCTACTGTGTATACAAAAATAGAAGAAGGCCGGACGCATGCATCTGAAGCAAACACCACAGAGGTTGCTTTCGAGGATATCAATGCCACGGCAATTGCTCCAATGGATGCTAATGCCACGGCAATTGCTCCAATGGATGTCAATGCCACGGCGATTGCGCCAATGGATGACAATGCCACGGTGATTGCACCAATCGATACTAATGCCACGGAAATTGCGCCAATGGATGCTAATGCCACGGCGATTGCGCCAATGGATGCTAATGCCACGGCGATTGCGCCAATGGATGACAATACCACGGTGATTGCACCAATCGATACTAATGCCACGGAAATTGCGCCAATGGATGCTAATGCCACGGCGATTGCGCCAATAGATGTCAATGCCACATTAATTGCACCAATCGATACTAATGCCACGATAATTGCTCCAATGGATGCTAATGCCACGATAATTGCGCCAATAGATGCTAATGCCACGGAAATTGCGCCAATGGATGCAAATGCCACGATAATTGCTCCAATGGATGCTAATGCCACGGTGATTGCGCCAATTGATGCGAATGCCACAGAGGTTGCTTCTGTGAAAGTTTAATCATTAATTTTGGATCTAAGCGTGGCTCCTTTTTTTTCTTTTTAACTTTATGTACTAACATTCCCACCTTCAAGATTCTCCTCTGCATTTTTCGATCATAATGCAAAGAGAATTAAAAATATCGGGCTCGCCGGGACTCGAACCCGGGTCAGCGGGTATCTTCGACAACAGTCACCGAAGCCCGCTAGGATGTCCGCTACCCTACAAGCCCATCATCTCTGTCTTGGAAGCTTCCTGGCTATTAACCTTTCCCGCAAACCCGCAAACCATAAATGCAAACAGAGTTGAGAAATGACAGGAGATTGATCATAATAATGACTCGTTTCCTCAGCAACTGTCCCAGGTGCGGCTACGTAGCCGAGGCCTGGAGCGAAGACGGAGTATCTGTAAAAGTGCGCTGCAAGATGTGCGGTTATGAGGGACGTCTGCCTCATCCCGATCTGAAGAACGGAGCCTGGCGAGTGGGATGAGAACCAGTCACGCCCTTCTCCTGCGTTTGCGACATGATCCCCAGTTTGATTTCGGCAAAGCAGAGGTGGAATTTATCGATAGGGGCGCTCCCGGCGATCGGTCTGTCGTCCGGGGGGACAAAATCATCCGCCTGGAGCAGGGCTGGATGGAGATTGAATGGGAGAATAAACCCAAGTTCATACCCTTCCACCGCATCCGGCGTATCACTTATGAAAGAGAGACTATGTGGGAGAAGGACGATAATCCTTAACCATTGGCTCTGCGCACTTTGCGCTCATTTCTATCCAGGTATTCCTTTATGGCTTCAATCACAACCTCAGAGCGCTGCACATAGAGGGAGCCCCTGCTCTTGACTACAAAGCTCATCAACCGGTCGCTTAATTCCGGACTTAGCTCCACCTCGATTTTAGGCATAAATTCTCTTGAGTAAAAGTAGTATTAATACTTAGTTTCAGGGCTTGAGCCTCTTTATCTCCAGGTAGCGCACTTCATCGCTGACATAGGCGAAGATCATAAGCTTTCGCACCGAATGGGCCAGGCGCACAGCGCGAGAGAGCACGGGTGGCAAGAAGACGTGGTCAACGGATACGGTATGCACCAGGTACTCGGAGTGAGGTACCTTACCAGGTCCCTTAACCTGCTTGTAGACCCGGAAGTGCGTGCCGAACTTGAAGCCGGTCTTCACCACCAGGCTCTTATCTCGCAGATCTTTATAAACGCTGAATTTCAAATCGAAATCGCTCTCGATCAGCTTTGCTCTGTCCGCGAAGTCTTTTTGGTCCATGGCTTCGCCGGCACGATCGACCAGGGTGATCATTCCTTGATCCAGCAGATAAGCCGACTCGACCAGGGAGAGCTGAAGGCGCTCGCCTACGGGTTTACCGTAAAATCCGCCCTCATGCAGCCTTCTGGACGCTTCCGGGTCCCAGAGAACCACGCGGTCCTCCAGGAGTGTAGCCATGCCGCCCCCCTCTATCTTCACCATCAGCCCGGACATAACCTTCTCCCTTGCCTCGTAAAAGGTGATATCACTCTCCTCATCGACAATGGCCAGCATCAGCTTCTTTCTCATCTGGGCTGCAAGCCTCACCGATTGCATTATCTCTTGCAGGGGAAGAGGCATGCGCTCGGAGATGACAAGAACATAAAACTCAGCAGGGCTCTTTCCCGGGTGGCCTCCCCTGGGATAGACGCGAAAATCAGGGCGACCGGGCTGCACATAGTAGCCGCGCTCTCGCAGATCTTTGTAGACCACATAGCGAAACTCAAAACCCTTTTCCAGAGAGGATGCCGACTGGAAAAAAGATCGAAAGTCCAGATCATCTCCCCCGGAGAGCACCCTGATCCGGGCGCGGTCCAGGAGATAGGCTGCCTCCACCAGAGAGAGTTCCAGGCCCTTTCCCTTGGGCCGACCGAAGTAGCCCTGCTCATAAAGATCAGAAAGGGCTTCCTGGCCCAGACTAATTTTTTCGTTCTTCAGGTAACCTTGGATCTCCTCTGACATTCGTATTTGCACCCCAGCGATATAGCGCGATTAGTATTTTTGAGAACCTTCGTTGCAAAGCAATACAGCACTAATAAAGATTTATATCTACAGGCCCGATACCGGACCTGCAGATGGGACAATACCGCTATGCAATTGCCGGATTGCCCCCGGTTAAGGAGACAATCTTTCTGTTTTTTAGCTTAACAGGGCATCTCCTCCACCAGCACATAACGGAACAACAACATCCGTGACAATGTTGGCTTCTTTGTTTTTGTATTAAAACCCAAAGTGCGAACTCCAAGGAGACAACCAACAATCTTGCACCCAATTCCATTTCGAGCATACGCCATCACCCTCTTCGTTAATCTGATTATCCCGTCGTAGGGAATTCTTATTCCCAGCCCTAATTCTCTATACATCAGTTGCCCGATGCAGGATGTAAATATAGCATCCGCTATCTCATATCTGATTGTCATGAGTCACCACTGCAGTTTTAATTTTTTTTTAGCAGGCGAGCTTGCTTGGCCAGATGCCATGCATGATGCCCAGGGATTTGTCCACCAGGCTGTGCACATCAGCCGCCGGATAGCCTGCAGAGAGCAGGTAGGACTCAACGTGGTTGGGCACGGCGATGGACATCTGCTCCACCATGGATACCGTCTGCAGAATGGTGTTGTCTCCAAGTTTGAAGGGAATAATGGCGTCGGAAACGATCAACTCAAAGATCTCAGGGCTGATGGGCCGCTCAACTGCGGAGAGATAAGCCTCCAGGATCTCGCTCGTCCAATCATGCTTCTTGCCTTCGTCCTGATAGGGCATGACCACGACCTCACGGGTCTTGGCCAGCTGCTCTACCAGCTGCGCGGATGTGACATCTCCCTTGAAGACCAGGTTCAGGAAGTTGGTGTGGGGCACAGTTGTGGGTACCTTGCTGGCGCGCACCGCAAACTTGACCTCTTCGAAGACAGTTCCTGCGTCCGTGCCCTGATGCCCGGCGCCCTTGCCGAACTGAATGGCGCTGGGAGAGGCTTTGACCACGGTATGCGGATCGCCGTGGCGACGATCGATATTGCCTAAGACTGCTGTCAATCCCAGGGGCCGGGCTGCCAGAGCCAAGCGGGAGAGACCGGTGGTGTTGCAGCTGGTACATTGCACCAGTCTGGGCTTGGCCTTCTGGAACATCTGGTAATTCTCCAGGCCAAAGAAAAACTCACGGGCAAAGTCGGCCTTCAACTCATCAGAGATCTTGACCTTTCCGCTCTCTGCCAGACCCTTGAGAAGCTCGGGCCGATCGGCTCCGCCCATGAGCGAGACAAAGCAGCCATGAGAGAGGCCGGCCTCAACATAGGGAAGCTCCTCATCGCCGGGAGTGCCCACCATCAGGAAATTTGTTGCCGCAAAGAAGTCATCATAGCCGCCCTCTATCTTGACTCCTGCCTTCTCCCACTTCTCTTTATTGGCATTGTCGCTGACGAAGGCTTTAACGCCGAACATCCGATTGAATTTGGATACAATAGACAAGGCCCGGCCATGGGGCTTTCTGAGCAGTACATTCAGGTCGCCCTCGATGCCGGCGGCCTTCTTGACCTGCGCCAAAGCCAAAAGAGTTCGCTTATTCTCTGTTCCATCAAAACCTACAAAACCAGCATTCGACTTCAAGCATCTTCACTTCCTGAGTGGGAGTCTAAGTGACTATATTTTAATCTTTCCTGAATAGTAGAGGCTTTGTATTTTGTCGGCGATGTACCCGGCACTCTCTTCCAGGTCCATGCTTGTGGTATCAACTTCAATCTCTGGTGAGATGGGCTCTTCATAGACAACATTTACTCCCGGCACGGCTGCCTTCTCATCCGTCGCTTTCTTGTAGATATTCTTGGGCGAGAACTTTGCCTTGCGCTTCGCTTCCCTTTCTATGCAGACGGATAGAGGCGCCCGGATAAAGACCTCGGCAAAATTGGGGACCAGGCCGCGGGCAAAATCACGATACCGGCGTCTGTTGGCGGTCGCGTCTATAATGACATTTACTCCCTCATCTGCCAGGAGCTTGCCCATGTAAGCCAGGCTGGCATAAACGATATCTCGTTCTTCTTCTGTATATTTGGGCTCTGGAGTTATCGCTCTTCTGATCTCATCCAGTTGCAAGATCCTGGCGCTAACTCCCTTTTCAGTTAGAATCGCCGACACTTTATCTGCAATGGTGGTCTTCCCGCAGCCTGGAAGGCCTGTGAACCACATGACCCATGCCATAATAGCTGGAAACGGCATCATGAATAAAAAGCCATTCCATCGGAATGTGCTAGGAGTGGTAAAATCGAAAATTGTTTGAAAAATATAAAGAAAGGCTGAAGAAAACTTCAGCCAAACAGGGCGCCCAGGCCCTCTACACCACTCTCTTCTGCTGCTTCCTTATCCTCTTCCGGCTCTTCTGCCTTGGCTGCGCCCTTGGCGGCATGTGCGGCAGCGACTGGGGCTGCGGCTGCTGCGGCTACGGGCACTGCGGCTGCCTGGGAAAGGACTGTTGCGATGTCCACGCCTTCCAAAGCGGCTACCAGAGCCTTGATTCTAACATCGTCAACGGCGGCACCGGATGCCTCGACGACCTTCTTAATTCCATCCTCGTTAACGTCTTTGCCTGCGCTGTGAAGCAGTAATGCAGCGTATACATATTCCATTTGAATCCACCTCGAATTTCCTTTAATTAATTTTATCCGAAGAGAGCACCCATTCCCGCGGCGGTGTCTTCTTCATCCTTTTTCTCTTCTTTCTCTTCCTCGACCTTTACTGGGGCCGCGGCAGGGGCAGCTATCACAGCTGCTTCTCCACTGGCTAAGCGTTCCAACGCTTTGGCATTGGCGGCTGCCTTGGCTAAGAGCATCTCCATCATGCCGGGCACGGGCAAACCCGCATCCAGTACCAGGGCTCTGGCCTCAGTCTGCGCCTTTTGCAGCATGGGTCCGATAGTCTGCGGCGTAGCATAACCAATCATAACTGCAAAGCTGAATGCTTTGGCAGAAGCCACGGACAGCTCTGAGATCTGTGCCTCCACATCGATGGAAAGATCCTTGACTTTAAAGATCAAGCCACCTTCGTAGGCCGCTCGCAGTTCCAGGCCCACGTTTTTGGGGAAGATCTCCATGGTCTTCAAAATGTCCGCAGTCTTAGCAGAAACGACCTCTCCCTCTCTGGCTAATGTGATATTCTGGTTGATGACTACCTTTCCACTCTTAATGGCTGCAGGTATGCCGGCTGCCTGAAGCTTGCCGACCATGGGTCCCGGCGAGAACGATGTCACCCCGGCCTCAATCACAATGTCTTTGGGGGCACGTGCACCAGCCTTGATGGGCATGGGCTTTTTGCCCTTCTCTAGGAGTGAATTCAGCTTGAAGGGGTTGTCATTGCTAAAGAGCAGAGCAGTCTGATCTTCAATGAAATCAGCCAGTGGCTTGATCTCCGGAACGCTGGATTCCAGGGCGCGACGAGCGATGGTGTTTCTCACCACTCTTATCTCGACATTGCCTCTAAGACTGCCTCGCATCTGCTGCAAATTATCGGCGGGTATCTCCCGTACACCAACAATTCCGACAACGCGGCTCTTTTTGATCATTTCGACAAGCTCTTCGACATCCTTAACCTTCCATTCAGGTATGTGAGCAGTATGACGAGTCTCTGCTGCCATTTAGATCACCCTTATGGAAGGCCCCATGGTGGTCTTAACGTAAACCGACTTCAGGTTATGTCGACCATCCTTGAGGGTCTGCTCGAGCTTGACGACGACCGCTTCAATGTTTTCGGCCAGCTCTTTAGTGTTCATATTTCGGTTCCCAACAGTCAGGTGGAAGGTCGGTTTATCCCTGGACCTGATCTTGATAAGGTTCTTGAGCCTCTGTACCTGGGGGGTTACATCCTGAGTAGGCGGCAGAGGTGTGGGCATCTTGCCCCTCTTGCCGAGGATGGAACCAAGGCTCTTACCTATGACGGGCATGAACTGAGTCTCTGCTATGAAGAACTTGTACTCCTCTGCCAGTTTGCGCACAGCTCTCTTATCGCCGGCGAGTTCTTTGATCTCGTCAGCAGAAATAACTCGGTCTGCGCCGGCGCTCTTGGCTCGAAGGCCAGTTTCTCCTGCAGCGAATACAGCGATCTTGGTAGGTTTACCAAGTCCGTGGGGTAGGATAACCTCAACATCGACTCTGTTTCCCGGTAGGGCCAGATCGATGTTATGAAGGTTGATAGCCAGATCCACGCTCTCGCTGAACTTCCTGGCAGGCGCCTCAGTGATAGCCTGTTTAACGGCTTCTTCTATATCCATTTCAATCCTCCGTAGTCTTCGACACTATTGGTCTTCTACGGCTTCTCAAAAAAGAGAATTAGCATTCAGATAATAACTCTATATTTCAAGCCTTCGCTTCTAACAACTCATCGTATTTGCCGCTGGCCACAGCCAGTTGAGCCTCTTTGCTTTGCATACCGTCAATGGTCGCGCCTACAGACCCTGCCGTGCCAATGACCTCGCTGGCTGCGTTCTTCAGGGTTTTAGAGAGAAGGCCTTTTCTCTTGATGTTGGCAATTTTAAGGACCTGCTCCATAGTAATATTCCCGACGGTGTTTCTGTCTCCAGTGCCCTTCTCTATGCCCATCTCCTTGATGATCAGGGCCGAGGTGGGTGGCGTTCCGACTTCGATTTCAAATTCGGTTCTGGACTTTACTATGACTTTGACGGGAACTTGCATTCCATTGAGATCTTTGGTCTGTTCATTGATCTTGGCAACCACTTGGGCTACATTCACACCCAGAGGTCCCAGGGCCGGGCCCAAAGGTGGTCCCGCGCTGGCCTTTCCGCCAGGGACCAATGCTTCTACGACATTAGCCAATACTTGTCACCTCAAAATTTATTAAGTTCCATCTTTGCTGAGCACGCGCACGTGATCTCCCCGCACGGTGATAGGGATAGGCACCATTGCTTCAAAGAGCTCCAAAGTAATCTCTTCCTTGGCAACGTCCACGCGTTTGACTCTTGCCTTCTCCCCCTTGAATGGCCCGGATATGAGTTCAATAATGGCTCCTTCATTAATTCCGATTACGGCCGGCTTGGGAGAGAGAAAGTGCTCTACCTCTCCAATATTTGAGGCACCTTTTATCACAGAGCGTGCGTGGGGTATTCCTTGAATAGCCTGATCTACGATCTCCGGAGCTGGTGATTCTACAAGAACGTAGCCTTTCAGCACATCTGGTACCAGCAGTGCCCTTATATCATACTTTTCCTTGCGCGCTATCTGGGCGATCATGTTGGCCACCGATCGTTCCTGATTCGCAGTGGTCTTCACAACATATATGCTGGTCTCGGACATTCCGCCTTCTTAGACGAACCTCGTGTATAAAAAGGTTTGTAATACAATGGAAATCTCTTTATACTATAAACAAGGGAGTTCCCAAGGGGTGAGTATCTAAAATGAGTGGCAGGACTGATGAGCTTCGGGACCTCGTTATGAAGATTGGTGCCTCAACCAAGGTCGTGGAGAAGCAGGCCACCCGTCATGGTAGTCTCCGGGGAAGCGGCGAGATTGAACGCGCTTTACTAAGTGTGGTCCAGGAGATGATAAAACAATACGGCATCCAGACAAAGCTGACTGCTGAGCAGTTATCATCAGTTGTCAGGCTGTTTTACAAGAGATTAAGCGATACTGAGATAGCAGAGCAATTGGGCGATCGAGCCCTCAACAAAACAGTCAGCAGAGCCCGAATCAAGCTACACTTATTCAGGGAGACTGATTTGAAGCCTCCTTTCGATAAGGATGAATTTCTCCGTCTAACGCAGGCCAGCAAATCCGTCAAAGAGATGGCAGGAATTCTGAGGGTAGCTCCCTCTACCATATCTGAGTACAGGAATATCTTCGATAGCCAAAAAGCATCGGAGAGGGATGGATATACAAAGCGTTTCTTGGAAATACTCTCTGATCAGGATGTATCCGAGCGCATGGTTACAGCCCATACCGAGGATGGCCTACAGGACACCATCGATACCGACTACGAGGCGGCAGAGGCCTAAAGAAGCCTCTTTTCCATTCCCCATTTTACCATCATCTGCGACAGAGGAATATTTGCCTTGTAAGGCTGCCATGCACGCGGTCTGTATGTTTTTGCATTATTTCGAAGCCGGCATTCGCGAGCACGGCATCAAGCGAGCTGTCTGCCACGATTGCCATGCGACGGCCATGCTTGATTACCCGGAAGAGTTCCCTTAGACTCTCTTGCAAGAGGAAATCTTTTGACTTTGCCAGAATCTTGGCAGACCTTCCGTAGGGTATATCCAGAACAGCAGCATCGATGGAAGAGTCTTGCAACGGCAAGCACTTCGCGTCCCCTAATAAAAGAGAGCAGTCAAGCGTATGCAAATTGCATAAAGCACCCTTGACCAGGCGGGTCTGAACCTCTATGCCCAGCCCCTGTATGCCGATCAGGCAGGCTTCGATCAGGATGCCGCAGGTTCCGGCAAAAGGATCGAGCAGCATATCACCTGCGCGAGCCTGGGTGAGATTGACCAGAGAGCGGGCCATGCGCGGCATAAGCACGCCGGGATGGAAAAAGGGCTTGAGGTGAGGCCGGCGTGCCTCAAAGGAGCTTCTATCACATCTGGCAGCCTCGCGCCCCAACACGATTCTTGCGGAGGTGATGATGATTCGCAGCACCATCTCCGGCCTTTTCAGATCCGCTTTATAGCCTTTTTGAAAAAGGATGCGACCTACTTCGCGCTCAACGACATCAGCAGCAGGTGCGGCATCCTTGATGCGCCGGGCCCTGACCAGATATCTCTGGCGAGGCAGAGCCAGTTGGCTTACAGCCCTCCCAAGTGCCTCCAGGTTCGCGTCGCAGATGACCAGCACCTCTATGATGCGATGGGTCATGGCCAGACGACCGGCCACCATTTGAACATCGAGGTCTTCCGCCTCCACTATCAGGCACTGGTCTAGAAAGGCAACCTGGGAAAAACGGGTGGAGTTGATCTCCACCAGGGCGAGAGCCTCGCTTCTTGGCAGGGTTTCATGCTCCCCGGACAGCTCAAAGGCGTAAGTCTTCATCCTTAGTCCAGGTAGCTGTTCACATCCCTGTAATTGAACTTCTTGGAGCCCAGGACGTTCTCCAGGAAATTGAAGAGAGCTCTTCTCACGTCATCGGAGAGCAGCGGATACCATGTGGGGCTGGCCACGACCACCGCCCGGAAGGCAAAGAACGGCGCGATGACCTCCAGCAGCTCTTCGTCACCCGTCTTTTCCAGGTAGTTTTCGAAGAACAGCTCAAAGAGGTCTTTTAGGTCACCAGTCAGGCGCAAGCTCTTTTGCACGGAATAGAATATGTAGTTCATGGCCAGAGCGGTGATATCATCTGCAGCTTCGCCCCACTCTCCCCTGCTTCTGTCCAGCACTGAGAAGTCTGTGCCCTCCCGAAACATAATATTCCAGGGGTGGAAGTCGCCATGCACCTGGCAGAGGCGCCGGGCTTTATCCCGCAGCATCCAGCGCCACTCCACGCAGATCTTCTCGATATCTTGCAGCTCATCCGGATCCAGGAAGCTGGGATTGTCCGGATAGTCGTCCAGTATGCCGAAGATGCACTCACCGCTTCCCACCGTCTCCCGGATCTTGCGTTGATAGAGGGGAGGGCAGTCGTTCTTGAGGGCGTGAATCTCGGCCAGGTAATTGGAGAGGGCCATGACCCGCTCAAAGTCCAGGTCGGTCGCACCCTGCTCTTTCACTCGCTCCAGGTCAAAGAAGTACTCTTTTCCCTCAATCTTCTCCATGAGCAGGAAGTATTCGCGAGCATCTCCCGCCGAGACCAGCTTGCCTTTTTCCGTGAAGTAGCCCACATCGAGAGACGGAACGTGTTTGGGGAGGCTGGCAAAGGTTGAATTCTGCCAGATCATAATCCCTGCCCGATCTGAGAAGTGGTCGTGGCCGAAGCCATGCTGCACGCGCATGGAAGAGAGCACGGCTGAGCCTTTCTTTCCTTTTATCTCGTACTCCACCAGCAGAGGCGATCCGTATCCGAATCCTTTCACATCCTCAGTGGTAGGTATGGTCTCACCCATCTTGCGAGTGCAGAGGAGCGATAAATCCCGCCCGTAAAGGCTCTGCAGATATGCTTCCAGGTTACCTCTTTTCAGATCCAAGGCCAAGACACTCCTTATCTTATCCTATCCTTCAAGTTCCCATTTGCCAGCTATGCAGATATTTGTCCTGCTCCGCGGTAAGCTTTTCCGTCTCCAGGCCCATGGAGGCCAGCTTGAGCTCTGCTACCCTGCGATCGATCTCCACTGGTACAACGTAGACCTTCTTCTCCAGGCTTCGCCCGTGCTCCACTATGTAGCGCACTGCCAACGCCTGGTTGGCAAAGGACATATCCATGACCTCAGGAGGATGGCCGTAGGCAGCAGCCAGATTGATCAGCCGGCCTTCTGCCAGCAGGTAAAGCCTGCGCCCGTCCGGTAGTTTGTACTCGGTGACATTGTTTTGCACCTCCGCTTTTCCAGTAGCCATCTTCTCCAGAGCGGGAATGTCGATCTCCACATTGAAGTGGCCGCTGTTGGCGAGAACTGCCTGGTCCTTCATCTGGGAGAAGTGCTCTGCTCGAACCACGTTTATGTCGCCGGTGAGAGTGACAAAGAGATCTCCCAGGGGCGCAGCCCTGTGCATGGGCATAACTCTGTAACCGTCCATGGCAGCCTCCAGGGCTTTTCTCGGCTCGACCTCGACTACGATTACATTTGCCCCCAGGCCGCGGGCGCGCATGGCAAATCCCCGGCCGCACCAGCCATAGCCGGCCACGACCACTGTCTTTCCCGCGAAGAGGAAGTTGGTGGCCTGCATGATGCCGTGCAGAGTGCTCTGCCCGGTACCATAGCGGTTATCGAACATCATCTTGGTCTCGGCATCGTTGACGGCGACGACCGGATAGAGCAGAGCATTGTCCTCGGCCATGGCCCGCAGGCGCACTACCCCGGTGGTGGTCTCCTCGCAGCCGCCGAACATCTGCGCGGCCAGCTCTGGCTGCTCCTTGTGGATAATGGCGATGGTATCGGCTCCGTCGTCCAGACTGACATTGGGCTTCAGCTCCAGGGCTTTCTTGATGCAGTCGTAGTACTCCTGCTCGTTCTCGCCCCGGAAGGCATAGACGTAAAGGCCCCGCGCCGCCAGAGCCGCCGCCACCTCATCCTGCGTCGAAAGGGGATTGGAGCCGGTGACCGCCACCTCAGCGCCCCCGGCCACGAGGGTGGTGATGAGGTTGGCCGTCTCTACAGTGACATGCAGGCAGGCCACAATGCGCGCGCCTTTGAGGGGCTTTTCCTTCTCGAACTCCTCTTTGATCTTCTCTAAAACGGGCATGTGTCTGCGGGCCCATTCGATGCGCTTTTCTCCTTCTGCAGCGAGACTTGGATCCTTGACTACGCTTTTATGCAAAATTGATCACCTTGAAATTTATTTGGCTAATCTGAGGAGAGAGACCATTTTCAGATACTTAAACCCAACCCAATCACAGATTCCAGGTGATGCATCCGATTGAACTATTAGGTATTACCGAATAGTTGCCCGTTGTCCTGGTTTTTGGAGTGATAAGAGACCATCAATATTCCAAAATCCCGTTCATCCTGTGTTTTGCCTCTTTCCCAACCCTATTATATCAAATTCTCTTTTGATGGGTCATTCACAATTGTGAATCGAACTAGCATCCTTTGGGAATATGGAATTCAAGATAAGCAAGATTTACCTGCTGACACACGCCTATGAGCACATCCGCGGATGCAGCCGCTCGCCGGGGGAACCATTGACCGGGCCACCAGAAGCATTTTGCACCAGAACCGCCCTGTAAGCCGTCGCAGGAAAAAAGGAGACAAAATGTTGATAGTCTTGCCGGATGGCAGCAGAAGAGAGATCGCTGGAAACGAAGAGCGCATCGAGGATATCCTCAAACAGCTCGGCTTAAATCCCGAAGAGGTTATCGTGGCTAAAAACGGCAAGATAGTCCCGGAGGAGGAGATCGCCGGCGGCTCCGACGAGCTGAAGATTGTGCGCTTTGTGCACGGCGGCTAGAAATGATGAAGCAGGAGCCCAAGCCAAAATCCGAATTAATTATTACTACTGCAAAAATGGGGGGAAGGAATCCATGCTAAGTGACTCAGAAAAAAAGAGATACTCCCGCCAGATACGTCTCTTCGGAGAAGAGGGCCAGGAGAAACTTAAGAGGACCAGCGTCTTCATAGCGGGTGCAGGCGGCCTTGGTTCTGTCATTTCCCTTTATATGGCGGCAGCAGGCTTTGGCAAAATTCGCATCTGCGACTGTGACTCTGTCGAGCTCTCCAACCTCAACCGGCAGATACTGCATGCCAATGCCGACCTGGGCCGGGCAAAGGCAAAGTCGGCTTACGAGGGCCTGACCGCCATCAATCCGGAGATCGAGGTGGTGGCGCGCATAGAGATTATCTCCCAAGAGAATATCGACCAGCTCCTGCAAGGCTGCGACCTGATCATGGACGGCATGGATAACTTCCCGGTTCGCTACCTCCTCAACCGGGCGGCTTTAAAGAGAAAGATTCCGCTATTTCATGGCGCGATCAGCGGCTACCAGGGCCAGGCTACCACCATCGTTCCCGGAAGAACTGCCTGCCTCGCCTGCATATTCCCTCGCGCCCCGCCCGCATCTGTCTTTCCCGCCCTGGGCTCCACCTGCGGTGTGATAGGCTCCATTCAGGTGACTGAGGCAGTGAAGTATGTCACCGGTGCAGGCCAGCTTCTGGAGAACCGCCTCTTGCTCTGGGATGGGCTAAGCGGCTGCCTGGATGAGATGGCTTATGAGCGCAATACTGCCTGCCGGGAGTGCTAGGATAGTGGGCACTGATTGCAAGATTGATAGTGAGTATTAATAGGAATAATTATAATCTGGATCATAGCCAAGAGATGGAAGATATGAGCGAAGGCAAAAAGGCGCTGTTGGTGATGGGCTGTCCGGAAGTTCCGGTGCAGATGAGCATGGTGATCTACCTCACCCATAAGCTGAAAAAATCCGGCTGGGATGTAACCGTGGCCGGCACGGATGCTGCCGTCAAGCTGCTCAAGGTGGCAGACCCGGAGAGCTATTATGTGCAAAAGACGGTCGATCTGGATGAGTTGATCGGCAACATTGTTGAGAAGAAGGTCGACTTTGACGTTTGTTTCGCTTTCATGCACAGCGATGCAGGCATGACCTATGGGGCGACATTTTCTGCCATCTCCCGCGCTAGGCTTTTTGCAGTGGTGTTCGGCAAGAATGCCGAGGCTCTGGGGGAGAGCATTGACTATCCTGCAGAGAAGATCGTGGCTAAGGCCACCCATAACCCAAATCCCCTCAAAAATAAGATCGATAAGGTGGCATTATGAGCTGTATCGAGCAGATGAAGTACAAGCTGTACCTGGAACGCACCTCCTTCAAGGATGCCCGTGAGTACATCGAGAAGAACTCTGAAGAGGTTTATTACGTCGATCCTGGCTACAAGATCTTCAAGGATTACTACATCATCGGCGTGCCGCCTGTGGCCATGGGCGTACGGGGAACGGAGATGCTCTTCACCTATGTCAAGCCCTGTCACGGCACATTTGTCATGGGAATCGATTCAGAGGAAGAGATTGCCCGTCTGCGGGAAAACGAGAAAGAGAAGATCAAGAAGTCCCTGAAGTCCGGCGGCTTGAAGGGCAAGGCTGATTCCGGGTCGGCTCCTGCCAGCTTTAGCGAGATGTATAAGAAATAGATGTGGTTGAAGCATGCTGATTGTGGTTCTGGCGTTTGCAAGCTTCCGGGAGATTCTCGGAAAAGAGAGGCAGATGAGCCTGTTAGAGGGTGCGACGATCAAAGATCTGCTGGAAGAGCTCGCCGCTGCCAGGCCGGCCTTCAAAGAGGCGGCCTTTGACGATACCGGCGCTCTTCGCGATTATGTTCTGCTCATGGTAAACCGAAAGAGGATCGATCCCACCCAGTACCTGTCCAGACCGCTGCAAGATGGAGACGAGCTGGCCATCTTCCCACCTCTGGCCGGAGGCTAGAGCCCCATGATTGAGATCACAGAAGAGGAGATCTCCCTGGAAGAATTGATTAAAAGGGCAAAGAGCAGGGATGCCGGAGCGATGGTCACATTCCTGGGAACAGTCAGGGATGACGGCATAGAGAGGTTGGAGGTGGAGGCCTTCCGGGAGGCGGCGCTTGCACAGCTGGAAGCGATCCAAGACGAGGCCACGAATCGCTTTGGTCTCAAGGCGGTAGAGGTCGTGCACCGGACTGGGACGCTGGCGGTTGGCGAGAGCATAGTGGCCATCGTCTGCTCCGCCGGGCACAGGCAAGAGGCTTTTTCCGGTTGCAGATATATAATTGAAGAGCTGAAAAAGAGAGCGCCCCTCTGGAAGAAAGAGCTGGGAGAGAGGGGCGAACATTGGGTGGGACAAGATGAGCCGGCCGGAAAATGATTTTGTGGTAGTGTTTTGCAATCGTTTTAGTTTCATGTGTGCAGTGAAAGTGTCTATTAATATTAGGAATGCCTTTTATGATCTGGAGTGTTAAAATGAGGCTTAGAGTAATCAGCGCCAGAACTGAGATCCCCAATTTAAATCCCAATGAGAAGTCTGTTCACCTGGCTTTCCGGGCCAGCAATGTAGATTTCCTAAACCTGATGCAGAGATGCCCCAGGTTGAGAATGATTCAGGTTCCGCCGTCCTACCGCAAGACCATGTCCAATGCCATCCAGGTATTCCTGGACATGCAGGGCATTGAGATGCTGGAAGGAGACGTATGGGGCCACAGAAAGGATCTGGACGAGTACTTCACTGTAGAGGATGCCACCCTGGAGGAGATTCGTGCCCTGGCAGCCGGCGGGGCATCTGCCGATGAGGTGGCAGATCAGATTCAGAGGAAGTCCCGGATCGGCACAGAGCTGATTAAGTACATCGCCAAGAGCAAGATTTCAGCCTGAGCCGCACGTATGCGGGCTCAGTCACCCCTCACCTATTTTATTATTAGTTGATTTCCAAGCAATGTTGCTCAGACCGCCAACTACAAATTTATATAACGATTACATAGTTAGTTTGCCGCTTCATGCCATTGAATAGGGTGGCGGGCGTGCCGTGGGCTTAACGTATCCGATGATGCTCTGATGATGGAGATGCATGCCGTTGTGGCTCTGCATTTGGCTACGCGCCTGTGAGTCTGATATTTCGGCGGGCTGAAAAAGTTGCGCGCTGTAAAAGGCGCAGTAATCTGCCGGATCTCACGCTAATACACGGTCTGGGCATGAGGCGGCACAAGTCAAACCAAAGGCGAGAGGGTGAGCATGAGGCCCCTTGTGAAAGGGTTCCGGAAATTCGGACGCTGCGCTGGATTCCAGCACTTGTGCCGCCTTCGAAGCCCGGCCTGGGACTTGAAGCGAAAGCCTTTTATCTCGGCAATTAACGTATAGTACATTGGCGAAAGTCGATGGCCATCTTCCCTCCTACATCCAATTGACTTTCTCCACCCTCCTTCTTATCCATCTTGAGCATGTTCAAATCTTTCCAGCACTGCAACACATACTTTCCTTTTTATGTCCTCTATTTCCCTTACAGCTACATTTACCCCATATACGGAGGACATTATCTCACTGTTCACAACTGCTGCAACTTCGTCTACAGCAAGGAGTCTTTGATCACTCAATGCTGCGGCCCTGCTGCCCACTAAAAAGGCATGATCCGGCATGTGGGTATTCATCACAATTGCAATTCCCGAAGACGCCAGTCTCTGCACGGCTTCCAGCACAAGCACTTGATTTCCAAAATCAAGATGTGCAGTTGGCTCATCCAGCAAAAGCAAGGTTGGTTGCTGAGCAAGGGCACGGGCGATCAGCATCATCTGACGCTGCCCGCCGCTGAGACTGCCAAGCGTTCTTTCTGCAAGGTCTGCAATACCAACCATTGCAAGTGATTCCCTTGCAATTTCCATGTCCTTTGCACCAGGAGACGCGAATAATGGAATATGAGGTGTACGACCCATCGCCACAAAATCCAGGACAGTAAAGGGAAAAACCACTTCATTTTGCTGAGGAACGTATCCTATGCGCCGGGCGATGTTTCCAGCTCCGAGGGAGGCTATATCCTCTCCCATGACATGGACCGAACCTGTAGCAGGCTTGATGATGCCTGCAATGCATTTGAGAAGTGTGGATTTTCCTGATCCGTTAGGACCCAGAATGCACATGACCTCACTACTTCTTAGCGAAAAGGATACATTTTCAAACACAGGTTCTTTTCCGTAGGAGTAGCTAAGAGATTCAACTTCCAGTATTAGTTCCATCCCATGCGCCCCCTCTTTATAAGATATGCAAATAAGGGAGCACCTACTAGGGAGGTTATAATACCCAGGGGTATTTCCGTTGCAGTAACAGTTCTTGCCAGATCATCTACAAGCAACATGAAAGATGCGCCGCAGACCATGCTCATCGGCAGCAAACGATTGTAATTGGGACCGACTATCATCCTTGAAATATGAGGCACCACCAGTCCCACCCACCCAATGACCCCGCTAATACTGACTGCTGCCGAGGTCACAAGGGTCGCACAGATAATGATTATCAAGCGCATTTTGTTCACATTTACTCCTAGGGATCCGGCTTCCTCATCGCCCAATGATAGGATATTGATGCGCCATCTGAGAAGGAATAAAACCAACGTTCCAATGAACATGGGCGCTATTATCCAGGTCAGGTCACCATACCTTATGCTGGAGAGGCTTCCCATAAGCCAGAAGACTATCTCCGGAAGTTCGTCATAAGGATCTGCCACATATTTTGCCAGTGATATGAGTGCAGTGAAAATAGAACTCACTATTATTCCGGATAGGACAAACACCAAAGTTCCGGTTCCTTTGCTAACTTTACCCATGCTGATAGCAGCGAACATTGCCAGAAGACCGAATAAAAAAGCGAGCAGCTGTATCACAAGGTGGTTGCCCGACAACAGTATTCCCACGCATGCACCAAAACCCGCACCAGTACCTACACCCAGTATATATGGCGAGACCAGAGGATTGCGAAATACACCCTGAAATGAGACACCGGCCGTGGAAAGAGCGGAGCCTACAAGCAAAGCTGCGAGTATCCTGGGCAATCTCACACTGAATAATACGGTATGCTGAGTTGATGCCGGAACAGCAGTACCAAAGAATAAAGACGTGATCGATCTCATGCATTCATCCATTACATGCGATACTGATACGTGGTATCTTCCCACAAATAGAGAGACTATGAGCAGCACGAAAGGTAACAAATAGATGACAGTTTTGCTATAGTCCCTGCGATCAGACATGAGTGCTCCCCATTATATGCCTGGGCCAGTCACTGGACGATGGCCGGTGGAATGACCTGTTAGGGCTGGCATCTTCAAAGGACATGCCATAAAAACGCCTGTAGAATTCATCTGCCTCCCTTTTGATGTCAACCCCAAGTTTTCCGGGATGCATTTTGTCAACAATATAGAGAAGACCCAATATCCAACGAGGACTACCGAAATCCCAGGAAGGTGGAATTGCATAGACCCTCTGCTCTTTTACCGCATCCGCTTCTATGCCATACTGTTTGCACAGGCCATAGAACTCACAGAGAGGACGAGAGAGGAAACCGGAAATAAATATGGTTTTGGGGTTATTCTCATTGATAAATGCAGGGCGCACATTCACACCGGGTTTTCCTTCCTTCTGCAGGACTTTATTAATACTCTTTCCTCCGGCAAAGGTCACAAGATTGTTCTCCATTCTTCCTGCATTCAGGGCAAAAAGGGGAGAGCCCATACAGTAATACACCGAATGATCACTGTTCTCTGCCGTAAGGCTTTGAACCAATTCCATGCGCTTTTGGATAAAGGATGCAAGATCCTCTCCCTGAGGCTGTGCACCTGCCTTCTTGGCGATCAGCCTGATAAACTCCAGATAAGTGCATGGCTGTTGTATTAGATGATGTATTTTCATAAGGGTTTCAGGGTCAGAAACGCATCGCCAGACCTCAAGCATTTTCCGTTCGTCTAATATACCCATGCATGTAAGCGCTGCATGTACCATACCAAAAGCCCGGCTAATCCTGTAACCACCCATGAACCCGGCCTCACTGAAATTTTCGTTGGCAGTAGTTCCTGTTACCGGGACACTGTAGCCGCAGTTGCAGGTATAGTTTGTCCAGGGTTGTAAAAGCCTGCAGCCCATGGGACCGTGAAACTCTCTTTCTGCAAGCAAGTTCCCACATTGCGGACAGTATGTATGCAACAATTCCGTGCCGGGAGAATTGAACAAATATACATGGTCCATATGCTCGCGTATTGTTTTACATAATCTCTCAGCCTCCCCTATGGAGGGTTCCAGTTCAAGAGGTGCATCCCCGAATGGAATGAATCTCATCAGCTGTAATGGGAGCTCGGGGGAGACCTTAGATAGCGTTTTTGTTGCCAGTAGGACATCATCTTCATTTCCCCTGGAATACACTACCGAGGTCTCTACGTGCACTCCCATTTCCAAAAGCCTGGCAATATTTCTAAAAACTGGGGTCGAGGACACAGCTCCACATTTCCTGTAAATGTGATTGGAATATCCTTTGACACCTACGTTCATGAAATCTACCAGATCTCCAAGTTCTTCGAGCGTCTCATCCGTGAAATAGCAATTTGTAGAGCAACCAACAAGTAGGCCTTTATCCTTTGCCTGCATTGCAAGCTCCCTGAAAATGTAATAGTTGGCCGCCGGCTCATTAAGTGTTGAAACCACGCCATGGCATTCCTGCTCAAGTGCTTTTGTTACCACCTGGGTTGGGCTGAGTGTTGGCCAATTGAGTGGCTGGCTGGATGCCAGTAATCTTGCCACGCATCCCTGGCATTCAAAATTGCAGCCGGTACTGAAAACCTGCAGGAACTTTGCCGACGGATAAAAATGCAACATTGGTATAGTTTCTACAGAAATAGTATAGGCACCCATGTAACCTATCTCTGGTGATTGGATTATGGCGTTGCCATCGTTCACATAGGTCCCGCATCTACCCCTGCATTGCTCGTTAATCTCACAACCTATCTCGCATACTTTACACTGCATTTTTCTGCTCCTGCTAATTGTTCAATACTACCCAAAACCCGGAATCATCCTGGATCGTATGGCAGACGAGTTCGGTCTGCCTTCCTGCGTCCTGCATGGCCTTCAGGTTTTCCGGGCTTAAGCGTTTCTTAGAATTGTTATGCCACTGAGGATTAAGAGTGACCATTTTTTTAGATATCTGTTCTCTCAATTCTTTTGTACCAAAACCACCCCCAATCCACGCCTGCCCGCCGGGCGCAAGAACACGGGCTATTTCATTAAAGGCAACAGGAAGATCATTCCAGAAAAATACGGAACCACGGCTGACAATGAGATCCACGCAGCTATTTCTGAACGGAAGTATGTGTACATCAGCAATCACAGGGACAACCTTATCCGCCGTCCTATGAATGAGAGCCTTCTCCTGTGAAAGCCTGCACATCTCTCTTGAGAGATCAACGCCGTAAACCTGCATGCCTGTGATCTCTGCAATTGCAATCCCAAGGGAGGCTATACCGCATCCCAGGTCCAGACATATTCCTCTCTTTATCCCGCTCTCCGTGACTATATGATTTGCGATAACAGGATAAATGGGAGCAAAGATATGCTCCGCAATGTAAGCAAAACCCGGGGATTTGCTATTTTCTGTCATTTCTTTGTCTCAGCTTCAGGGCGTAACAGCATGTTAAGTTCGTTGTCAGTGAGGTTTTCGTGGAAGAATTCCGAATAGAACTCACGGGTCAGGCCGTCAAGATCCATATTGGTAAAGAGGTCAGGATATAGCATCTTTGCAGTCCAGGCTGTTCCGATGATGAGATGTGGCCCCTGCGGCCTGTCTATCCAACAGAATGGATTTTGTGGTGCTAAATATATGCGTTTGTTCTTTACAGCTTGAATGCTTGCCCAGAGTGGGTCAGAGCTTACTGCTCTATAGAACTGCTGGCTGGAAGTGATTATTGCTTCTGGGTTCCAGCTCATAATTTGCTCCAAGGATACCTGTGTCATACCGTTTCCTGGAGTAAGGGGACAATCAGCAACGTTGATACCGCCACATATATCGATCACTTGAGAGTGCTGAGAACCAGAAGGATCTGTCATCAGTCCATTGGGACCCTCGGCATAGTAAACGCGTACTCTCTTGTCCTCTGGGATATCCTTTACACTCTCATTGATCTTGGTGAGGATTGAGCTACGGAATTCGATCAGCTTTTCTGCCTGATCCTCACAATCAAGCAAATCGCCCACATACTCGATGGTGGGATCGGATTTCGTCACGAAGATGATGGATCCATCGATAGCTACAACCGGGATACTGCCAAACATCTCTTGCCTGCGTTTGATAGTCTCTTGGATTTTGCCATCTGTAGTGTAACCCTCAATCACAATGTCGGGACTCATATTAATCATAGTCTCATAGTTCCCGGATTGTGTTCCGAACCAACCCCCTATCACTGGCAGGCTCAGATATTTTTCATCCATTAGAGTATGGTTAAAATTATTTATGAAATTCCAGCCTGCAAGTTTTTCGGGTGCAATCATGTATACAAGAATCGTAGACGGTGGAGATGTAGCGACCACGGAACTGATGTTTTCAGGAACTGTCAATTGCCTGCCTAACATGTCCGTTATCTGTACTGTGCCTGTAACCTGTTGATTTTCCTGTTCCATACATTGACAGGAAGTCATGGCTAGAACTAACATACAAGTTATAATGAGGGTACGGATTTTACAATTCATTAATATCTACCTCCAAAATGTAAGACATTATAGCACTATAAATAGTTAGTTAAGCCAAAATATGACTACATATAAGTCCTTTCTCAAATGGTATGTGTTTATCTTCCATGAATTAATGGAGTGATGCCATCAAATGGCATATTTCATTTCTTCTTGGTGGTTTTGGTCTTCTTTAAAAATTGAACCGAAAGCCTTATATCCGTTAATTGACGTATAGAGTATTGGCATAAGTCGATGGCCATTTTCCCTCCTGCGTCCAGTAGGCTTTTGCCTCCCTCCTTCATATAAGTCTCAGACTCTAAAGCTAAACGTCTTGCTGGCGAGTTGCTGTCCATCTGCAACATAATTTAATTTGAGTGTATAAGTCCCGGTCAACCAGATATATTGGTTGCCCTGATATGAGGTCGGTACCATGTCCAGCCAATAATCACAACTTACTGGTTGGTTTATCGCGACCGACGATGTAGGATAGATGTTTTTTATAACTATGGCAGGACCGCCTGGCGGCACGGTTAGAGTCTCCAAATTGAAATTAGATGCATCCAATCCGCAAATATCCTGACCTGTCAAACTGGATACGACCTTGACACCCACATTTACAGGTTCGCTGTTGCCTGGCGAAGCCGGAGCGATCTTTATTAAAATGATGTCGATAGTAGTAGCATCCAGCTTTGGCTTTTGCATTGATGCAATCGAATTACCAGGACGACTGACCTGTTGAGCTGCATTAGCCACACTCATGACAACGATAAGGAGCACAATAAATGCCAATAACGCTTTTACTTTCTTCATTATATAACACCTCTTTGCGCTAGTCTATGAATGTGTCCGCTCCCTCAAAAAAGTGCTGCTCAGGATCTTAAAAGCTGAAAGTCAATGACCACATTGCTTCTGTGCGGCGCATAGCTTCTCACTATCTCTTTGTAGAGCACCTTCATGCCGACATTCATCTCCTCTGCCGCTTTTTTTATCAGAGCCTCATCCCTGTAAAGATCATCATCCGGCGCTATGCAGTAATAATGGACTATTCCTTGCAAATTGGCAGCTCTCATGGCGGGAAGGAGAAATTCGCAGGCGCTGTGAGGAAGGTTCATAATAACGTGGTCCGCTCGTTTTTCGTAGCGCAGAGCAAGCTCTGCTGCATCGCCTTCCAGAATCTCAATGTTATTTACTTTGTTTAAGAGAGCATTTTCGCGCAGGTATTTCACAGCCACTGGATTCTTGTCAATGGCGATGACCTTTGCTCCCTTCTTGGCCAGGAGCAGAGAAAATGGCCCCACGCCTGCGAACATATCCAGCACGACATCGCCCGGGCTGACCAGGCCGGCAATACGCAGCCTCTCCGTGCCCAGTCGGGGTGTGAAATAAGCCCCTTCCAGGTCCACCCGGTAGCGCAGGCCGTGCTCCTTGTGAAGGGTGACGGTGCGAGCCTCTCCGGCCACATGCCGGAAGCGACGGGTGCGAAATTCTCCTTCCACATCTGAGATGGGGGCAATGACGGCCTTTATGCTCTTGCTGGTGGACATGAGGGCAGCAGCCACGCGCTCTGCATCGCGATCTTCCACCATGGCGATGTCGCCCACCACCTCGAAGCTGGGCCGAAAGCCAAGAAGATCCTCCGGGCAGATTATTCTCTCTTCCGGCAGGAAGCTAATCTGCACCAGTTCAAACTGCCCAAGGCAGCAGAGCTTTGCAGCTGACTTTTCATCGATCTCTAAGACGGGCAGATAGACATGGGATTCATCCGAGCAAATCTTGTGGCTGCGATCGAAGAGGCCCGCCTCCACGAGAGCCTTTCTAATTTTCTCGCCGTTTTTTCGGTTAACCTTCAAACCCAGGGATTTATCCGACATCTGATGAGACTAAAGAAGGGCTTCTATTAATATGATACCTTTATCTCTGATCGGGTTCTGGACAAAATCATTATGCTAAAACGCAAAAACGGATACAAGGCAATATCGGCATCAGAGATATCGCAATATGTCTACTGCCCCGTGTCCTGGTACCTGAAGAGAAAAGGAGTAGAGCCACAGTCGTTCGGCCTGAAGAGAGGAATCGATATGCATCAGAAAGCGGGGGGCAGGCTGACACTCCTGGAAAGAAGGGAGAAAGCCGCGGGCTTATTCCGAATGCTGGGCTACTTCTCTGCGATTACTGCTATTTTGCTTACAGGATGGCTTTTATGGACCTCTATCTAATTTTATTATTTTTAGTTTTATGTCTCTTGACGCTGGCCGCTGCCTTTCAATTGCTGTCAAAGAGAGAGTCGTCATCGGCAAAAACCATGCGCATGGTTTATGGAATCCCTGAAGGAAAGGTGATCTACTCAGACCTGGATCGCCCGGGAAAGGCCCTGTATTCCAAAAATCTGGGAATCAGCGGCAAGCCGGATTACATAGTAAAAGGCAAAGGCCGCAATTTGATTCCGGTTGAGATCAAGAGCGGACGGGCCAAGGAGCCCCACAGAAATCATATCATGCAATTGGCGGCATACTGCTACCTGGTGGAAGAGAACTATCACAGTTCGGTGCCTTATGGGATAATCGTCTATTCCGATGGAGTGCAGCATAGAATCAATTTCGACAAAACCCTGCGCTCCGATCTGCTGGCAACGGTAGACGAGATGAAGAGGGCTTTAAGGCATGATTGTCCCAGGAGAACGCATAGCTACAAACAAAGATGCCTCCACTGCTCGTTTAACGGAAGCTGCGAGAAAAGTTTGCTTTAGCACACGCTCCAAGATCTTGTGGCTTGCAGTTCGAACAGCTAACGACTTCAAACAAAATGTCAGTCATCCCGAGGGGAAACATTATAAATTTTAAAGCCGCAAGACAACCAAGGGTTCTCATGATGCGGCATTTGGCTTTATTGGTTTTGTTATCCGCTCTTTATTTCGTGCCCCCTGCTTTCGGTCTGCCCGACGAGGCAGTCGGGCGGGTGGTAAGCGTGGTGAGCGGCGACTCGCTGGGCATAGAGATGTTGATAGCTGATGCGAGAACTAACAACATCGACAGCATCAAACTCGCTGATATACAAGCGCCCTCAACCGTAACTGCCGAGGGTAAAGCCTCCCAAAAATATGCCCTTTCTTTGCTCAAGAATAAGATAGTATATCTGGATATCAATGACAATAACAACACCACGCGCAACGTTTGGAGCCAGCTCATCTGTGTCATCTATCTCATGGATTCGGATTTTCGCCCGGTCTGGCCTCCCGTAAACAGGATCCTTGTGGAAGAAGGCTATGCCAAGCAAAATGACGATCTCAATAACGAATTCGATCCATCCGTCTGGTGGAAACCGCCACCTGTCTTTCCACCGGGAGAAAAGAGAACTCAGTTGATAGCCATGCTGGAAGAAGCGCAGCAGGCTGAAGAGATGAGCCTTGCAGAGCAGTCACCTATTCCATCCCAAATAATGAGCGGTACCAATTCCAGTTTTGTGATCGGCGGCTCTAAAAAAGGCAGCGTTTTGGAGAAGGACAGCACCTCAGGGCGTATCAGCATCGGCTATCGCAAATAGTAGTGGTCATGGGGAGAAGTCCTATAAGATCACACGCAGGAGCAAATTCTTAATACCGCCTTATTCAATTGGTAAATTGAAGATGAAGATAAGGATAGTCCTGAAAACCCTGGGTTTGCTGGCCGTCTTGCTCGGAATTCTCATGATGATACCGGGCATTGTCTCTGCCATATATAAAGAGCCCTTGGGGGTGGTAACCTTTGGCCTCAGCTCCTTAATCGCCATCGTAACAGGCCTCATCTTAAAGCACTATGGCGAAGATTCTGCTATGGGCCACAGAGAGGCTTTTGCTACCGTCTCATTGGCTTGGCTGTTAGCTGCTCTTCTGGGAGCTCTTCCCTATGTATTCCTGGGATTAAGTCCTGTTGACGCGGTCTTTGAATCAATGTCGGGATTCACAACTGCAGGAGCCACCATCCTAAGTGAATATAATTCGCAGGGCTACTGGATCTTAAGCAAAGATCTGGTACAAAGCAGTCTCGCTTACGCACTGGCGGATAGTGCCGCAAGTTATCTGCTCCATTGCTATTCTTCAGATACAATTTGCCTTCAATTCGGCATAACATTGGATCTCAAGGATATGCTTGCCGTAAAGGGAACCTACTACGGCCTTCTCTTTTGGAGGTCCTTTACTCAACTCCTGGGCGGTTTGGGGATAGTATTGCTTTTTATCGCTATACTGCCCAATCTCGGAGTTGCCGGCAGGGAGCTATATTCCGTAGAAGGCCTTGGACTTACGAAAGAAACCATAACTCCGAGGGTGAAGAACACCGCCAAGACCTTCTGGGGGATATACCTGGGACTGGCAGGTCTTGAAGCTCTGCTGTTGGCAGCAGCCGGATTGCCGTTCTACGACTCTCTTTGCACTTCATTTGCCAGCATTGCTACAGGCGGTTTTTCTCCCGTTGCCTACAGCATTGCAAAATACAATAGCGTGCTGGTGGAAGCCATCGTCTGCATCTTCCTCTTGCTGGGCGGCACTAATTTTATTATCTACAATCAGATAATACTTAAGAAAAACTTAAAAAACCTGTTTCAGGATTCTGAGTTTCGATTCTATATCCAGATAATGTGCATATCAATATCGATTCTAATGGTATGGGGTAGGATACCTGGATATTTTCATACACAGCTTCGCTCTTCCATCTTTCAGGTTATCTCCACTATGACCACAACAGGCTTCGTAAACAACTTTGATTATGATGCCTGGTCCCTGGCAGCCAAGGTTACATTGATACTACTGATGCTGATAGGAGGTTGTACTGGATCGACAGGGGGAGGAATAAAAGTAGGAAGAGTGCTTATTGTCCTGAAATATACTTATAATGAGCTGATTCGAAGCCTTCACCCTAAGGCTGTGATGGTTATAAAGATGGGCGATAAGATAATAAAAGAGAACACCATCAAATCCGTTCTGCTGTTTGTGCAGCTTTACCTTTTGACTTTCATATCTGCAACCCTGGCTTTTGCCATAACAGAGGGGGCGAACCCCCAGTTCAATGCTCTGTCCGCAGTTTCCGCTGCAGCAAGCTGCCTTGGGGTTGTCGGCCCAGGTTTTGGTGTCGTGGCACTCGACTTTGCCGGCATCTCTGCGTCAGGACGTGTTCTGGGTGCTTTCTGCATGTACATTGGACGTTTGGAGATTCTTCCTGTGATATTGATGTTCCTGCCGGAGACCTGGAAAAAATAGAATTGGGGAAAGATAGAAGTAAAATGTCTGTTAAGAACAATTATGATATGACTGCAGATAATGATATGACTGCCAGATGGGAAGATTGCTGGGATGCGGCACCCGAGATATATATGCTGCTCAGGGAGAGCAAGACCCTGGAGAGCGCTCGCAATAAGGTGGCACGCTACATTGAAGCCAGAGAATGGACTTATTCTTGCGATTTGAGTGATATTGAGAACTGGGATTATGTTCTCTTTCGAGAAGTAATACGCACCTTGAAGAATATCATCTCACCCAGAAATGAGCGAATTGCCAAAACCTCATCATTAGAGAATTTGTGGCAGGCGGCTGCAAATGGCGATGCAGATGTCAGCGACGATTTTATTGCGGAGTTTATCCATTTTTTTAAGGCTATAAAATTGAAGGCAGATGTCTATCCATCTCGATTAATGGAAGGAATAGATATCCCAAAATTCGACGAATATGAAGGAAGAGTCGCCGGCCGGATGCGCTCGGACTTTCTGGATCAGATGGGAAAGCGCATGGATAGGTACCTGGAAAGATATCTGTCCGGCCTTGATCCTCAGATAGTTGCCAAACGAAATGAGAATAGAAGAAGGGTCTTAGAGGCGCTGGCCTCAACAGAGGATGATTGGAAGGACTGGCGCTGGCAATTCCGGCATGTATTCAAAGATATTCAGGATCTGGATACAATTAAAAAAATCATAAAACTTGAGCCACGCTATGAAGAATCCATAAAACTGGCCGTGGAAAACCATGTGCCGTTCGCAGTCACCCCCTACTATCTGCATCTTATGGACCAGGAGCCCTGCGACCAGGACTATGCCGTTCGCAGACAGGTCTTCCCTCCGCTAAGCTATGTGCAGAACATGATCATACATAGAAAGGACAAGAAATGGGCCTTTGACTTTATGAAGGAGAGGGACACATCTCCCATAGATCTTGTCACTCGCCGCTATCCCAGGGTGGCGATAATTAAGCCCTATGAATCATGCCCCCAGATCTGCGTCTACTGCCAGCGCAATTGGGAGTTGACCTCCCCCCTCATGGCATCGGCATTGGCTCCTCTGGAGAAGATCGAGGCCGCTTTGCAGTGGTTCTCAGAACACGAGGAGATGATGGACGTTCTAGTCACGGGAGGCGACCCACTGGTGATGGATGACTCTCTCATCGACAAGATCCTGAGCAAGCTTTGCGAGATGCCCCATCTGATGAGCATCAGGGTTGCCACCAGAACACCAGCCACTGTTCCCCAAAGGATTACTGGTGAGCTTTGTGAGATACTGGCCCAATACAATGAGTTTGGAAAGAGGAACCTTTGCATAGTGACACACTTCATGCATCCCTATGAGGTGACCCCGGAAACGGTAGCTGCCATAAAGATGGTGAAGATGACCGGAATTGAAGTCTACAATCAGCAGGTCTTCACCTTTGCCAACAGCCGTAAGTTTGAGACATCCGCCCTCAGAATCGTTCTCAAACAGATTGGTGTGGACCCATACTATACGTTCAACATGAAGGGCAAGACTGAGATGGAGGACTACGCTGTGCCGATATCTCGTATCCTGCAAGAGCGAAAGGAAGAGGCACGGCTGCTTCCCGGAATATTTCGCACCGACGAGCCGGTCTTCAATGTTCCGGGCCTGGGCAAAGACCATCTGCGGGCCTGGCAAAATCACGAGCTGATCGCCATTACTCCCGAGGGCCGGAGGATGTACTCATTCCTTCCCTGGGAGAAGAACATAGCTCAGGTAAAGCCCTATCTCTACACGGACGTCTCCATCCAGAGGTATCTGCAAAGGCTAAAGGAGAGAGGAGAAGATCCAGAGGACTATCGGAGCATATGGTATTACTATTAGACACGGGACTATCAAGGTCCGAGGCCCACCTAATCAGCAAGCCAGTCTGCCAGCGTTTGCGTGGCCTCTAAAGTTTCTTCGCAGTGAGCGTGAATGAACTCCTCGGGCAGCTCAAGATGCATGGCAATCGTCTCACTGGCTGCGAGAGACCTTGCTCCTGCAAAATTTATGTACGATATCCTGGCTGTAAGCTCTTCGCAAGGCCTCTCGAATACTCTTCCGGGGAGCATGGCAACTCCGGTTTCCTGCAGCAGGCGTTCACAGAGCGTTGCGCTGTTCTTGATATTCTTCTTTGCCAGCGATTTTGCAAAGGGTGAAAAATCAGGAAACATGTAAAAAGCCCCCACCGGAGGATGTATCTGCACGCCAGCATCCGCCAGTATCTGATAGCACTTCTGCCCCAAAGTTGACAGGATGCGCCGGGCATGCCAGAGATATCGTTCAATGGCCATCGATCCTCTAAAGGCTTCCACAGCAGCATATTGAATGGGAGCGCTGACTGACGTGTACGTCTCACTGGCAACGGCGGCCATTGCCTCCATCAGCCAGTCCAGACTACAAGGGAAGGTGAATGTCCCCAGTCTCCAGCCGCCCGCCCCGCACCACTTGGACAGACCGGAGCTGATTATGGTACCTTCCGGATAGAAGCGGGCCACAGAAACATGACTGCCCTGGTGATGGAGCTGGCCGTAAATCTCATCCGAGAGAAGTATGATCTCATATTCCCGAGCAACTGCTGCAATCTCCTTGAGTTCATTTGCAGTGTAAGTAAGGCCGTCGGGGTTTCCGGGATAATTTAGAACCAGTAAACGCGGACGATATAGATCTTGCTCTATCTCTAAATGCTCAGAGAGACGATCGGCGCTGATATGCCATTTATCCTCGAAAGAGGTGTGAATCAGGCTTACCCGTTTTCCCAGAATCTTAGCTTGAGGTACATAGGAGACCCAGGAAGGAGTGGGTACTATGATCTCTCCGTAAAAGACCAGTTGCAGCAGGAACATAAGCTCTTTTGAGCCGGGACCTACCAGAACGCAATCTGCATTAGCTTCCACCAGGTCTTTCTGGCGGTGAAATCCAGCCACTGCCTCCTTGAGGGCCGGGAGGCCTTTGACAGGGAGATAATCCTTCTCATGAGCATGCAGCCGCAGAGCTTCCACAACCGGTGCAGGTACGGGGAACGGTGATTGGCCCAATCCGAAGTTATAAATCTTTCTTCCCTGGCTTTGCAATAGCTTTACTCTCTCATTTATCGCCAGAGTAGGTGATTCACCAAGGCCGCGAACATTGATATTCAAGCTGACATGCTTTTGCAGGGTCATTTTAGCGCTCCTCTGTCACATATAAGATTGCCTTCAATGTTAGATATAGTTGCTCTAAATAGTGTGAAATGATGCGGACCTATTTATCACTATTATGGTTGCCATATCGAGCGGAATTATTAAGAATTTGAAGTAAAATGAAGAGAAGTCATCTCTGTGCAGATATGAAAAAGATTTGAAGGATTGTGGATTGTCATGATTCATCGATTAGCTTTATTGGCTTTGCCGTTATGTTTGCTTCTCCAGCCGGTGGCTTTCGGGCTGCCAGACGAGGCAGTGGGGCGTGTGGCCAGTGTGATCAGCGGTGACTCGATGGGAGTAAAGATGCTGATTTCCGACGAAGGGACAAATGGTGTCGATAGAATAACTCTTGCGGATATTGCTGCGCCTTCAACCATAACAGACGAGGGCAAAGCAGCAAAAGACTATTCTCTTTCTGTGCTCAAGAATAAACTTGTATATATAGATATTGATAATAATTTATCGAGCAGGCGAAACAAATGGAACCAGCTTATCTGTGTAATTTATCTTGTAGATTCAGAATTTCGGCCGGTCTGGCCGCCAGTAAACCGAATCCTTGTAGACAGCGGCTATGCCAGGCTAAATGACGACCCCAATAATGAATTCAATTCATCAGCCTGGTGGTTGCAGCCCCCCGTCTTTTTGCCAAGTGAAAAGAGAGATCTGCTAACTGCCATGCTGGAAAAAATGCCTCAATCAAAAGATATGTTTTTTGCCGGGCCTCTTCCTTCCCCTGCTAACGTTGCGGCAGTCAATTCCCAATTAAATGCATCAGGAAATGTTTCCGCAGCAAGCGAAACAAAGAGCACTATAGCAGCAAGCGAAACAAAGAGCTCTCTGGAAGAAAGTGCAGCAAAAGGCAAACCTGCATCCGATAAAGTAAGAAAGACGTCCATGTTGGATGCGAAAAAGGTGGCATCCACATTGAGTGCGACAAAGGGCAAGGCCGCATCTATTGCGGTTCCAGACAATTCCACATCTTGCACTGCTAATGGAACTTCTCTATCCCCAGGTGTGCCGGTCAATTCCACAACTCATATAACAATGGAAAATACCACGGCCCCTAAGATGCAGATCAATTCCACGTATCTTGTTGTGCCAGGTGTCTTGGAATCAGGAACGACAAAGAAAGATCCAAGATCGGTGAGCATTCTGGAGAAAAATAAAACATCCGGGCGCATCAGCATTGGATATCGCAAGTGATGCGCACGGGCAGAAAATCAAAGGAGCGCGGGCACTAATTGTTTGCCCGCCTCATGTTCTTCGTATCATTCAGTACTGTCTGGCCATGTAGGTCCTGCCGACGCTCTTTTTGCCGCAGACTGCACAAGCAGCTTCGGGGAAGGTGACGTATTGCGGCTCGCCCAGCATGTTCGCTTCCACTCGGTCCTCTAATTCATGACCGCATTCTACCGATCCGCACCAGGGAACCAGAGCCACCCCCACCTGAGTCTGCACCTTAGCGTCCTCAATGCTGGAAACCTCTTTTACCTTGGCCTCATGATGATTCATGGCTTTGGTGTAGAGGGCAGCCTGGAGTTCTTCTGCCTCTTTATTGATGGCCTGTACCAGTCCCTCCATGGGCACCGTTTTCTTGACTTTATCGCGACGGACCAGCGTGACAACACCCTTCTCAATATCCCTGGGTCCGACCTCCAGTCGAATGGGCACGCCCTTCATCTCCCACTTGTAGAACTTGGCACCCGGCCGCTCATCGCTGGTATCAAGCTGCACGCGCACGCGGGCTGAAGAGAGTTCTGCCTGCAACTGCCGGCTGACTGCCAGAACTTTCTCCTTGTCGCCTAAAAGGATAGGCACTATTACTACCTGAGTAGGAGCTACCTCCCAGGGCAGGGCCAGGCCGTTAGCGTCCCCATGTGCTGAGATGAGGGCGGCAATGCAGCGCTCCGAAATGCCGTAGCAGGTCTGAGAGACCAGCTTCTGCTCGCCGTTTTCCGCCTCATAGGTGATCTCGTAGGTCTTGGCGAAGGTAGAGCCCAGATGGTGCGCCGTGCCCACTTGCAGCGTCTTGCCATCAGGCATGATGACATCTATGGCCGTGGTGTAATCCGCTCCGGGAAACTTATCCCAGCTGGGGCGGCGACTTATCAGGAATGGCAAGGCCAGGCGGCGGTAGAACTCCGAGTACCTGGCAATGGCCACCTCAACCTGGCCAGCAGCTTCTTCCCAGGTGGCATGAACGGTGTGCGCCTCCTTGAAGGACGTGATCTCCCGCAGACGTATGAGCGGCCTGGTGTGCTTGGTCTCATAGCGGAAGGTGTTGACGATCTGGTAAATTCGCAGCGGCAGGTCGGCATGCGACCTGATCCAGAGCTTGAACATGGGATAGATAGCCGTCTCGCTCGTGGGTCGCAAGGCGAGCTTGACATCCAGGGGCGATGTCCCGCCGCTGGTCACCCAGTAGACCTCCTCCTCAAAGCCCTTGATATGCGCAGCCTCTTTCATGAACTCGTTTTCCGGGATCAACAGAGGAAACTGGGTCTCCTGATGATCGGGATCTAAGAGCTCCCGGATGATGGCATAGACATTCTTCTTGATGGCGTAGCCGAAGGGAAACCAGACGCACATACCCTTCACAGGATAGCGATTATCTACGACCTCCGCCATCATGAGCAGCTCGTGATACCATTCGCTAAAGTCCTCCTTAGCCGGAAGCTTGGCTTGTTTATTTATCATCTTGGAATCGGTCATGTAACCACCGAAATGGCAATAGGGGTGATAAAGGTTTCAATGGCCGCAGCCAGGGAGAGCAGCGGCGCGACATAGCGTCCCAGAAAATGGATAGCCACCCTGGTCTCGCCGGAGAGGTCGGCCTTCTCCTTGGCCAGGGTCAGGGCCAGCAGATAGCCCAACCTAAAGCCGATAGCAATGCTGACCAGTACTACCGGCAGCTCAATGATGCCGTGGGGCAGAATGCCTGCAGCCAGAAAGAGAAAACCCGCCTTCTGTACGGCAGCATAGCCTACTATGCCCAGCAGAAAGCCGTTACTGGTGACGACCATTAAAGGAATGAGACCCAGGCCCAGCCCCAGGAACATGGCCATAGCTGAGGCAAGGAGATTCTTGAGGAATATTATGAGCATTATGAGAACTGGTGGCTGATCCAAAATCCACTTCAGCATCTCCAGCTCCCGCGTCCATTCGGATGCCAGCTTTGGATCGACGGCTGCGGCATAATAACCCATCACGGTCGTCAGAGCGAAGATGAAGACGGATATGCCTATGAATATGCGAATCGACTTCAGATAGGCCAGATCATCCTTTGTTGACAAGCAGTATCTCCCCTTTAACCTCGTCCGGCCTTTATAGAAATGCAGGCTGAAGACCCCTTCCTTTCAAGGGAGGGGATGAATGCAGTACTCTCTTCATATTACTTTCGCTTCGCGTTGCTTAACTATATATCTATTTAAAGGAGAACCAATACCCGCAATGAAGACTGCCTATAAGTTCAGGATGTACCCTAATAGGCAACAAAATGCTCGATTGGAGCTAACTCTGGATACTTGCCGGCATCTCTATAATCAGGCATTGGCAGATAGGAAGAATGCCTATGAAATTGGAGGCATCAGCAGAACCTATGAAGATCAAGCGGCCATGCTGGTTTCTGAGAAGAAAGATGGCAATTTCAATGGTGTCTTTTCTCAAGTGCTTCAAGATGTACTTCGCAGGCTGGATAGATCTTTCAAAGCCTTCTTCCGAAGAGTCAAGACAGGAGATAAACCCGGCTATCCTCGTTTCAAAGGCGAAGGATGGTACAAGTCTTTCGCATATCCGCAGGCAGGCTTCAAGCTAGACGGTTCAAAGTTGACTCTCTCCAAGATTGGATCTATCAGGATCTTCAAGCATCGAGAGGTTGATGGGAAGATCAAGACTTGCACCATCAAGAAGGACAACCTCGGTCACTGGTATGCGATCCTGGTATCTGAAATAGAAGACGTACCTCAGGCGGAGTTGAAGACGGCCATTGGTGTGGATGTAGGTCTAAAGAACCTAGTTGCGCTTTCGACTGGCGAGACGGTTGAATATCCGCATTACTACGTCCAAGCAGAAGAGAAGCTTGCAGCGGCCCAAAGAAACCTTTCCGGGAAGAAGAATGGGTCGGCCAATAGACGCAAGGCAAAGGCCAAAGTCGCAAAGCTCCATCAGAAGATCCAAAACCACAGGGACGAATTCTTGCATCAAGTATCCAGAAAGCTTGTTGATTCCGCCGACATAATTGTATTTGAAAACCTGAATATATACAGGATGCTCAAGAGTCATCAGCTAGCAAAGCATATTCAAGACCATGCATGGGGAAAGCTGATCCAGTTCACACAAAGCAAAGCTGCAAAGGCTGGCAAAGTGGTTGAACTGGTAGAGGCCAGATATACGTCTCAAAAATGCTCTCAGTGTGGTATCATGGTACCTAAGACGCTGGCAGAAAGGATCCATCTTTGCCCTCACTGTAGGCTGGAGATGGATCGGGACATCAATGCCAGCTTGAACATTCGCACCCTCGGACTGAGGGGACGTGCCTATCAAGATCCGACCACTACTTTGGACTTCGGTTCAAAGCAAGCTGGATCGATGACGTAGGAAGCCCTGCTTCTTCAGGGGCGGGGAGGAAGTCACTTAAGGCTGGCGCGGTTTTGCCAGGGTCATGCGCTCAGGAAATAGATGCCAAAGCAGACCAAAAAGACGCCGCATATTCCCAGGATTAGTCGATAACTCCTCTCGGAGAGGATACTGCGTCCACGATCCAGGCTGATCGAGACCAGAGTGTACCATCCAAAGTCCGCCAGCCAATGACCTATCAAGAATACGGCAGCCACGATCACTCCCGAATGCAAACCGGAGAGCACCAGGGCGCTGCCGATGGAAAGCCACCAGATCCAGAAGTAGGGATTCGACGCGCTGGTGATAATTCCTGCCAGGTAAGCATTGCCTAACATCTGCCCCTCAGGCGTGGCCAATGTGGCGCTGCGGCTCCCAAAAACAGTCATAAATCCAAAGATTACCAGAGCCATGCCCCCCGCCAGAGCGATAGCGCGGGAATACCCTTGCATGGCATCGGCCAGCCCGCCGATGATGAGGAGAAATATCAAGGTCTCAACCAGAGCGTGACCTGCGATCACTTTCGGGCCGGCCTTCCAGCCTTCTTTAAGCGAGGAATTGACCGTAGCCACAAGCGTAGGCCCAGGAGCCAGTGCGCCCGTAAGGCCGATGGTAAAGGCCATTGCCAGCATCTGCAGGATCTCGTACATCTATCACTCCTTTGCCGGATTTCCAGGCAAAATAAGCCTTTGCCCAAGGCAATGATGCTAGGAAGGATTGAGCCACGGAAAAGGAGACGAAAATGGACAGGTCGGGATTTGAACCCGAGGCCTCTACCATGCCAAGGTAGCGATCTTCCAGCTGATCTACCTGCCCAACAGCACTGAAGGTAAGTCGTACCCCATTTAAACATGTCGGTAGGAAGATGTCAGAGGGGCTATGCGCTATTTCACATATCCCTATTCTTGCCAAAGGAAAAGCAGTAGATTCGATCCTGCATGCCGATAGGATAAATTCCTGGTTTGGATCCTAATTTACCTAGTCAATGGCAAAATTGGTCTTTTCCATTCTTCTGTCATCGTGCGCGGATTGCAGCAGCGGTTGTAGAGTTCGACACAGATCCTAAGCGTTATATCCATCTTATCAGAATAGTGGCGACTATCATGAAACACTGGACACTGATATCACTCTTGTTCATGCTCCTGGCAGGTAGCGGCGCAGGGACCATGTATCTCTATGGCGGCAGCGACACCTACGGGCAAGCATTGAGCTACCCGGCCTACGGCACACCTCTCGCCCTCACCTCCTTTGTTCCCGGCAACAATACCACCGTGGTGTCCCCTGCCTTGCTAAGGGCCACCATCTTCCGGCCGGAGTTCATATTCCAAAAATACCGGAACGCGACCGGCTATTATCATCCCATCCTGCCCCTCTGGAATCAGTTCACCTTCTATCTGCCGTTTCTCACTGGGGAAGACTGGTCTTTCGGCAGCTACAATAGCTATGTTCCTTCCGTTAAAAATTTCCTGAAAGATGACTGGAATGGGGCCGGCCCGGACTATGACACGGCAGCGGTAAGGCAGTTTATGCAATCAGACAGCTATCACGAAGGGGTTGAGCCGCATAACGATCCGGACCGCCTGGGCATCAATCATTTCCTGGACGATGATGAGCCGCCGGATAGGCCCCTGCTATGAAAGGGAAAATCGATCACCTCTCGCCGGAATAGCCACATTGCTGATTCCGAGCTTGCGTAGCCCCGCGGCCATAGCCTTTGCAGCATCCGGCTCGCCGTGCACCACGAACACATATTCGGGCTTCTTGGGAATCGCAGAGATAAAATCGAGCAGCCCGCCCTCGTCTGCATGGGCACTGTAGCCGTCAATCTCCTCCATCCTGGCCCTCACCTCGTACTCCTCGCCATATATGCGCGCCGTCTTGTCTCCCTGCAGGAGCTTTCGACCCAGAGTATTCTCAGCCTGATATCCTACGAAGAGAACCGTGGTATTTGGATTGCCGATGTTGCGGCGCAGGTGATGCAGCACTCTTCCACCTTCGCACATACCCGAAGCGCTGATGATAATAGCCGGCCATCTAAGGTCGTTGAGCCTCTTTGAATCCTCTGTACTATGGGTGTACTTGAGCATATCAAAGCCGAAGGGGTCCATTCCTCCGTCGGCAAGCAAGAGCCGCTCTGTCTCCTCATCATAGCACTCGGGATGCTGCCGGAAGATCTCTGTGATATTGGTTGCCAGAGGGCTGTCCACATAGACGGGCATGGAGGGAATCTGTTTTGCTTCCATCAATTCGTGCAGATGATAGACCACATCCTGAGTTCTGCCTACGGCAAATGCGGGAATTATTAGCAGGCCGCCTTTCTGCGCCGTCTCACTTACAATTCTTGCCAGTTTCTCTTTGGCTTTATTCATAGGACCGTGATGGCGTCCCCCATAAGTCGATTCTGTAATGAGGACATCGGCGCTCTTTAAGATCTCAGGATCTCTAACCACTGCGGCGCCTTTTCTTCCCAGGTCACCGGTGAAGGCAAGCGTTGTCACCTTCTTCTCCCCGTGCCCCTCAGCAATCTCCAGCGTCACCGTGGCCGATCCAAGAATGTGTCCTGCGTCTCTAAAGGTGAGCTTTATGCCGGGAAGAATCTCAAATCTTCGACCGTATTCAAGGGTTTGAAAAAGGCGCAGTGTGCTCGCAACATCACGTGCTATGTATAGCGGCTTAATAAAAGGCTGTCCATTTTTCGCATTCAGTTTGTTTACATATTTTGCGTCCATCTCCTGAAGGGAAGCGGAGTCGCGCAACATGGCACTACAAAGGTCGCGCGTTGCTGATGTCGAGAAAATGCCTCCGTCAAAGCCATTTTTTACCAGCATGGGCAATTTGCCGCTATGGTCAAGATGGGCATGAGACAGCACTACCGCATCGATGCTATTAACGTCAAAAGGAAACTCTGAATTCAGCTTCCTGGATTCCTGCCGTCTGCCCTGCACCATTCCGCAGTCCAACAGCATACGGTGACCATTTGCCTCTACCAGATGCATAGATCCGGTAACGGACGCTGCTGCCCCAAAGAATTGCAGTATCAATGTAAGACCACCATTTGGAATTCTTCGTTTTCTGTTTCCCTTATAAGTTTCATACATAAGGTGCTGATGAGTATTGATATTAGCCAGATCAGGATAAATATTCTTTGCCAGGATAATCGAGAAACTATTTAATGATGGAAGAGAAACCAGTAACATTTAGACTGCAATACTATTTGGACCGGTGAAGATTATGATTCATCCCGAGCGCGTATTCTCCTTCAAGGAGCTGGAAAGCGAAGATGATCTGGTAGAGGCCATGATCAATCATAGGTGGCCGATATGCTATGGTTTTTACTATGGAAATCTGCTCTATCTGGGTGACGGAGATAACGAGGATAAGCCTGAGTATGCCGTCATGACCATCGATAAAACAGAAGGCCACCATGGAGTTCATGGCCGCGAGGTGGGAAGGATTAAGCCTACCGGAATGTCCGCAGAGCAGGTCCATGAATTCATCCAGAAGATGATGGCAGGCAGCTATGACAGCGAAAATCCTGTGAAAATCGAGGCAGAACCCATATGGCATCATAGCTGCCGGTTCTGTCGGCTGGAAGAAGAATGAATAGGTGATTATCATACCCATATCTAACTACGGCGTGCTGAAGGGAAAGGCAAAAAATAAACTAGAAGGACAGGGCAAAAGCCCGCATTTCCATGTGTTGGTAAGCGATCATGAGAAGTTTCGCATCGCCTTCAATGTCAAATCCCAGGTTGAGCCATCGACTCTGCTCTATTACATTGATGAGAACTTCGATCACCCCATCCTGAAATATCTGCAGCAACTACCCAGCGGCTTTACGAAATTGGACTGCAAAGCCGGTGGCATGGCCCTGGACTTCATCCGCAGCAACATGTTCGACACTGCTCAAATGAAGCCTTTGCCCTATAACGTTCCCGGCCCGGATAACGACCTGAACGAACTGCTGCAAAAATACGTAAAGAGAAGTATGGCTATGCAGTCGAGCGTTATCTATGCCTTTGGTCAGAGATGGGGACCCGAGAAGGATAAGCCTGACGACTACTTCGATTTCTTGCCTGGAAACGGCATCCATGACATCCATATGAATCAGGGAAATGCTCCACAATGGAAAGAGGACGATGGGCCCTGGCAGGACGGTGGGCTAATATTCAATCTTCCTGATGAAAACCGCTGGGTAGCCCTGTTCACAGCTTTCCAGTCCCAGTGCTTTCATACCGATGATGTTACCGGTCACAGAATCTCCCAAGCCTGCGATGTGCCAGCTGCAGATGGGCGTGTGTGCATAATAGCCGCTTTAGTCAACCCTTCGGGTCCTGACAAGGGATTGGAGAGCGTCATCATCCTCAACATCACTCCCAAGCCCATAGATCTTAAAGGTTGGAATCTGACGGACAGCGAAAAGCAGAAAATGCCGCTTTCCGGAATTCTGAAAGCAGGGCAGACCATGACGTTTTCCCTTCCTGGGACTGGGATACAGCTCCCCAACGAAGGCGGAATCATAACTCTGCTGGACAACAAAGGCCTGAAGGTGCATGGAGTTAGCTATACCGCAAACGATGCTGCAAAAGAGGGATGGACTATAGTCTTTTAGAAATTGATTTTCAAGAAATCATGTGTGGGGTCCTAACTTTTTTTGATGGGGATAAGTTCTGCGCATGCAAAGAGTCATGCTGCGGTTTTATGCTCTATTACAGGCTTCTTTATCCATTCAGAGACAAAAATTTGGATAAATCGCTCGCTGTCTAGATAAAATTAATATAATGGTATTCAGTATAACAATAATTCGAATATCATTTGTTTGACTGGGAAGCACGGAGGGAATTTGATGGTTGAGACAAGGAATTTCGCCCTCAGGGACGAGAAGGGCAATGAGATTGGGGTCTTTACAGGAAAGCAGCCAAGACAAGCAGCCTTGAAAGCGGCCAACAGAGGCATAACGGATATACGGCTCAGGGAGCGCGGCACAAAAAAGGTGCATATATTCGCAGGGGAAAGGGTCCAGGTAACAAAGCCCAAAGGAGCGCCCACCTGGATGCCGGATAAGATCTGGAAGCCAAAGGTAAAAAAAATGGGTGTCGAGAAACTGGAAGAGCTCTAGAAGCCCAATTTTCGAACAATTGAGTCTTGTCCGTTCGGATCTGTGAGCGAACAAATCTCATTATCTTATTTTATCTGATTATACCAGACACCTTCGCGAATGCTGGTGGCCAAATACATCCGCAATAGATCATCATTTGGAAATGAAGCGGCTACAAGCCCAAATGCCGGCACCTTGAAGGCGCAATCTATATCAATTTTGACATTGACGCTGGTGGTTGGTAACTATGGCAAAAAACAATAAGAAGAGCAAGGGTCCACAAGATCGCAACAGCAATTATCAGATGAAAAACGGCAATCCCGTCTCCAAGAAGAAGGAAAAGAAATCCAATGCAACCAAACCCAAAGAGACGAAATCTGCAGCCCAGACAAAGCCCGCGACGGAGCAAAAGAGCTTCATCTCTGGCATTTCCAGCAGCATTACCAATGCCACAAACAGCATAAGCAAGATGTTCAAGCACTAGACAATATTTTTAAATCGATAAGTCCGGTGCAATAGAACGATATTCACCGGAAATCATCATTTATGAGGAATCTACCATGAAGTTAATTGCATTCATAGTATGCTTTGCCCTATCTGCCTGCCTGTTCCCATCGATGGCTGCAACCGAAGAGAGGGCAGCAATTCAAAGCTCTTATACGCCGCCAATTGCCGGTGATAGCGCCCGGATGGAGCTCTTATCCTTTCTGGAAGATGCCAGAAATTTCACATTGAATAATGGAAAAGATGAGGCGCTCAAGGCTTTTAACGACCCGAATGGTGAGTTTGTTGTGGGCGAGAAGTACATCTTTGCCTACGACTTTAATGGGACACTTCTGGCCCATCCCTATCTGCACAACCTGATTGGCAGAAATAACCTGGATCTGGTAGATCCCAACGGGGTGCATTTCGTAAAGAACCTGATAGAAGTCGCAAAGAGTGGCAAGGGCTTTGCCTACAATGTCTATCCCAATCCAAATAGATCGAATCAGACCGAGCTCAAGCTTCTCTATGTGGTCAAGGTTGATGATAACCTGTGGATAGGGTCAGGCATATACCTCCCAGGTGAGGCTACGCTCTTCAGCTTTGAGGACCAGCGCACTTTGAGGGCGTTTGTAGATGAAGCAAGAGAATATGCAATAACGAATGGCAAGGATAAAGCACTCTCGGTCTTCAATGATCCAAATGGAGAATTCGTCAAGAGAGATCTGTATGTATTTGCCTATGACTTTTCAGGTAATGCTCTGAGCCTGCCTTTCCAGCCTACGCTGGTGGGCGCCAATCGGCTGGATGCCAAGGATGCCAATGGAATTGCTTTTGCGAGAGACAATCTCCAACTGGCGGCTGCCGGATCGGGGCAGACCTACTACCTCTATCCCAATCCAGGGGAAAATATGAGAGAGGAGCTGAAACTGAGCTACACCACCAGGGTAGACGATAACTGGTGGTTGGGATCAGGGATTTTTAGCAGCTCATCCAGAGCCCAAAACATATCTGCCATGAAGCCGACCAGCAGAGAAGAGCTGAAGACCTTTGTGAATGAGGCCTACAGCCATGCTCTGGTGACAGACAGAGAAAAGGCCATCAGGGATTTCATGGACCAGAGCAGCAGCTGGGTTAGAGGGGACGTCTACATCTTTGCCCAGGATTTCAACGGAACGTCTCTGTGCCTGCCTTATCTGTCCAATGAGGTAGGAACCAACCGCATGGACATTCAGAATGAACAGGGCGTTTACATCAACCGGGAGATGCGCGCCATAGCCATGAACGGCAGCGGCTTTTACGAGTACAGATGGACTAATCCAATCACCAATCAGAGTGAGCCTAAGGTGAGCTATGTGTCCAAGGTGGATGATAGCTGGTGGCTGGGGGCAGGGATCTATCAGACCTGAAAAGATCCACATGATTTGCCCATTGCACTATTGTCCCAGGCACGCAGTACCTCTGCCACCGACCAGGCCTGGGAGATACATCCCCCCGGACGCTGGGGATTGTCGCCGTCAAAGACCTCAGGGATGGTGTCGATCCCGCCGCCATGTATGGCCAGCAGAGGACGGAGAAGCTCTCTGGCCAGGGTCAGGGTCGCCTCGGATCTGCCTCGCACGCTGAGGAGAGCATCAATATAGGGACCCATGAGCCAGGGCCAGACGGTGCCCTGGTGATAGCTCCCGTCCCTGCGGCGAGGATCGCCTTCATACCTGCCGGCGTAGCGGGGATCGCGAGGCGAGAGAGTGCGTAGGCCGTAGGGCGTGAGCAGTTCCTTTGTAACAACATCAAAAATGCCCATTCTCATGACATCCGGCAGCAGATTGGGAATTCCTGCTGCGATGATCTGGTTGGGACGAATGGATGCATCCTCATGATCGATCACATCAAAGAGGCAGCCGGTCTCACTATTCCAAAATCTCTGGTAGCTTGCTCGAACCTTCTCTGCTAGTGTGGCTAACCCGGTAGCAAACCCGGTACCCTGGGACATGCCCGAGGCATTGCTCAGCTTCTGCATATCTATCAAGGCAGAATACCAGAGGGCATTAATCTCGCAGCATTTTCCCTCTCGAGGCGATACCGGCAGGCCGTCCAGGCGTGCGTCCATCCAGGTGAGCGCCGGCCCCGATACAATAAGGCTATCCTCGTCACAACCAAAGTCCTCACCTTGCCGAGAATAACGACGGACGACCTCCTGCAGCTTGGGCCAGATCTCCTTGACGAATCTCAGGTCTTTAGAATGGACAAAATAGCTGCCCACTGCTCGAACAAACCACAGGGATGCGTCTACCGTATTGTAAGAGCGAGCCCCCAGATCGTTAGGCAGAACGCCATCTTTCATGGCGGCAGCAAAGGATTTCAGGACCAGCCCTGCATCCTCAAAGCGCCCTGTGCAGAGCAAGATGCCTGGCAGGGAGATCATGGCGTCTCTGCCCCAGTCATCAAACCAGTGGTATCCGGCGATAAGGCTCCTCCATTCTCCCCTTTTCACCAGGAAGGAGTCTGCTGCCCCAGCCAGATCGGCAATGGGGGCAGAGAGTTTTTTAGTGCGGTTCTCTTCTTTTTTCTGCTCTGTCCTCCAGTCCGGCATGCTAGTCCTCCAGGTGGAGGCAGCGATGGCAAAGGAGACATCTCCTGATATCTTGATCTCGAAGCGGCCCGGAGCGAAAAGGTCCTCCTTCCAGGCCAACCCTCGCAATCGTTCCTCTTCGTACTCGAAGTTGTTATAGATCATCTCCTGCGGAATATAGGCAGGCCCGTCCGAGAGGAGGATGAGACGAATGTCCGGGCGAAGATTTGATCTGAGAATTGTTCCTGCATCAAGAGGTTGCTGGCTCATGCCAGGCAAGGGGGAAGCAGCATGAAAGCTCCGGCTGTGCACCAGGGGAACGAGACGCATCATTCCCTTCCCATTTTTGATTTTGTAGCTGATGATAGTGGTATTCTCACCTTGGACCATGAAGACTGTCTTCTCGATGCGGCAGCTGCCGATCTTATAGCAAAATCGCGGGAAGGGGTCGAAGCGAAACTCCTGCAGGTATTTAAATCCCTGGGGATGGATCACACCGGGATATTGGTGATTAGCCAGATGGATGCCCTCAAACTCCTCATCCAGGGAGCTGAGCAAAAGCCAGCGGTCGGTCGGAGGCTCCAGCGCCGCCACAAGAAGGCCGTGATAGGCCCGCGTGTTGCTGCCCACTGCGGTAGCAGAGGCATAGCCACCCAGGCCATTGGCCTGCAGCCACTCCAGGCCTGAGCCCGCTTCATAGCTTGGCGGGCGGAAGATAAAATCATTCATTATTTCCCTCCAAGAGAGCGGTTTTTACAGCCGTTATCAGGCTTTCGCGCAGTCTTTCTCCAGTGAAGCTCTCAGATTGCGCGAACTGCTGGGCGAGAGGAGCATCAGCGAGGCTGGTCTTTGCCCAGCGGGACAGATCCCCCTGGCTGCTATGGTATTGCAATGATTCAAGCGATACAGTTTTTAGAATATTTTGCATACCCACCAAGCTCCAGGCGACCTCTCCCGTGAACTGATCCCTGCCTGTGGCAAAGCGGAAGGGCGAATCTGCCAGATGGATCTTTTTCTTGAGGCGGTAATGCAGATCACATAGAACGCTGAAGTAGGTAACTGAGGCATCAAAGGGAAGGCCGTAGGGGCTGAAGTAGCTGTGCACCTCTCCCGGACCTCCACCGTGGGTGAAGATGTAATAGAGATGATCGGATAGCAGAAGCGTCCTCCAAATCTGGAGAAGCCCCTGGTTTCGGCTTTCTTTGACAGGTGCCTCAAGCCTCTTTTGGTAGATAAAGCCGGCCTGCTGCAGAGCGTTTCCCAGCCAGCAGCTTGTATCCCTCTCTATATCCGCCCAGGAAACATGATCCGGCACAGACAGCTCCTTTTGCGGTGCAATCTCCCTGGCAATCTCTGCGGGCGTGGCGAAGCGGAGGTTTTCATGCTTCATTATCTCATCGGGTAGGTGGCGCAAAAACTCAAAGATGCCCGTTTCCACCCACTGATGCTCGCCGAAGGTCTCGTAATCGCAGAAAATGTTTATGCACTGACCGGGGGTAGCGGCGAGCCAGCCTGCATACTTGTCGGCAGTGAGGGGATACTCCTCCCAGCCGCGCGAGGAGAAGCGAAAACCGATGTCATCGGTGAGCTTGTAGTTTCGCAGGAGCAATGAAATTGCCGTCTTGGGCGGCCGGTAGACGTAGTTGGGATCGGCCATCATGCCCTCAGTGAAAACTGATCTGTATCCCATCTGCTCGACCATTGCAGCAATCTCGTCATTGTAAATCAGCTCGGTATTCTCGAAGGTGGTAGGATGCTGCCCAAAAATATCCCAGATAAGCTCCCTATGCATCTTGACCTGCTCGAAGAACTCACTCTTATCCTCGTAGAGGCTGGCCAAAGAGTGATAGTAGGTCTGCTCCATCACCTCCACACCCCCACTCTCCACCAGCTTGACGAAGGAGTCTAAAACCTCAGGACGATAAGCCAGGCATTGCTCTAGGAATACCCCTGAGAAGCTGTAGGCGACCTTGAAAGGCCTGAGAGATCCCTCATGCTTTCTAATGCTCTGCAAAATCACCTCATTGGCAGGCAGATAGCATTTGTCGGAGACTCGCTCGAAGATCCTCCTGTTCTCAGAATCATCAAAATAGAAATCATGCAAATTGGGCACAACTTCCTTTAAGGGTGAGCCGTCCCAGAAGAAATTCTTCTTGAGACGGAGGGGCTGGTGGACCTCAAAGCATAGGGATACAAGAGTCATGTTTTCCATTATCCGGCTGCAAAATATTTACATCCTTCGCGCGAGCTTCTCCAATTCGACTCAATTGGGCAAAATGCTTAAATAGTTAAACTGAGTTCTTAATTGCTCCAGTGGGGGAATCAGATAAATGTTATTTGGAATGACAATGATAAAAGTTAGCGGCGGCCAGGAAAGATCGGTTTATGATCACCTCCAGAAAAGGCCGGAAGTTAGGGACGTCTATCGTCTCTTTGGTGAGTATAGCTTCTTTTTAGTTATGCAGGCAGAAGAGAAAAATGGTTTTTCCCGAATGCTCAGCGAGCTGAAAGCTAAAGAAAATGTTATCAAGACCGGGCCCGTCCTTCTCACCGCAGAAGAAGGCGGCCCGGAGAGACGCAGAACAGATTTTGCTATGGCATAGATTTCGATAGGAAGCTCTGCCCGCAAGGCGCAAATTGTGGTCGTTTACTCTTTTAAATTCCTAATCTTCTCGTCCGAGCAGCTCGGCTCGATAAGAGGCGCAAACTTGGTGCCGTAGTAGATTATGCCTTTCTCGCCTTCTTTTCCCAGGATACGAAATACGGGCCGAACACGCATGCCGATCTTCACACCAGTCGAGCTGGAGACGATCTGGCCGGTAACCTTCGGCCCCTCATCCAGTTGAATGATAGCCAGATTATAGGGCGTCAACCTCTCGAAGTCCTCGGTGGCGTTATAGATGGTAGTATAGGTGATAATAGTACCTGTACCCTTGAAGGTGTACTCCTCTAAGTGTGCCCCGCGACGGCAGTTGGGACAGAGGTTTCTGGGAGGAAAGAAGTATTCATTGCAGCAAGTACAGTGTGTCCCGGAAAGATTGTACCTTTGCGGTATGCTTCTCCAGAATCTGGGCGCTTGGTTTGTCATCATCACCTCGAAAATATGTGAACCAGGGCAGTTCCGCCCGATCCGCCCACATTATGGGCGAGACCAATCTCAGCCTCATCCACCTGACGCTTGCCCGCCTTTCCGCGAAGCTGCAGGACGATCTCGTAAGCCTGCTTTATTCCTGTGGCACCCACTGGATGGCCGCAAGCCTTCAGCCCTCCGGAGGTGTTGATAGGTAGGCTGCCTCCCAGGGCAGTCATCCCTTCCTCGGTGGCTTTACCGCCCTGGCCCTTCTCCACGAATCCCAGGTCCTCAATGGCCAATATCTCCGCGATAGTGAAGCAGTCATGCACCTCGGCTACATCAACCGCTCGAGGCTCGATCCCGGCTTGAGTAAAAGCAGCTCGCCCGGCATGGACGGTGGCATCCAGAGTGGTCAGATCGCGACGATCATGCAGAGCCAGAGTATCACTGGCCTGGGCACTGCCCACGATCTTTATGGGATCTTGTGAAAACCTTCTCGCCATTTCTGTGGGAGCAAGCACCAGTGCCGCCGCTCCATCAGAGATGGGAGAGCAGTCCAGGATGTGAAGTGGGTCCGCCACCATTGGAGACTTGAACACATCATCAATCGTTATCTCCATATGATACTGCGCTATGGGATTCATGCAGGCATGGTGGTGATTTTTCACAGCCACCTGGGCCATCTGCTCATTCGTTGTGCCATAGCGACGCATATGCAGCTTGGCAATCATGGCATAAAGGGCAGGGAAGGTGGCCCCAAAGAAGCATTCCCATTCCCTGTCCGCCGCCGAGGCCAGTGCGTCGGCGGCTGTGCCGGTGGAGACATCGGTCATCTTCTCCACGCCCGCAGCGATGACAATATCGCTATAACCGCTGGCCACCGCCAGCACCGCCTGGCGCAGCGCCAGGCCTCCGGAAGCGCAGGCCGCTTCCACGCGCGTGGAGGGCACATGCAGGCGAGAGAGGCCGGCACAGTCGGCGATTAGAGCCCCGATGTGCTCCTGCTCGATGAACCGCCCGCCGCTCATGTTGCCCACATAGAGAGCGTCGATCTGCTCGCCGGTGATCTCGGCATCCTCAATGGCCATCACACCGGCCTCAGCGATCATGTCGCGCAAAGAGACATCCCATCGCTCTCCGAACTTGGTGCAGCCTACACCAATTATGGATACGGATCTCATATTCTCAGCTTGCCCTTATGCTTGGCATACATGGCATAATCAAGATACTCGGCCTCACCGATATAGTCGCGAACGCTGTAAGCGCCACAACGAATATCGTCGATCTTGTCTTTCACACTTATGCTGAAGGCATCGCTTCCCGCTCCTGAGCCGAAGCTGGTCACAAAGATGCGCTCACCGGGCTTGGCAACATCCAAAGTCGCGGCAAGGCCGATGAGGCATGACGCAGAGTACGTGTTTCCAATGAGGGGCACGATCAAACCCGGCTCGATCTGCTTTTTGGAAAAACCCAGCATCTTAGCCACACGCACGGGAAACTTGCCGTTGGGCTGATGGAAGACGGCGTAATCATAATCCTCGGGCGCGCTGTTCATGCGTTCCAGAAGGCCGCGAGCGGCGCCAGTCACATGCTTGAAGTAGGCAGGCTCACCCGTGAATCTTCCACCGTGTTCAGGATAAGGCATGCCCTCCCGCCTCCAGAAATCAGGTGTATCGGAGGTGAAAGAATAAGTGCCCTCAATCTCGGCTGCCACGTCCCGGCTGCCTATTACATACGCTGCACCCCCGGCTGCCGCCGTATATTCCAGCATATCTCCCGGAGCGCCCTGGCTCACATCCGCGCCGATGGCCAGGCCCAGATCGATTAGATTGGAGCTGACAAGGCCAAGACATGCCTGGAGAGCAGCGGTGCCGGCTTTGCAGGCAAACTCGAAGTCCGCTGCCGTAAAAGAGGAGGAGGTGCATACGGCCTGGCCCACAATGGTGGCGGTGGGCTTCACTGCATAGGGATGGCTCTCCGATCCGGCATAAATAGCACCAATTCTTTTCGGATCGATCTTCGCGCGCTGCAAGGCATTTCTTGTCGCCTCCACAGCGATGGTCACGGTATCCTCATCCAGATCAGGCACGGATTTCTCAAATACGCGAAGGCCCTCCGTGATCTCCTCTCCGTCTCCCCAAACCCGGGCGATCTCGTCCAACCTTATGCGAAATCGCGGGATATAGACCCCATAACTTACAATACCAGAGACCAAAAGATTTCACCCTTTGCTCAATGCGATGGTGAGTTCGTCAACGGAAAAATGTGTCGTTAGAAGAGGAATGTTCTCGACCTGTGCGATTTTGATAGCAATTGGATCTACGTCGGAGGGCATTATCCCCTGCAAGATTACCGCGCCTGGCTTGAGGTTGCTGACCCGCACAGCCACCATGGGCGATTTGCCTGAGTGAGCGCCGGTGAATATCAGGGCGCGAGCCGTGCTGCGCCCGTAGATCTTCTGGAACTGGTCGGGAAGCATCTCAATGATGGCCTTCATGCTATCTATTACCGTGTAGCCCCAGATGGTGATATCCGTGCGACCGAAGATGACCTCGGCATCGAGTCTTTCGACAATAACCGCGAGGTGGATGGGATCCTGGTACTCGCAAACGCTGCAGATGGAGTCCAGGCCCAGGATGTCGCCCCACATGTTCTCATAGGCGCGAAGAACATTGCAGCCGCGGCTTTCGTCTATGCGCAGGAGAGCATCAATGATCTTGCTCACGATCATTATGCCAGGGGACTTTCTCCTGCCACTCTCATAATCGGAGATGACGGAAGGAGACATGCCCATGTGATTGGATAGATCGGTCTGGGTTATGGCGAAGTTTCTACGCCATTTCCTCAGGGTATCACCAGGGCTCTGGGAAAGGGTGATCTCTCCTGCGATCTTCTCAGCCAGTAATCCTCGTGCGTTGGAGATCTCCCCACCGGAATTCATAAAACAACAACTGGTTAAACTAGGATATAAATCTAGCGAAAATAATTCGGCATTCAACGTACGAATTTCTTCAATAAAATATATTCAAAAAAGAAGTGCGTCGACCGGGATTCGAACCCGGGTTGTAGGCTTGCTTCGCAGAGAATTAATCTGCCTGGAAGGCCCAAGTCATAACCACTAGACCATCGACGCCCGCGTCCTTAGGTAGCAGAGGTTGAACTTAACTGTTTCGATCCGAATCCATCATTTTCGAAATCCATCAGATACTTTGATATATGGGAGTGAACGCGAAAACGATCCGGGAAATAAGGATGAATGCCCTGATAATTGCCTTCTGGCTGATGCTGCCCGCATACATACCTAATAACTGTGCCGTACTCTTCGGCGGAGGTATGCCTCTGGATGGTGGTCGGATCTTCTCGGACGGCCGGCGCACATTGGGTGACGGCAAGACCTTTCGAGGGACCTTCGCGGGAACGGTCTGTGGGGTTCTGATTGGGCTGCTGCAAAACCAGATAGCACCCTTCGTCGGCCTGCCAACTTTTGGCAGCGGCTACGGGCAATTGTCCATCCTCTTGGGCCTCTCCCTGGGAGCGATGCTGGGCGATATCGTAGCTGCCTTCTTCAAGCGCCGCATGGGTTTACAGCGCGGAGCGCCTCTTTTTATCATAGATCAGCTGGATTTTGTAATCGGGGCCTGGCTTATGACCCTGTTCATAGCACCGGCTTGGTTCATGCAGCATTTTACCATTACTATAATATTAACAGTATTAATAATAACCCCTATACTGCACAGGATTACAAACATCATAGGCTACAGGATGGGTGCGAAAAAGGAACCCTGGTGATCACATGATTTGCGTTTCTTTTTTCCTTCCAAAATGGCTATGGGCAGCGAGATAACAGGTTTTTCCCTGTCGGCTATCGCGAAAGCTTTATAAGTTTAGGTAATTGATACCAAGAGCGTCATAGCCAATTCTATCGTCAAACAGCATGAAATTGGTGAAATGAAAAGGAGGAGGAATAAATGGACGCATTTAGCATGGGGCTTATAGCTGCCATGGGCGCCCTTGCGACGGTTGCCGGCGCTTCTGAGGATATAGAATCCGATATAGGATCTCAGAGCAATCCCAACTCGCAGGTGCAATTGGCTGCCCAGGTCGGCAACCCCCACAGGATTTATAACAAGGCCATCTCGGGAGAACCCCCGGCCAACGCCCTGTGGGCCGCCACTGCTGCTATGGTAGCCTATACGCTTATTACGGCCTTTCAGATGCCAGCACTGCTTGCTCTGGTAGCAGGCGCATCCGTTGCCGCTCTGTTCAACGGTATTTTCTCGATGAGTGCCTACTTTGGCAGGAATTCCAGCCAGGCGAGGTTCAACCAGTGGGTCTATCTGGATATCGTCAGGTACACCACGCCATCAATTATGGCACATGCCTGGATAACATCGTTTTGTATTGCAACTATATCTTACATCATGGTTTATATGATGCCTACGCCGCATCCCTTCCCGATGCCGATCATTGCATTGATTTGGGGATTGGCGGTTGGTGCCATCGGCTCTTCTGTGGGCGATATTCACTATGGCGGCGAGCGCGAGTTTCAGAACCGGCAGTTCGGCTGCGGTTTGAATACCATGCTCTCCGGCCAGATTGTGAGGAAGGCCGAGGCAGGTCTGCGAAACTCCATTGACAACGCCTGGTTCTGCACCAAATTCGGCGGACCGGCCACGGGCATGGGCTTCGGCCTCACCGTGTTCCTGGACAACTGGAGAACAACTGTCTTTGACCCGGTTACTCAGGCGTCTTATGCCATTGCCATGGGTGTTTTCTTTATCGTTGTTGAAGTCGCCTACAACTATTACATAGAAAGATCAGTCCGTGTAAAATATGGACCATATCCGGAATACAAGGGGGATATTGCAGCATGAATTTCGATGCTAATACTATTGTCTACATTCTGGAAATCCTCGTGGGCGGCCTCCTGGTAGGCATTGGCGTTCACTTTGTGCCGGTTGGCGGGGCTCCCGCAGCCATGGCTCAGGCCGCAGGCATCGGCACTGGGACAGTGCAGCTTGCTGCCGGATCCGGCCTGACCGGACTATTGGCTGCAGGTCTGATGATGTCCGTCACAGACAACCTCTGGCTCATCCTGGCATCAGGAGCAGTAGGCGCAGGAATCATGATTGGATCTACCATGCTCACCGGTTCCTGGATATACGCTTATGCCGTGGGTGCGCCCTTCGCTTCTGCCAAGGTCAACTACGACCCCATAACCGGATTTTCCCAGCCGCCTTATGTGGCTCCGGGAACTGTCGGCCAGGGCATTCCCACCATCTGCTTCGTCAGCGGCCTTATCGGCGGCATGATGGGCGGCCTGGGTGGTGCCATGATCTACTATCCGCTCTATCTGATCAACGGCAACGCAGCTCTGAGCGCCATGTTCGCCATTGGTATCTTCCTGGTGAATGCGGTTATTGCATCCTGGAACATCCAGGGAACCATCGAGGGCTTCCATGATCCCAAGTTCAAAAAGTGGCCCTTCGCATTCAAAGCCTGCGCCATCGCCAGCATACTGCTTGCAATAGCTTCTGTGCTGATCACGGGAGGTGCCTGAAATGTCTTTAGGAGGAGCAGCAGGCGGAGCGCCGGCTGCATTTGATCCCAAGAAGCTGAGAATGTACGGCCTGGTTGGGTCGGTTGTGGGAATATATCTGGGTGCCATTCTCAATAGCGCCCTGGATACCAATGTGTTCTCCTTTATCGGAGCCATAGCCGCCATCTTTGCCGTAGTCATGGGAGCCAACGCAGTTCGGAGAGTCTGCGCTTACGGTATCGGCACGGGAGTTCCCTCTATCGGCATGCTGGCCTTGGGTATGGGCATCATTGCCGTCATGTTCGGACTATCGATGGCTGAAACCTTGGGCTCAGTATTGCTCGGCCCCATAATCATCCTGATCTATGCCGGAGTCTTCGGCTACATCATCGGCGTCATCGCCAACAAGGTCATCAAGTTCAACATTCCAGTCATGGAAGAGGGGAACGCTGACCTGTCCATGGCAGGCGCACTGGCCATTCTCGGCTGGAGCTTTGCCATATCCGGTACATTGGGCTATGCCGATATCTTGAATGACGTTCTTATGACCGGCTACATCGCCATCATCTTCATCGCCGGCGGTCTGGCAATCCTGCATCCCTTCAATGCCAATCTCGGCCCGGATGAGAAGCAGGACAGAACCCTGGTGAATGCGGTCATGTGCGCCGGAATTGCCATGATCACTACGGGAATCGCAGCCTTGATGACGCAGGGACTTGCTGCCGGACTATTGCAGCTTGTCATCGGCTTTGCCATATGGTTCTACTTCTTCAAGATGTACTACCGTCTGGTCAAGAGAGATGCATCAGCAGTGGTCGGAACAGGACTTCTGCCGCCAACGGTGCAGTGAGGAGGTCTAGAAATGGGATTTGTTAGAGTTTCACCAGAACTGGGCCTGATCTTCGACCCCATGAAAGGAGTGGTTTCGGAGCAGAGGGCGGACGTAGTTCTGTACACATTCGACCCGGTTTATGACAAATTGGATAAACTGGACAAGATCGCTGACGACCTGGTCAACCAGCTTGTGCCGGACAACGAGCTTCTCAGTTCGTACGCCCACCGAGGCAAGGCTTCCTACATCGCCGGCCTGTACACCAACATATGGATGGGTTTCATCATCGGCCTGGTAGTGTCCTTTGTGCTGCTGCTGGCAATGGCGTTTACCGATCCGGCGACCTTTGAGATCGTAAAGAAGGCACTGGGCGGAGGTGCTTAGAGATGGTACTTAAGAAGAAACCTTCTGAGCCCTGGCCGACGATTACCGGCGAGTATGAGGTAGGCAATCCTGAGAGCCCTGTTGCAGTATGTACCTGCGGCTCGCATCTTCATAGCGCCGACCTGATTAAGGCCGGTGCGGCTCTTGCCGGACCGTGCAAGACCGAGAACATCGGCATAGAGAAGATGGTGGCCAATGTCATCTCCAATCCCAATATCAGATACGTACTGGTTACGGGAATGGAGGTCAAGGGGCACATCACCGGACAGGCCGTCGAGGCTTTTACTCAGAGCGGAATAGACAAGGAAGGAAGGATCATTGGAGCTAAGGGAGCCATTCCCTTCATCCAGAACCTGACGCCCGAGTCCATTGAGCGCTACAAGAGCCAGGTTCAGGCGGTCATGATGATGAACACCGAGGACATGGGAGCCATCACCGGCAAGATCAAAGAGCTGGTCTCCAAGGACCCCGGCGCTCTTGACGTCGATCCCATGACCATCGAGATCAAAGAGGGCGGCGAGGAAGAAGAGGGTGCGGGTCTCCGGCCCATGGCCGCAGAGATGGTTGAGGTCAGAGGAAGGATGCGCGGCATAAATACCGCAGTTACCGGCACCGGCCTTCTCAACAAGCTGCAAGCAGGCATCTACGCCGGCAAGATCGAGGGAATAGCTCTCGGCATGACCGTAGTCCTCGTCCTCTTCGGATTAATTCTCAAGGTGGCAGGAGGAGTGTAAAAATGGCTGAAGAGATTGCATACGGACAGGGAATCGCATCCGTGGTCGAGCCTAATATGCCTATGATCGACGCAATAGTGGAAGAGATCAGGTACAAAGGCCAGCTCTTGGCCAGAGAGACCAAGCTGAGCTCCGGCGTTCTGGCTACGGTATCCGTAGGATTTGCTATCGGCTTTGTCCTTGCCATTTTGATGATGCTGGGGCCTTTCGCTTTCATGGGGGGGCTGTAAACTATGGCAGAAGACACTAGACCGGTAGTACCGGTTGCCGTGGTCGATCCGGATCAACTAAGAGACGTAATGGCAAAGCTGGACAAGATCGAGGAGAAGATCGAGTTCTACTCCTCAGAGAAGTACATGAGAGCCGGCAAGTCCATCGGCAGAGATCTGGGCGCAGCCTATGGTGTCTGCGCTGGGTTGATCTTGGTTATAGCATACATACTATTCGTATACGCAGGCAATTGGAAAGCGGTGATTTGAATGTTTAGATTTGATAGGAAGCAGGAAGTCTTCGACTTCGGCAAATTCAAGATAGGGGGCCAGCCGGGCGAGTACGCCACATGCTGCATAGGCACCATGTTCTACGCCAGGCACAAGATAGTCTCGGATCCGGAGCACGGGGTATTCGATAAGGCTGCCGCTGAGCGGCTCTGGAATGCACAGGTTGAGATAAGCGACATCACAGGCAACTCCTGTATGAACCAGATCGTGGCTGAGAGCAATGAGGCCATGGCTAAAGAGATAGACTGGTTCGTGGGACTGTCCGATTATCCGTTCCTCATCGACTCCTCTGCACCCGAGGTGCGAGCCTTCGGCGTCAAGTACGCTACAGAGATCGGAGTAGCCGACAGGGCTATTCATAACTCCATCAACGCCTCCATCACCGAAGAGGAGCTGAAGGCGGTCAAAGAGAGCGATCTGGATTCAGCGATCGTTCTGGCCTTCAATGCCATGGAGAAGGGAACCAAGGGCAAGATGGACATCCTGACCAAGGCAGCAGGCGGCGCTAAGAAAGGCATGCTGGAGTACGCCAAAGAGTGCGGCATCACCAGGCCCCTTATCGATACCGCTGCCATGCCTCTGGGAGCCGGCTCCGGTGCAACCTATCGCGCCGTTATTGCCGTCAAGGCCCAGCTCGGACTGCCGGTTGGGGCAGGATTTCACAATGGTGCCTCAGCCTGGGACTGGATGAAGAAGTGGAAGAAGCAGCACAAGGAGGCATTCTCTCCTGTCGATATCGGCTCCAACCTGGTGGCCGGAATCGTAGGTGCCGACTACTACCTCTACGGGCCCATTGAGAACGCCCCCATGATCTTCCCCGCAGCCGCAATGGTGGATATCATGAAGGCAGAGTCCGCAGAAGAGCTGGGACTGGAAGTTCTGGCTGAGAAGCATCCCAGGAAGACGACTCTTTAGGTCGCCTTCTCTATTTCTTTCTTTTTTTGGGGGGAATTTCTTGCCCCGCGTTATGGTAAAGGCTGTTTTTGATAATATCAGATTTCAGTGCCAGAGGTGCGGATCCTGCTGCCATCACAAGAGGCCTCTTGATTTTGATGATCTCGTCCCCATGGAGCGGCAAAAGGAGTTCTGGGTGAAGTCCAATTTGATCTACCTCACCAAAAAAGATGTCACCGTTATATCTAAAAAGACGGGCAGAAGGCCGGAAGATATTGTAGATACTCTTTACGGTTATGATGGGTGCTACGTCAAGGTCAAAGATCTGGGAAGCAAGGTCGTCCTGGACCTGCCGGTTATGAAGAGCAAAAAGGATACCACCTGCATCTTCTACCAAAAAGGCTGCACCATCTATTCGGTACGACCCATTGCATGCCGGCTTTTTCCCTTCCGGGTGGAAGAGGAGACTATGCCCAATGGAGACATTATGCTTGCCATTAACTACAATTCCACCTGCCCGGGCATGGGAAAGGGAAATATTGTAGATAAGAGGAAGCTGGAGAAACTGGTGGCAGATCAGTTTCTGCAAAGGACAGAGGACATAACACCTGATGTTCAGAGGCTTAATGCTTCCGGGGCAATATCGGCCCAGGCCAGGATATTTAGAACTCTGCCTGGAAGGCTAAATAAAAGATCACCATCAAAGGCCAAAATTTAACTTGACGAAATAAACTAAAATTATATTTTCTAATAAAAATTTAAGCTTAGCTGCCAGCTTCTGAAGGTCTATGCCAGATGTCCTGTCAGAGCTGCAACCATGAACACTATTGCTGATACAAGGATGAGGTAAAACCCGGCATCCTCTGAGGATATTGATCCATTAACTTCGATATCGTGCCCAACCAGGGGAGGTTCGTTGTGTATGAAGCCAGCCATATTCATTTCCTGTACAGCAGACCTTATCGATTCTTGAAGGGCAGTCGTACGATCCTAGAGATGGTTTTCATTTATTTAAGCTTTTCCGCGAGAGATAAATTTTTCTCCATCTAACTTGATAATTTGGATAATATCCTTAAATATTCTCTCATTATAGGCAAAGAGTCATTTAGTAATTTGGCATTTTCGTTAAATACCTTTATTGCCATTTCGTTAAATACCTTTTTTACCAATAAAAATGACACAAATCACTCCATAACGAATCATGCAGCAAAACGTTTATCTTGGTCGGGATCTAAAAGGCATTTATCTAATCTGTCCAATTGCCCGGAGGTGAAAAGAGATGGATATCATGTCTCAGATATACGCTATTGTGATATTTGGCATACTTGTTGTAGCCCTGCCCACTATCCTGAACAAGTGGTCAGATAGCAGGTCCGGCGTAAGATAAATCATATTAAGTTTCCTTTTTCCGGTCTTTGCCTGAAGGCAGGACTAATATTATCACCTCTTTTTGAAAAATGGGTGAAAGACTTTGGCAAAAGGAACAAGAGATGCACTAATATTAGCTCTATTGGTAGCTGCCACCATCGCTTGGTGGTCGGTAATGATCAGACCATACTGAAGATACTCTACGAGGTGGCCTTTGCAGATAAAGGCTAAATCCATCGATCCATCGAGTAAAGCCTGCTGACTAGAGCTGGATATTGCCAGAAATACCGTTAAGGAGTCAAGGAGTTAATATCAGAATTATAGTCCATAAATGGTGTGCCAGAAAACGCCGAACCACAGCATGGTGATTGAGGTGGTCTGGCGAGAAAGTACATAGATATTCAGGAGGTAGTGCATTATCAATAGCTATTCGAGGCCTTCCTCGCCTGGTTCCTCTATAATCGTTAATGATATTTAGCCCTTTCGGGAAATACCGATTATCCCATCTTCTTTTCATAAGGGCAAGTACAATTCATGCCAAATCTTCCGTAGTCTTTAATACTGAAGAAGCAGAACAAAAGATAAAAAAAGGCCCGGCGAGCAAATGCCCAGTGTCAAATATACCCGAATAGAAATAACCCAGGAAGCATACTTGGCTTTAGAGGCGGAAGCCATTCTCCAAGGTAAGACCTTGAAGAAACTCGCGTCAGAAATGATTTTGAACGGGGCTTCTAAAAAGGCTTTAAATTTTATCCAGGAATCAACCGTATCCATCGAAGCCAACTTGAATTTTAGCAGAGATAAATTATCGCGAGTGATCAATGATATCGGCACAACAAAGATGAACCTCGATGAGATCGTTATGGAGAATGTCCAGAAAAGCCTGGTAGAGGAAGGATATCAAGGTGCAATGCTATATGTGGCTCAGCATACGGCATCTATGCAACGTGACGAGCTTTTTCGGATATTGACGACCTGTCAGCTCAATAGAGTGCCCTCGGCGATGGCGGTGGATATCATCAAAAGCTTAAAGAGAATGCAAGACTGAAAATGATTCATCTCATCTTGCACTTTTTGTTGTAATGAGGACATTTGGTATTTGTGCAGACGTTCTCCTTTGCAGCCTCTGTAAGCACCATCTGCATCATATCAAGACGGTCTATCAATGAAGGATCTGCAGATGCTGCCTCCGCCTGGGAGAGTGCTCTTGCTACTTTTTGCTGCATATCATGAGCTAGTATTTTATCTTTGCGGGATTTCGCAAACTCGGCCTCAAGCTTGGAAAGATCCCACTCATCAACAGGTTCCATAGCACTCCCGTTTCCAAATTCCTATCCGTCCACTTTCAGCCCCAGAATGCACTCCGAGCCGCCAAATACGTCTCTGGCGATCCAGGCGCATCCAACGGCAGCCGCAGTGCTATCCAGAGGCCGTACATCCCGGCCTAGAAGCTCGGATACGCGCGGGCTTATCTTTGCGGCAGGGCTGCCTGCCAGAAATATTTCAGGATTTGGCTTGCCCAGGTCGCGACAGAGAACAAGGAGGGCATTAATCTCCATGGCCGCGAATAATGAGAGCGATTCGAGTGCCAGGCTCTCCTCCTCCGGCAGACATTGCTCAATACTTGCCAGTCCCATCTTGGAGAGAATGCCGCCGCAGTTGAAAGCCTGGTTGGCGGTCATCTTCCCGGAGTCGACATCTCTTATGGCCTCTACATCCAGCGGACCCTGCATCAGTCCGGGGGCAAAGATAGGAGCATCAATGGCCCCTACGATCTTTCCCTGCAACACGGCAAATGTTACAGTGTTGGAGCTGGCATCACATACAATGAAGTTCTCGCTCATCTCCCTAAAAACGCCATAGGCCAGGCCCACCTTCTCCGGGCTCATGCCGTGGGAGAAGACCTTCAGGCGGGGATCGATATCGCTGGCGCGATGAATACCGGGCAGAAGAATGGCAGGCCAGCCCGAGGCAATGATCGACTCAAAGACCCTGGTGCCGCCGCCCACATGTTGCCCGGCTCCATCCAGCTGAACCAGGCCGCGATTGGGTGCGTCCTGCAGCCGCACAATGCGGGTTATGGCATCACCCATGGAGTAGCTGAGGGCCACCAGTTCGACTATATCGTGGCCTAAATTCTGAACAATCAGCTCTACAATCTCTTCTGCAGAAAGGTGGCTGGCCTCATGCCTGGCAATCTCCCAGCAGCGCCCCTCGGGGGTAGCAAATCTTATGGCCGTGGTTCCGTGGTCTACTCCTATGAACATTAGATCAGCCCAATGCCTGGATTCCTGGCAGAAGGGTATTTTTGCTAGGCATTGATAAGCGTATCCAGCCCGCGGAGATCAAGCCAAAGATAGAGATAAATGAGAGAACAAATCTTCAATGCGGTCTGATTCCGATCTTGCTCTTTATCAATCGGATATCCTTTTCCATTCTGCTTAGCCGTTCTGTATTGCTATGATGTACCACGTCATCGCGCAGGTCCCGGATCTCCGCAGTTGTTTCGTCTTGCTTATCCAGCATTTGGTCTTGCTTACCTAGCATTTGATCCAGCTTGCCGATAGTCTGATCCTGCTTATCGAGCATGGAATCCATTTTATTATTCATACCTAAAAGAAGTGGAATTGCTTTATTCAGCTGCGCGGAGGTATTTATTGCCGCATACGATTCCAGAAGCATAACATCTCCTGCGTATTCTTCGGTCTCGATGCGATCTACCTCTGCAAACTGGGGCTTAGTTGACCTTACTTGCTCTTCAAAGCAAGAAAGGCTCTCTTCATCTCCCTCTGCTTGGACTACGACCACATAATTCTTTCCTTCGATGCGGTTGCCCGCATAAAATCCATGCAGGCCGGCATTCATGGCAACATCAGTAAGCCAAGGCCGATAGCCCACTCCATGCACTTTGCCGCCTGTAATTTTAATCTTTATCTTCATGCTGAACAGACTTATTTAGTTTGAGGCATATAAATCGATTTCCGTGGATCTTTGCCATCATTATCGATCATCAAATCCATCTTCTCATTTATGCTCTCTAATGCAGCTATGAACCTAGAAAATAGATGTTCGCACAATCGAGGGCACGCGACCATCGAAAGGCTCACTCCTGATGCCTGACACATCGGCGTTCTTGGGTTTCCTGGATCTCAGTGCATCAATGAAAGCTCCTAATTGAGCATCCAATGCATCTGCTTTGGCAATTACTATCTGTTTGCCGTCTTCTTCCGAATTATGAACCGAGAACTTCATGATGTCGAATTCATCGGCCAGAGCGATCAAAAAGGGCCGATATCCTACGCCGTGGACTTTGGGACCAGCAATTACTATTTTTTGTTTCATAATCCTTTCCCAATAAATTCTTTAAAAGCCTATTTAGCGGTTTCTTCTTATTAGAGCTTCCCCTCTAGCTCGACTCAGGCCTCAGAGATGAGTTCCAGCAGCCCTTTGGCCACCTTGCCGCTCTCTCTTCTCGTCCTCATGAGCGTGCTCATGCGCCGGCAATCTCCCTGGTAGCTGCTCTTTTTGTCAACTATGAAGAGGTCCACCTTGCCAAGAAGCGATCGCACGCCCTCATCATTGGGTGGGACATTCATAGCTGTCATGAATTTGGCAGCAGGACCGCTCACCGGCTTATTTCCGATGAATGGACTCATCGCCACCACCTTTTTGTCTCGCAGCCGTTCGCGCACGCCCTGCAAGGCTAAGATAGGGCCGATGCTGGTCACGGGATTGCTGGGGCCGATGATAATGGTGTCTTCCTTTTCCAGCAGATCCAGAAAAGCCTGGCAGGGAAGGGCGGCATCCAGACCCGCAAAAAATAGAGCGCGAACCTCCGGCTTTCCCCTACGCCCTACCCAGAATTCTTGAAAGTGCATAACCCCTTCCGGAGTAGAAACGACCGTGGAGACAATGTCATCCGTCATAGGAACGACCCGCTGTTTCACTCCCAGCGATTCGGCCAGGGCTTGCGATGCATGACTGAGTTTGACGCCCCGGCGAAGCAGCTCGGAGCGAAAGATATGAACGGCTCGATCCCTGTCTCCGACCTGCAGCTTCTCTTTGATGCCCATCGCGATCAGGGAGTCATGGGTAAGGGTCTTGTCGCCTTTTATGCCCCACCATTTCTTCTCGTCAATTATATCGGCCAGGGTGTAAAGCACAGAATCGAGATCGGGGGAGATGTAGTTCCCGGATATCCAGAGGTCTTCTGCCGTGTTCACCACTACAGAGAGCTCCTCCGGTCGCAAAAGCTCCTTCAGCCCCCGGAGAAGTTTGGGTGTGCCCGTGCCGCCGCTTAGAACCAGCATTTTGAAATCCTATACATCAACAATAATCATGCCGGTCTTGAGGTGAGCCGCATCTTCTTGCGCAAGCGTCGATTTCACGGCTTTTTCGTAATCTATTGCGCTGTTTCCCAATGGGTCTTCGAGAATGAGGGTCAAAGGAAAACACCCATTTCTGGCAAGTTTTATCTTATCCAAAATCTCTTCGCCTCTTCTGACGCTTTCCTGGCTTTCCGCCTCTCGCGCCGAGCGAGTGGCAAAACCCACCACGCCCTCGATCCGTTCCAGGACACCTTCCACATTGGAAACGTAAGAATCCGATGCAAATCCCGGCTCGATGTCCACCCCAAGCTCTGGAATGCGCAGGGTACCGCTGGAAGAACGAATCACTCTTGCATCCAGATCCTCAACGCTTGTCACCTGTAAGGTGAAGCGCACCGGCTCCTTTTGTGTTAAGAGGATGGTATCATTGTGTCTAAAGCCGCAGTCACAGACTCCGGCAATGACCATGGCCTCACCGAAATGGGGTATGTTCACCGTCTCCCAGTTAAACTGCATCTCGACAGAGCATACGGGACAACTTGCGTTTGTAGTTAGATTCAATCTTTGCTCCCGACCACCTTCTCGCGGTCGATCTTTATGCCGCTTGGCACTAAAACTATAAGATCATCGCCAATTCCGGCGATATCTCCAGAGACATCTTCTATTGCCTTTTTAAGTTCACCAATAGCCCGGTCCAGAGCAGCTTTATCCCGTTTCAGACCGGCGATATCCACCAGGACGATATTGCCTGCATAAATCTCCTGTTTGATCTCGGGAAGAACCTCGACCCTTCCTAACTCAGCTACCCTTAAGATCATCTCCGGGGAGCCGCTACCTTCCTCGAACTGACCCAGATCGACTTCAGAGTAATCCTGCTCCTTAGACTTTCCTATGAGCTTGAGCTTTTCCAGGAATCCAGCCATTTAAAAACCCCGCTAAGGAAATGTGTATTATTATATTTATATTTAACGCCTTTACAGGTCCACAAGTTTCAATCCCACCAAGCCCATGGCCACCATGAAGAGCAGGACGATCAAAGCAAAGCCCGAAGATCTTAGCTCAGCAGGAAGGACTATTTGTGCCCCTAAAATGAGGCCAATCATCAGAAATACCAGACCAGTACTTAATCCAATCTCAAGCCAATTCTTCTTCACAAGGGTATTCTCCGCCCGCCTTAGGAGATATACTTTTTCGCCCGAAGGCCGTCCTCGCCTGCCAGGAAATCTACCTGCGATCGGGTTTTATAGCCATGCCAACCCAGAGCAATAAAGCGGGGATAAACGGGCAGCCTCTCTCTCAGGCAATAATCCGAGAGACAGTGATGCAGCTCTTCTTCATCCGGCCAGGGACAGTTGGGATTTATGCCGTCAACGGTAACCGCGCTAATTCCTCCCAGATCATCGGCTCCCGCAGCAACCAGAGGACGCGAGTCCACAAGGTTTGGCGGAACTTGAATTGCCACCTCAGCAGGAAGAATCTCCCGCGCCATTTCTACCGTTTTGCACAGGTCAATTATCTCTGGTCGGGGCGCATTCTGCAGAGCAGTTCCCGGCTTGGGATCCAGCGGCTGGATGATTACCTCCTGAATATGGCCGAAGGATCGATGCAGATGGGCAATTTCGCTGATTGCTTCTTCCCGGTCCTGCATGCTCTCCCCAATGCCAACCAGTATGCCGGTGGTGAAGGGAATACGAAGTCTTCCCGCCCTGGCTATGTACTGTAGCCTTAAATCCGGCCTTTTTCCCGGGGATTTGGCATGCACACCCAGCCGGGCAGTCGTCTCCAGCATCAGTCCCATAGAGGCGTTATACGGCTGCAAGCGCCTCAAATCTTCTTGCTCCAGCAGGCCGGCATTGCTATGTGGCAGGAGACCAAACTCAAGGGCTATCTCGCATAGCTCGATTAAATAGTCCAGCAAATCCGCGATGCCGGCTGCTGCCAGCAGGCACTCAAAGCCCGAGACGCTCCAAGGCGCCTCACCCATAGTAAAAAGCGCCTCGCTGCACCCGTGAAGAGCGCCCTGCTCCAGCAGCCGCGTCGCCTCAGTTCTGGAGATTAAATGGGCGTCTTTTAGTTCCTTTCGAAAAGAGCAGTAGCCACAGCGATTTCTGCAGAGGTCCGTCACAGGAAGAAAAATATTTTTGGAGTAGGTAAGCGTCTTCATCTTTAGAAACATTCTTTAGCGACGAAACTCCACCAGCTTCAAGACATTCCCAAGCGGACAGTCCTCAGGAGCCTCGCCCACAATATCCACAATGGTGCATCTTTCGCCATCTTTCAGTCCAGATGGATGGCACATATCATACATGCTGCATTCGGTATCCTCGCATTTCATGGCTTCAAATACTATCTTTGAACCGGGAAATGCTTTTCTGGCGTCAAAGGCGGCGATTATGGGACTCTCTGCCACCTCAACCGCTCGCACTCCCGCCTCATGGATAGGACAATCATGAATCAGCTCCCCTCGAGTCCCCAATATCCTGTAACGCCTGCTCGGCTCCAGATTGATGCACGTGTTTCTGAGCTTACAGGTCTCGCATTCCGGTGTGGGGCCCACGAAGGTGAACTCCAGGCCAATGCTGGCCAGTTTCGTTCCAATCAGTGTAATTTGTGTGGATGCCTCGGACATAGTTCATTCTCCTTTTTCATGATTATTATTAAATCAGATTATCCCGGTCGCTTCAGCTGCTTTGGTTGCAGCCATTTTGTTCAAACCTGAATCCAATATGGTATAGCGTTCCGGTCGAATCTCGCGGGCACTTACCAGGGCAGAGATCACGCTATCTGCATCCAAATCCGCTTCTGCAGCGGAAATGGGGGCACCGACCAATGCCAATGCTCTTTTTATCATCTTCCAGTCCCCGCCATGCAAATACATCATCATAATGGTGCCCAGACCGCAAAGCTCGCCATGCAGAGCTCTTCCCGGTGCAATTTTATTCATCGCATGAGCGAACTTGTGCTCTGAGCCGCTTGCCGGGCGCGACGATCCGGCAATACTCATAGCTACTCCACTGGATATCAGGGCTTTGATTACTATACGGGCAGATTCCTCCAGGCCCGGCCGAATATCTGCCGCAAGCTCAACAATCATGCGCGCGGTCATACCGGAGAGAGCTGAGGCATATTCGCTATACTCCTCATTTCTCAGGCGATGAGCCAATTGCCAGTCCAGGATAGCTGTGTAATTAGAGATGATGTCGCCGCATCCGGCTGCTAAAAGCCTCGCCGGTGCCTGGGATATTATCTTGCTGTCGGCCACAATTGCCAGCGGGGATTGTGCTTTGATGGACGTGGTCTCACCATTGATCGTCAAAGACGCCTGGGAAGAGCAGATGCCGTCATGCGAAGCGGCCGTGGGCACAGAGAGAAAAGGCACACAAACCCCTCGTGAAGCGAGCTTGGCAATATCTATCGATCTGCCGCCACCCGCGCCTATCAGAAAGCCGGCTTGCATCTCACGCGCCAGACGCTTTGCGCGATCTACCTCTTCCAACTTGGAGGCGCTGCAAACGACGGTCTCGGACTCGTAGCCGCTTTTTTCCAGGAGATCAGAGATGGCCTTTCCTATCACATCCTGGGTACGCGGGCCTGTGATGATGAGAGCTCGTCCGTGCAACTGCAACCGGCGGCAGATATCGGGCAACTCCTGTATCACGCCACTGCCTACCGCTACGATGCGCGGGAGTTCCATCCACCTAGATCCGACCATTGCACTCTCACCAGCGAAAAACAGGATGAGATGTATGTGGTCTATAGCGATATAAAATCATATCTAACAGGTCACAATCTCAGAGCGCAGATCGCAAAGTATGCGATCCCTTATGACATTGACGGCGGAACTGGTTCTGTTGCGGGGGCGGGGAAGAGGGATCTCAATGATGTCCTTAATTCTTCCCGGCCGGGCGGACATGATCACTATGCGGTCCGCGAGGTAAATGGCCTCGTCAACGCTGTGGGTGACAAAGACCACCGTCTTTCTCTCCTCTTGCCAGATGCGCAGAAGTTCGGATTGCATGATGTTGCGGGTCTGGGCGTCCAGAGCTCCGAAGGGCTCATCCATGAGCAGAGCCTTGGGGCGGTTGACCAGAGCGCGAGCGATGGCCACCCTTTGCTTCATGCCTCCGGATAGCTCATGAGGGTAGCGTGTTTCAAATCTCTCCAGGCCCACCATCTTAAGATACTGCCTGCCTTTGGAGAGACGCTCTGCCGCAGGTACGCCTTTTAATTCCAGCCCGAAGACGATGTTATCGATGACCGTCCTCCAGGGAAATAATGAGTACTCCTGGAAGACCATGCCTCTCTCCGGACCTGGACCTTCTATAGGATCGCCATCAAGAGTGACCGTGCCCTCCGTCGCATCCTCAAGACCGGCCACTATGCGCAGCAATGTGGTCTTGCCGCAGCCGGATGGGCCGATGAAGCAGATGAACTCATTGTCCTCTATCTCCAGGTTGATATCCTGCAAAGCTACCATCTCTTTTCCGTCCGCAAAAAATTGCTTGGATACTCCCTTGATCTCCAGCAGAGCCATTGTAGTAGCAGGATATCACGGCGGTTATGTATAGATCTTTCCATTCGAGAAGATCATGCTTACATCCACTCGCGATGTTAATTAGCAGGGATGGAACTTCTGCGTATTTTAACCTGATTTCCGACTTGATCTGAACTAATCATTAAAAAAATATAAATAGATTGAACTAATGATAACATATGATGTGGGGAGCCTTTTGTATGCGAGTGTGTGTATGTCCAATTGCCGCCATATTGATAATGATTATCTATATTAATACTTGTATTGCAATTATGCCAAATGATAGAATTCAGAACACGCAAAATGATTCTCCAATTATTAATCCAATAAGTTTCTCCTTGAAGGAACATCGTTGGGATGATATGTCTGGCGTAATAACCTCCAATGCCTCTATGTTCAAGGACAGTCAGGGCCAGAATCACATCTTTGTAAAATATGCTGACAATGGACTATGGGATAATGTGGATGGAGTTTGGCAAGGATTAGGAGGGGTTATAACCTCGGACCCTTGTGCAGTGAAAGATCGCCTGGGAGTTGCCCACATCTTCGCTATAGGGTCTGATGGTGCTCTCTTTGATCGGGTGTTGGGCGCGGGCTGGACTAATCTTGGCGGTTACGTCACCTCTAATCCCAGTGCAGCTCTATCTCCGGATGGACACATTAAGATAGCAGTTAAAGGCGGTGACAATGGCGTATGGATAAAAGACCAGACCTCGGGAGAATGGTCTAATCTGGGCGGCAAAATAACATCGAACCCCCAGATGATATTCGATATTCAGGGAAAGATGCACGTTCTGGCCCGGGGGAGTGACGGGGCCTTGTGGGACAACGTAGATGGTACCTGGCAATATCGAGGAGGTTTAATAACATCTGACACCAGGCCGATTATTGACCCGTTCAATCCCGGATTCATTTACACCTCTGTTCGAGGTGCAGATGGTACCCTGTGGCGCAATGCTCTGGATACAGCATCGGGCACATCCACATGGACAGGGCTTGGTGGCTTCATAGTGGGCACACCGTCTCCTTCTGTTGACACTGATGGCGTGCTGCATAACTTTGTTCGTGGCGGTGATGGTGGACTATGGGATAATGCGGACGGCAACTGGTATTACCTGGGCGGGTCTATCATCTCAGATCCTTGCACCCTTCGGGATAAAGACGGAAAGCTGCGCGTTGCAGTTGCAGGTGGAGATAATGGATTGTGGGTCAATACTGTTGGGATAGGCATGACTCCCACAACTTTAGTAGGTTCATTTGCCTGTGACTACAATAAAATCCAGTCAGCTATAGATGCAATAAGTTCTGAAGGAGTCGTAAAGGTTCTTAGTAGTACCTACCCAGAGGATGTTAACATCAACAAAGAATTAACCCTCATAGGAACTGGTAATCCCACTGCCAGTAGCTTTACTCTGAATGCATTATTGGGAAGGGATTCCGGTGGAATAACTGCACCTCTAATAACCGTGAACGCCGGATTTAAGATCCTGCAAGGAATTGAGTTGGCAAATACAGGCGCATCAGTCAATATAATCGGGGCAGCCGGATACACTTATAGCGATGATCTGACCCAGAGCTTCTATGCAAGAGGCATCACCCTAACTGGTATTAATAATCCTGTCATCAACAGCTTCACGCTGGACCAGGACATAGCTGGAAAGATCAGTGGTATAACGGCCAATACCGTAAATGTGAATCCAAATGCCAAGATCCTGCAAGGAATCGAGCTGGCAAATACAGGCGCACTAGTCAATGCAAATGGAGCAGTTGGATACACTTATAGCGATGAGTTGACCCAGAGCTTCTATGCAAGAGGCATCACGTTAACGGGAATTAATAACCCGGTAATAAAGAGCATTTCGCTGGATCAACTGCTAGCTGGAAGGATCAGCGGTATTACTGCCAATATTGTAAACGTTCTGAATCCTAACGCTAAGATACAGGATGGAATAACCCTTGTTTATCCAGGCGGGACAATTAATGTGGAGACAGGAAATTACCTTGAGGATGTCGATATCAACAAAGACTTGATCCTTATAGGAACTGGCAATCCGGTTGTCACCAGCATCTCATTGAATACAGAACTCGGAACATTTCCCAAGGGCATCTCTGCATCAAAAGTTGCCGTTAATCCAACATCTAAGATTCTTGATGGGATCTTGATATCGTCAAAGGATGTATATGTTAATGGAGTTGCAGGATATACCTATGAGGATGATCTGACCCAGAGCTTCTACGCAAAAGGCATCACCTTAACTGGTATTAATAATCCTGTCATCAACAGCTTCACGCTGGACCAGGACATAGCTGGAAAGATCCGTGGTATAACGGCCAATACCGTAAATGTGAATCCAAATGCCAAGATCCTGCAAGGAATTGAGCTGGCAAATAATGGTGCATCAGTCAAGGTAAACGGGGCTGCTGGATACACTTATAGCGATGATCTGACCCAGAGCTTCTATGCAAGTGGCATCATACTAACTGGCATCAATAATCCTGTCATCAACAGTTTCACGCTGGATCAGGACGTAGCCGGAAGGATCAGTGGCATAAATGCCAATACCGTAAATGTGAATCCAAATGCCAAGATCCTGCAAGGAATTGAGTCGGCAAATACAGGCGCATCAGTCAATATAATCGGGGCAGCCGGATACACTTATAGCGATGATCTGACCCAGAGCTTCTATGTAAAAGGCATCACCCTAACTGGTATTAATAATCCTGTCATCAACAGCTTCACGCTGGATCAGGACATAGCTGGAAAGATCAGTGGTATAACGGCAAATACCGTAAATGTGAATCCAAATGCCAAGATCCTGCAAGGAATTGAGCTGGCAAATAATGGTGCATCAGTCAAGGTAAACGGGGCTGCTGGATACACTTATAGCGATGATCTG
>Ga0074199_1000387_pt1 | contig 75011 bp, 74 predicted proteins | sample EPASupsiteSAE347_FD_64528 | JGI IMG/M metagenome (GOLD analysis project Ga0074199, IMG submission 64528) | Bioremediated contaminated groundwater from EPA Superfund site, New Mexico - Sample SAE3-47 | ecosystem: Environmental > Aquatic > Deep subsurface > Groundwater > Contaminated ... | reverse complement strand
CCGGCGAATGTTACCCGCTTTTCATTCGTCAAGCCTAAGCTAGAGGAGAAAAGCGGAGGGATCACCCGCAGGCAATTCCTGGCTTTAGGGTTTGTTTCAGCGATGTCGGCAGTGAGCGGCTGTAAGGATGAGGTTTTGGCCAGCAGGCCAAAGAGGCAAAGAGTGGTCCGGCCGCCTGCGGCGTTGAAGGAAGAGGAATTCCTGGACCGCTGTATCCGCTGCGGGAATTGTATGAAGGTCTGTATTACCAACGGTCTGCAGCCGGCATTGTTCCAAGCTGGTTTATCCGGGATATGGACACCGCAATTGGTCCCGGAGATCGGATACTGCGAGTATCACTGCACGCTCTGCGGCAATGTCTGTCCTACCGGCGCGCTCCCGAAATTGTCCCTGGAGGAGAAATTAAAGACCAGGCTGGGATTAGCCAGGATTGACCGTAAGCTTTGTCTGCCCTGGAAAAAGGGGAAGGATTGCAAGGAATGCATAGTTTGCGAAGAGCATTGCCCTATTGGCAATAAAGCGATAAAATTAAAGAAGGTTAACGTGGATGGCAAGATCGTTTCGCGGCCGTATATCAATGAAAGGCTGTGCATCGGCTGCGGGATATGTCAGACTAAATGCCCGGCCAGGCCGGAAAGGGCGATCAAGGTTTATCCGGTGATGGTGGATCATGGAAACTCAAATAAGGAGAATATAAAATGAAAGTTGTGGGGATCAATGGCAGCTCGCGTAAAGACGGCAACACGGCGATCATTATCCGGAAAGTTTTCAGCGCGCTGGAAAAGCAGGGTATCGAGACTGAGCTGATCCAGCTCGCGGAGAGCAAAACTATCAGGGGATGTATCGCCTGCATGGCCTGCGCGAAGGACAAGAATAAAAAATGCGTTTTCGACGATGATATAGTTAACCAGTGCATCGCCAAGATGCACGCGGCTGACGGAATAATACTCGGTTCGCCGGTTTATTTCACGGATGTATCTTCGGGGATGAAGGCCTTGATCGACCGCGCGGGGTTTGTTTCCCGGGCAAACGATAATCTTTTTAAACACAAAGCCGGCGTGGCGGTAACCGCTGTGCGCAGGGGAGGTGCTACTCACGCTTTTGATACTATGAACCATTTTATGCTCTGGAGCCAGATGTACCTTGTAGGGTCCACCTACTGGAACATGGTTTTTGGCCGGGAGATCGGGGAAGTGGAGCGGGATGAAGAAGGTATGGCTAATATGATCAACATCGGCGAGAATATGGCTAAGCTTCTGAAGAAACTGTGAATATCATGAAAAGAGCTTTGTTGGTTATTGACGCGCAGAATGTGTATTTCGGCGGGAAGTTCCTGGTAACTCATCCAGCCGGAAGCTTGGAGAATATCCTCTTGGCCATGGATGGGGCGGACGCGGTTGGGGTGCCGGTCATTGTGATCCAGCATACAGCTTCGTCTATGGCGGTGTTTGAGAAAGGAACTCCAGAGTGGGAGCTGCATCCGGAAGTGGCTAAAAGGCCTTGTTTGACTGTTATCGAGAAAACTTTGCCGGGAAGTTTTACCGCTACAAGGCTGGAGCCGGTATTGCGGGAAAAAGGGATCGATACTGTGGTTATTTGCGGGTATATGACCCAGATGTGCTGTGATACAACAGCCCGGCAGGCTGTCCATCTTGGTTTTGCGGTTGAATTCCTCTCGGACGCTACAGGGACTCTGGCTGTTTCCAATGCCGGAGGTACGGTTACCGCTGAAGAGCTACATCGGGCCGCGCTGGTGACCCAGGCTATGCGTTTTAGCGCGGTGATGACCACCACTCAGTGGTTGTCAAAGCTGAAAGCGTAGACGTTGTACGTAACCACTAGTGATAAGTAGAGTTATAAATAAATGTTTTTGATCTGACAAATATTTAAATAGGGATAAAAAAGTTTCTATTTTTCTGAAAGGCGCTGGAATGCTCGGCGCTTTTTTTGTTGAGAAAACCCTGTTAGATTTCTTCTTTTTATACGTCTATTAGAGTAGAGGATATTACAAACTGTGATATCTTGAAGTGCCAGATTGGCACTTCAAGTTTACAACATATCGTATTGCAATAAGTTGTAAACTTGATATCACAATTTGTGATATCAAGTTCAGAACCATCAATGGAACAAGAGGTTAGACATTCAAGGTCGCAAATTGCGACCTTGAACAGTTAACTCATTAAGGTGAAAGTGGTTAACAACTTGACATCCCAATTTGGAATATCAGGTCAAGCTAAATAGGGGGAGCATATGACTAACGAATTGTCTTTGGAGTTAATAGCTACAAAGATTTTACTCATACGTGGGCAGCGAGTAATGTTGGATAAAGATCTAGCTCATTTGTATGAGGTTTCGGTTGGAGTTTTGAATCAGGCAGTGAAAAGAAATATGAAGCGGTTCCCAGAAGATTTTATGTTTCAACTTACAAAAGATGAATTTGATAACTTGATATCGCAATTTGCGATATCAAGTTGGGGAGGGGTAAGAAAGTTGCCCTACGTTTTCACCGAGCAGGGCGTGGCCATGCTTTCCAGCGTCTTGAATAGCGAACGCGCCATTCAGGTAAACATCACAATCATGCGCGCCTTTGTGAAGCTTAAGGAACTGATCTTGACTCATAAAGACCTGGCGGAAAAGATCGCGGAGCTGGAAAAAAAGTATGAAAATCATGATAACAAGATCCAGCTTATCTTTGAGGCGATCAAGAAATTGCTGGAGCCGGTGCCCGCGCCGCCAGAGCCCAAGAAGCCGCCGATCGGGTTCCGCAGGGATTGATCGATGGTCGGCGCCTTTTTTGTTGGGATAATGCAGGGGAGGGTGTATAATCAGGCATGAATATAAAAGTCCTGCTTTTCAATCTGCCTCCTTTGGGAGGCGATCTTTTTCCTATATCCCTCGGTTATATCGCGGCCAGCCTGGCTAAACATAATATCGATTCGGTTATCGCTGAAATAGACTCTCTTACCGAGCTTACGGATAAGTCGATCAGTGAGTTTGTGCTGAAGTATAAGCCGGATGTGGTGGGGCTGTCTGTGTGTCAAGTGAATATCCATCTGGCAATGCAATTGGCCAAGTTGATCAAGATGTGCGATCCGTCGATCGTGGTGGTTTTGGGCGGGCCGCAGGCGACTTTTATGCCGGGCGAGGCTTTAGGACAGATGCCTTATGTTGATGTGATATGCAAGGGCGAGGGAGAGGTAGTAATGCCCGCGCTGATCAAATGCCTGGAGAAACAGGGGGATATCACTCAAGTTAAAGGTATAGTTTTTCGGGCTGAAGATAAGCTCTATGAAACGCCGTCCCAGCCGCTGGCCCGTAACCTGGATAAATTCCCTTCTCCGTATCAGACCCAGGTTTTTCGCTGGAGCGATCATAGCGGCGCGGCAATGCTTACTTCCCGCGGCTGCACTTATAACTGTAATTTCTGTTACACCCCGCGGGCTTTTAAGAGGACGATAAGGGCGCATTCGCCTGCCAGGGTGCTGGCGGATATGAATATTTGCTATAAGAACGGGATACGCAGATTCTTCTTCGCTGATCCATCGTTTACCTTTGATAAGAAGCGGGTCAGGCAGATAATGCGCGGTATTATTAAAAAGCGATGGAAGATCGAGATCTGGTGTGAGACCCGGCCGGAGTTAGTGGATGCGCAGCTGTTGAAGCTTATGGCTAAGGCAGGGGTAAAATATATTGCCTATGGCCTGGAATCAGTTGATCCTAAGGTAAATAAAGCGATCAATAAACGCATAGATCTAGTTAAATTCGCCGAGACTATTAAAGCCACTCAGGCAGCCGGTATTGAGCCTGAGGTTTTTACTTTATACGGCTTGCCTAAACAGACACGGGAGTCCTGTTTAAAGACTTTGAGCTTCCTGCAGGGGTTAGGGGTGAAGATAAAGGGCAATTCCGCTGGCCAGCAGTTAATTCTCTTTTTCGGCACGGATGTCCTGGATCATCCGGCGAAATACGGCATCCGCTTATTTAAAAAGAAAAAGCCGCTTTATTTTTCCGCGGGAGCGGATTTTGAAACTGCTTGGATGGATATGAAGGATATCGCTTTTGTGGCCCGGAAATACAAGGCTGCTTGCGTGAATAATAATTCCCGCGGCAAAGGATGCATAAGTTTATTGGGGAAAACTTAACCCGGGTGTGGTTATATTAAATTTCAATGGCGCTGGAGCGATCCGGCGCCTTTTTTGTTGAAGCCCGGTAACCCAGGGGGTATAATAATTAATATTGCCGGGGGTATGGGCAATTATATTCGAGGGTCAGCAGGTAAAGGAGGGAAATATGTCTTTAGTAAAAGAATTTAAGGAATTCGCTATAAAAGGCGATGCTGTGGATATGGCGGTGGGTATTGTGATCGGAGCTGCTTTTGGCAAGATCGTCAATTCTCTGGTCAATGATGTCATTATGCCGCCCATTGGCATGTTGATAGGCGGCGTTGATTTCAAGAATCTGGTAGTGACGCTGAAAGAGGCGACTCTTGACCAGCCGGCGGTCACTTTAAAATACGGCCAGTTTGTGAACAATGTGATTGATTTTATTATTGTGGCGTTATCGATCTTTGTGGTTGTGAAAATGATCAATACCCTGAAAAAGAAACAGGCGTAACTCAGATGATTTTATCGCGCGGGTAAAGAGCGCATGTCGCGGGAAGGAATAAAACCAGGGATGTTTAAAGCGCTGGCAGGACAGATAGGGATATTATTTCTGGTTGTTGTTATGGCCTTTGCCGGGGCAGGCCGGATGGATTATTGGCAGGGATGGGTTTTTGCCGGGATAATGACGCTTACCAGTTCTTTAGCGTTTATAGCTTTTTGGGGTAAAACCGGGCTGGTGAAAGAGCGCCGGAATCCTGGCCCTGGCGTGAAATGGTGGGATAAGCTATTTCTGGCAGTATCTTTGCCGCTTACAATAATAATTGTTCTGGCTTCGGCCCTGGATGCCGGGTGTTTTCACTGGACAGCGAAGTTACCCATGTTTTTGTACATGGTCAGTTACGCGGTATGCTTGTCGGGAACCTTTATTGTGTTCTGGGCGATCCGCTCGAATGAATTCTTCTCAAGCGTGGCGCGGATCCAGGCGGATAGAGGGCAGAAGGTTGTTGACGGCGGCCCTTACAAATTCGTCAGGCACCCGGGTTATACCGGGACGATCTTGTTTACGCTGGCTATGCCGCTTATTCTGGGATCGTTATACGGGCTTATTGTTGCAGGCATAGTCGCGGCTATGATCATCGCGCGCACAGCGCTGGAAGACAGAATGCTGCGGAAAGAATTGCCGGGATATGCCGAATACGCGAATAAAACACGCTACCGGCTTGTTCCAGGGTTGTGGTAAAAATACGAGGGGAAAATGGCTAAAATATTAATTGTTTATCATTCTCAGACCGGAAATACCGAGAAACTGGCTCAGGCGGTAAAGCAGGGGGCAGAGGCTGAAGGGCTGGAGGTGATCTTGAAGAAGGCTGGTGACGCTGATCTAAATGATCTGCTCGGTTGCGATGGGTATTGTTTTGGGACCCCGGATTATTTCAGTTATATGGCCGGGGCGTTGAAAGATTTTTTTGACCGCACCTATTATCCGGCAAAGGGCAAACTTACCGGCAGGCCGTTTGTTTGCTTTGTCAGCCATGGCGGCGGCGGAGCAGCGGTCAGCAGTTTAACCAAGATGGCCGAGAAATTCGGGCTTAAATCCTGCGCCGCGCCTTTATCCGCTGAAGGAAAACCTGATAAATCCGATCTGCAAAAAGCCGAGGATCTAGGCGGTAAATTAGCTCAAACCGTGAGCAAAGCATGATCACTATTGAGATTGATAAAAAGGCGTGCAAAGGGGATGGCCGGTGCGTTGAGGTTTGCCCGATGCTCATCTTGAAAATGAATGAGAAAGAGCGTATCCCGGAATTCATTCCCGGCGGCGGCGATATGTGCGTTAATTGCGGCCATTGTTTCAGCGTTTGCCCGCATGGGGCGATAAAACTATCCACAATGGATGTTAAGGATGCTTTGCGGCTTGATCATTCAAAGCTGCCTGACGCGGAGCAAGTGGAACTGTTCTTGAAAGCCCGGCGTTCGATCCGGGTATATAAAGACGCGCCTGTGGATAAGCTGGCGATAGAGAAACTCCTGGATATTGCCAGGTACGCGCCTTCGGGGATAAATCGCCAGCCGGTAAATTGGCTGGCAATCATGGGTAAGGATAAAGTCCATGGCCTGGGTAACCTGGTATGCGCATGGATGGAAGGCCTGATAAATGCCAAGTCCGCGATGGCAGAATCTTTGCGTTTTGACCGCCTGGTGGAATCCTGGAAAAAAGGCGAAGACCGTATCTGCCGTGGCGCTCCTTGTGTGGTTATCGCTTACGGGGTCAAGGATGATCCCATGGTCCCGCAATCATGTTTGATCGCGGCTACATATCTTGAGCTCGCGGCGTTCGGCCTGGGTTTTGGCGCGTGCTGGGCAGGGTATGTGAATATGGCGATAAATATGTCGGATGAGGTAAGGAAATTCGCGGGTTTATCGTCCAGGGCAACAGCCGGGGCAGCGATGATGATCGGATACCCCAAATACCGGTATAGCCGGATACCCGGACGCAATCCCGCTAAGATCATCTGGAAATAACTTATTAGGAGGATCAGTGGAATTCAAACTGAGATCGGAATTCGTGGAGCTGGATAATATGCTTAAAGTGGAGCAGCTGGTCAGCGGCACTATCCAAGTCAGAGACTATATTCAGGCCGGCGAGATCAAGGTCAATGGTCAGGTCGAGACCAGGATCAGGCGCAAGCTGCGGGCAGGAGATGTGGTGGAATTCCAGGGCCAGCAGATCAGTATTGTGGCTAAAACTCCGGATAGCGCTAATTCAAAGTAACATGAGTTATACTATAGTTAAAGCTGAGCGGGCCGATCTGGAAAAGATCCTGGATATCCAAAAACGCGCGTTTTTAAGCGAGGCGGATATCTATGGCTGTTGCAGCGTTCCTCCGCTATCTCAAACCATCGAGGATATCGCTGAAGAATTCTCCGGGAAGATCTTTTTAAAAGCGCTTGAAGGCCGGACGGTCATTGGTTCAGTGCGTGCGTCCGAGAAGAACGGGGTATGTTTGGTCGAGAAATTGATCGTCGAGCCCCGGACGCAGAACAAGGGCATTGGCAGAAGCCTGATGCTCGCGGTCGAGAAAGAGTTCCCGGCTGCCAAACGGTTTGAACTGGTAACAGGACACAAAAGCATTAAGAATATCCATTTGTATTCGTCATTGGGTTATAATATTGTCCGCCAGGAGAAGAAGACTGATACGCTTGAGCTGGCGCATATGGCCAAGGACCGCTAAGGAGGAGCTATGGCAGATATTGTCAAGATGGAGTTGAATTTCCGCAAATTGCCTGAAGACCAGAATATGTTCGAGTTCACCATCACTTCCCCGATGCTGCGCTGTCAGTTCCGCGTCCCCCGGGATATAATCAATAAGTTACGGGTGGATATGGAGCGGGCGCTTTTAAACTAGAATAAAGAGGGGTTTACTATGCCGCAAGATAAAACAAAAAGTAAGGTATATTTTATTCCTGTAGATAATTCCACGAAACCGAAAGAGGCTGCCTTAAGGCTGGGGACTTTGCTTAAGAAAAGCGCGCTTCTGGATATTATCGGCTCAGGGGATAAAGCGGCGGTTAAACTGCATTTCGGGGAACAGGGTAATACCGGTTATGTCCGGCCGGAGTATTTGAGGGTTATCTGCGATCAGATCAAGGGTCGAAAGGCCTCAGCTTTTCTGGCGGATACTAACACGCTTTACCGCGGCGAAAGGACGAATTCCCGGGATCATCTTCAGCTGGCTTATTCGCACGGGTTTACCCCGGAGAAAACCGGCGTTGAGGTTATTATTCCGGATGATACCCGGAAAGAACAGGCACAGGATGTGGTCATTGACCGGAAATTCATCAAGACCGCTAAGATCGCCAGGATATTCTGGGACGCGGATGTTATCGTGGGAGTGGCGCATTTTAAAGGTCATATAATGACCGGTTTCGGCGGCGCGTTGAAGAATCTGGGCATGGGCTGCGCCACGCGGGAGGGCAAACTGGCCCAGCATTCAAATGTAGCCTTGTTCGTGATCGAGAATAACTGCGTAGGCTGCGCCGCCTGTCAAAAGGTCTGCCCCGCAGCAGCGATAAGCGTCAGGAATAAAAAGGCGAAGGTGGATATTGCCAAGTGTATCGGCTGCGCCAGCTGTATAGCCGCCTGCAAACACAACGCCATGGAGATAAACTGGGAGGCTGGAGGCAGGGATATCCAGCATAAGATGATCGAATATACCAGCGCGGCGCTCAAGAACAAGAAGGATAGGGCGGTGTTCATCAATTTCTGCCTGAAGATAACCCAGGAGTGCGATTGCTGGGGAATGGACAACCCGGTTATCGCCTCTGATCTGGGGATACTTGTTTCGCGCGACCCGGTAAGCGTGGATAAGGCCTGTTTTGATCTGATAAACGCGGCTGCCGGGAAAGATATTTTCAAGGAAACCCATCCTAACCGCGACGGCCTGATCCAGCTGCGCTACGCCCAGGAATTGGGGATAGGCAGCCTTGACTACGAATTAATTTCTCTAACCCCGTAGACGTTGTACGTAATCCCAAGTGATCAATTAGGTTACAAATAAATGTTTTAGGCGCCAAATAGCCTAACAGATAAAAATTATATAATATTATGCCGGAGAAATATTCTAAAAAGGAAATTGAAGGATGCATTCCGCTGATCGAGAGTTTGGTGGAAGACAGCAGCCAGTTAACGCATCTGAATGAAAAACAACGCATAGCTTTGATGAAAGCCGCGGGACGGCTGGCTTATCCTGTGCGCGATGAGATCCGCAAACGCAGAAAAGATATCAAACGAGACAAGATCCAAAGGGTGGTAAAGGCGGAACGCGCTGCCCGGGCAGCCACAGGTATCCGTCGGGCGCGGGAGGAGGCTGTTTTCAGTTTTCCTAAACAGATCAGCTCGTCTGAGGCCAAGCGCAAGGACCATTACAGCGAATTAAAGTCGCCCCGCAATTGTTATGTTTGTAAGGCGGAATACAGGCGGCTGCATTCTTTTTATGATTCCATGTGCCCGGCGTGCGCGGAGTTTAATTACCAGAAAAGATTTCAAACCGCTGACCTTAGCGGCCAGGTAGCTTTGATCACCGGATCGCGGCTGAAGATCGGTTATCAGGCCACATTAATGATGCTGCGCGCCGGAGCAAGGGTCATCGCTACTACAAGGTTCCCGGTTGATTCCGCGCTCAGGTTTTCCAAGGAAGCGGATCACCGGCAGTGGGCGGACCGGCTGCACATTTACGGGTTGGACCTGCGGCATACCCCGAGCGTGGAGATATTTTGTTCATATATTGAGCAGAAATACGACCGGTTGGATATACTGATTAATAACGCGGCGCAGACAGTGCGCAGGCCGGCGGGATTTTACAGCCATCTGATGGCTTCCGAGAATCTTAGCTTTAAGGAATTGCCTTTAGAGGCGCGATCGCTTTTAGGGCATTTTGCTGAATGTAAAAACAAATTATTATCTCTGGCCCACGCTGACCCGGCCAAAGAATCAAATTTGCCGATAACCTGGAACGCCAAGGCCCCGGGAATAGGCTTGCGCGCCTCGGCCCAGCTTTCCCAGATACCGTATGTTTATGACCACGGTTTAAGGGAGAAAGAAGTATTTCCCGCCGGCAAATTGGACGCTGACCTGCAGCAGGTGGATCTGCGCAAGACGAACAGCTGGCGGCTAAAACTGGGAGAGGTTCCCACAGCGGAGATGCTCGAGCTGCAGCTGGTCAACGCTATAGCGCCGTTTGTGTTGTGCAACCGGCTGTCAAATATGATGAAGCGGGATAACACCGGGAAGAAGCATATTGTTAATGTCTCGGCGATGGAAGGCAAGTTCCTGCGTTTTAAAAAAAGCGCCCGTCACCCGCACACCAATATGGCCAAGGCGGCGTTGAACATGTTGACCCACACAGCATCCAGCGATCTGGCGAAATACGGTATTTTTATGAATGCCGTGGATACCGGTTGGGTCACTGATGAGGATCCGGCGGCGCTTGCCGCGTATAAGCAGGAGCACCATGATTTTCAGCCGCCTTTGGATATAGTCGACGGCGCTGCTAGAGTGTGCGACCCGTTCTTTAACGGGATAATTACCGGCAAGCATTGGTGCGGAAAATTCTTAAAAGATTATTTCCCTATCGACTGGTAGACGTTGTACGCAACATCAAACAGGTAAATGAGTCGCAAATAAATGTTTTAGGCCGCAAATAGCGGATCAGGGAGGATATTGGTCATGGATGCTAATACTGAAAATGATCTGGGGCCGCAGCCGATCGAAAAGATCATGGTTGAACACGGGTTTAAGCCGAATGATCTGGTAAGCAACTCTACTGAGCAGATCACCCATAAGATGGTCAGCCGGGCGGTGAAGGGGAGGCGTTTGAACCCGCATATCCAGCGCAAGGTTCTTAACGCCTTGAACAAGGCCTCAGGCAAACAATACGGGCTAAAAGACCTTTTTAACTATTAAAGTTATCCGGTTACCTGCCGCAAAGCCCAATCCCGCGTTCTAAGAACTGCTGCATCTCCATGTTCCTGAAACCGTTTTCTTATTTTCTGCGGGCTGTCTTGAAATCCCCCGGGAGTAATGTAAACTTTAAATAACAAATTGGCGTTTACAATTTTTTTGATTTAAATTAATTTATCTATCGAAAAGGGTCCTGTCTCGAAAAGACGGGACTAAAGCCACGGATCGGTAGAGACACGCGTCGTCTATTGATCACCAGGTTGCCGAAAAGATAAAGCAAGCTGGTTTTTTTATTTTCAGTTATGATCATATCCGGATGAGGGCAACTATGAGGATATTAAGGATAATCATCTCGCTGATCCTTGTTTGGCCGTATTCTGTGTATGCGGCAGACGATCTTTTCTCCGGTATAAAGGCGATGGGCGATACGGCGTTAAGCGCTTTACGTAATTCGCCGGCCGGAACGTTTAAAACACAGGTGGTGACGGCAGGCGGGTCTACGTTAGGATCGATCCGTAATTCGCCGTTGGGAGCGCCGCTGGGAGTGGTTAAATCTGCGTTGACGCTGAATCCGGCTGGGGTCATGCAGAACTCAATGAATCTTCGGCGGCAGACGGGTGGATATTATGCGGCCGGGTTGAATGTTCTCAGAAACTCCCCGATCGGTTCGGTTAATTCATATTTGCGGGATACCGGGACGGGCTTGGCTTTGTGGGCAGGGGATACAAGCGCAGGCGTTCATTGCTGGGGGGGTGATAGTGTTGTAAGCGGGATAAATTATTTTTCTGTTGCGCGGCAAACTGTTTTGAATGATCCTATGAGTGCTGTTAAACTGCCTTCTCAAACGATCGCGGCATTATCCAGTTGGACGGAAGATTCTAAAGACCGTCTCTGTGTGTGGGCGAATGATAGTTATGTGAGGGTGGGGGAATGGGCGAGAGACCCGGTTTTTGAGCAGGATTTTGTTGAGCGGATAATGGCGCAGAATAATATCCCGTTAAGCGAAAAGCCTGCGGCGATGAACGCATTGCATAAAATGGGGATGTTCCGTGCGGAGGAGCGTCTTGGCTCCGAGTTTTTAGGGAAGTTGCTTAAAGATAAAATGCAGACTACCGCGGATGACCGGCCATTGGCGGTTGTGGTTTTTCCTTCGGTTGACCATAACGGAGTATTCAACAAACAGTCGGATATCTTTTCTAGCCTGGTCAGAAATGGATTCCGCGTGGATTATACACAGGCTGGTTCGGATGTCGAAGTTATCGACGCTTTGAAAAAGGCGCAGAATATTTCAAATGACCATAAAACGATTATAATTTTAGGCGGCCATGGTAATCCCAAAGGTATACAGTTTGGCGATTCCGGCGAGCCGCGTGATACACTTGATATTTCAGATGGCGCTAAGATCCGTAAATTGTCAGGGGGGAACTCGTTGCGTAATACCACCATAGTATTAAATTCTTGCAGCGCGGGCGCCGGTGAAAATAAGTCTGCAAATATTGTAAATGTTTTAAGTTCGGCACTGCCTCAGGCAGAGCATATAGTCGGGCCTACGGATAATTTTGAAAGATATACGGTGTATTTCACTCAGGGTGGCGAAACGCTTGATGTGGAATACAGGTTCGCTTATTCAAGAAACCCGGTTACCGGCAGACTTATTTATAAAGATGTGCCGGCTTATGACGCTCAAGTGCCGCCGGGCGATGATAAAGCGCTTTTTTCGTCCAGGTATTATACCCGTCTGCCGTAGACATCGCGCGTAACTCTAAAGAGCGTTTAACTGATTAAGTTGCCCTGTTACCCGCCGCCAAGCCCAAATCCCGCGTTTTAAGAGCTGCTACCATTTTAGCGGATTTATGGTATAATTAATTCCCATGGCCAAATCCATTTATTCCAAGCCCTGGTTTGTTTATATAGCGGAGTGCAAGGATAAGACGTTATATACCGGGATCGCGATCGATGTCGAACGCAGGATCCATGAACATAATACTACTAATAAGTGCAGATATACAAGATTCCGAAAACCGTTGAAGTTGGTTTATAAAGAGATATGCTTAGATCATATTACCGCAAGCAGAAGAGAAATGGAAATTAAGGGGTTTAGCAGGGGTAAAAAGATCGAATTGATATCCGGGTAGATATCTCACCCGCCTATAGCGGGTTCGATATCCAAAATTTCCGAGTATATAGTTAGACAAAAATTTTGGAGAGTTGGCAGAGTGGTCGAATGCGGCGGTCTCGAAAACCGTTATCGTCGTAAGACGATCGAAGGTTCAAATCCTTCACTCTCCGTATAAATTTGTAGACACTCAAGGGTTTTACCCTATAATAGATTATCAGTTTTCTGGAGAGGTGCCGGAGCGGTCGAACGGGCATGTCTGGAGAACATGTGATCCGCAAGGGTCCCAGGGTTCGAATCCCTGCCTCTCCGTTTAATATTTCTTTTTGCCGCAGTTTAAACTCACATGTTTTCCAAACATACTTCCAACGGTTACTCGAATCCGCTTCCGGGGATCCGGATGAAAACGCTCTGCTATGGGGTCAAGACGTTAATGACCGAGTTTTTGTTGGACAAGGGAGCCGAGCTTCCTATTCATGCGCATCCTTACGAGCAGACTGGATATCTGGTGAGCGGAAAGATCGTCCTCACTATTGATGGAAAGGCGCAGGATGTGCTGCCCGGAGACAGTTGGTGTATACCGGAGAACGCCAGGCACGGGGCGCAGATACTTGAGGATGCTGTGGCGATAGAGGTATTTTCTCCAGTACGGGAAGATTATTTGCCGAAAACCGGTTGTAGCGAGCAATAGAATACTTCTTGATTTTTGGCGGTGAAATTAGCGGTGCAGAGGGTATTTGGAGTATAAAAGACGGTCAGTCTTTGCCTCTGCCTTGGTAAGATAGGGCGGCGCTTCAAACAGACAGCGGAAGGTTCTTCCCGCTGAAAAACTGAGGCGGCGCTTTTTTTGTAGATCTCACCGGTTAATGAATCCCTTTCCTTAATTACCGTAAATAAGCCAATCCCATAAAATTGTTGACAACAGGCGTTTGATGTGCTACTAATATAACAAGTAATACTTTTCATACTAGTTACCCCCTGGGCTATTTGTAAGAATCCAATCAAGAAAGAGGGTGGAGATGAGCAACCCAAAGAAGTTTTACGGCAAGGTTCCTGTAGGGACTAAAGGCCAGATCGTTATTCCGGCAGAAGCGCGTAAAGCAATGAATATTAAGCCGGGAGATAATGTTATCGTTATCTCGGGTCCGCCTCATATGGATAAGGTGATCAGTATTGTCCCTGAAAATGAGTTTACTAAATTCTTGAAGTTTTTTGAAGAGCACGTAGCTAATCTGAGAGAAGCGGTTTCTAAGCAATAAATAGTAATATAACGCTATTTGGAGATAAAAATGCCAAGTAAATTAAATTCTTTTGATCCCCGGTCCGTAGTTCCTGCGCGCAGCCGTTTTTCCGCTGTCTTGTTTTTGGGAAGCTTATTGTTGTTGGCGGCGGCTGGTTGTAAACAACCGGGTAAACCGGCGCCGCAGCTGCCTAAAGCGACTGTGGTCGATATCCGTCCGGAACGGTTAGTCCTTACCACCGAATTACCCGGCCGTACAACCGCTTTTCTTGTGGCTGAGATCCGCCCCCAGGTTAACGGCCTTATCCAGAAACGCTTGTTTACGGAAGGCGCTGAGATCAAGGCAGGGCAGGTGCTTTATCAGATCGATCCCGCTCCTTTTCAGGCGACGTTGGATAAAGTCCAGGCTAATCTGCCGGCTCTGAGGTTAAAAGCTGAACGCTATAAGGATGCGCTGCTCGATAAAGCGGTCAGCCAGCAGGAATTCGATGACGCGGATGCTGTTTTGAAACAGGCCGAAGCGGAATTAGAATCAGCCCGGATCAATCTTAATTACACCCGTATTGTCTCGCCGATCAGCGGGCGCATCGGGGCTTCCAGCGTAACGGAGGGAGCTATCGTTACGGCGTACCAACCTGTAGCCCTGGCCACCATTCAGCAGCTGGATCCTATTTATGTGGATATCCCCCAGTCTACCGCAGAGCTGCTGCGTCTGCGCCGCAGCCTGGAGGACGGTGATCTTAACCACAATGGAACGGACCAGAATAAGGTAAAACTCATTCTGGAGGACGGTATCCCGTATCCTTTGGAAGGGACGCTGCAGTTCCAGGATGTTACAGTGGATCCGACTACCGGATCGGTAATTCTGCGGGGGATCTTTCCGAATCCGAAAGGCGTTCTTTTGCCGGGGATGTTCGTCCGGGCGGTTATTATCGAAGGCGTTAATGACCGGGCTATTCTTGTTCCGCAGCAGGGGGTTTTCCGCAATTCCAAAGGAGAACCTGTCGCGCTGATCGTGGACGCCGAGAATAAAGTTCAGCAGCGGCTGCTCGCGCTTGACCGGGCCATCGGCGATAAATGGCTGGTTTCTTCAGGCATTGATTCCGGCGACCGGGTAATTGTTGAGGGTGCTCAAAGAGTCAGGCCCGGCGTCTCGGTAAATGTTGTTCCGTTTATCGACAGCCGTGAAGATAACCCGTCGGCCGCTAAGACGGATCAGACATCTGCGAATACGAATTAAACGGAGAGATCTTATGTTATCGAAATTTTTTCTTGATCGTCCGGTTTTTGCCTGGGTCATCGCCATCATCCTGATGGTTCTGGGTTTATTGAGCATCTTTCAATTACCTATATCGCAATATCCGCCTATCGCGCCGCCCTCCATCGCCATCAGTTCTTTTTATCCGGGGGCTTCAGCCGAGACAGTGGAAAATACCGTTACCCAGATCATCGAACAAAAGATGACCGGGTTCGAAGATCTGCTTTATATGTCCGCCACAAGCGATTCAGCCGGTTCTTCCCGTATTGAAATGACCTTCAGGGCGGGAACGGATCCGGATCTTGCCTGGTCCAAGGTGCAAAATAAGCTTCAACTCGCTATGGCCAGCCTCCCGGATATGGTTCAGCGGTCGGGCGTCAAGGTCAGCAAATCCACGCATAATTATCTGATCATCGTGGGTTTGACCTCTGAAGACGGCAGTATGAACGGTAATGACTTGCGGGATTATTCCCAGTCCAATCTGGAAAAGGTTCTGGCGCGCGTGCCCGGGGTCGGCGAGGTCGAAAACTTCGGCACGCAATATTCCATGCGCGTCTGGTTGAATCCTGAGAAACTTATCGAGTATAAACTTACCGCGCAGGATGTTGTTGGGGCATTGCAGGTTTACAACGTGGAGGTTTCTTCCGGACAGTTCGGCGGGCTTCCGGCAGTAGCCGGCCAGCGCCTGAACACTTCTATCATCATCCAGAATTTACTCCAGACCCCTGAGGAATTCGCCAATATACCGGTCAGGACCAATACTGATGGTTCTGTAATCAGGATCAAGGATGTGGGGCGGACGGAATTGGGCAGCGAATCTTACGATGTCGAAGCATTTTATAATGGCAAGCCTTCCGCCGCCATGGCTATCCGCCAGGCACCCGGCGCCAACGCCTTGGATACGGCTGACGCGGTCAAGGCGAAAATGAAAGAGATGAGCCAGTATTTTCCCCAGGGCATGAAGGTAGTGTATCCTTACGATACTACTCCTTTTGTGAAGGTGGCCATTGATGAGGTGATCAAGACCCTTTTTGAGGCGATCCTGCTGGTTTTTCTGGTCATGTTCCTGTTTATGGGCAACCTGCGGGCTACGTTGATCCCGACTATCGCTGTGCCGGTGGTCCTTCTGGGGACTTTCGCCGTGCTGGGTTTATTCGGTTTTTCGATCAACATGTTGACTATGTTTGCCATGGTGCTGGCTATCGGCCTGCTGGTGGATGATGCTATTGTGGTGGTGGAGAATGTGGAACGCATAATGAGCGAAGAGGGGCTTTCTCCCCGTGAGGCTACTGCCAAGTCTATGGGCCAGATCACCAGCGCTTTGATCGGCATAGGTTTGGTGCTTGCCGCGGTTTTCGGGCCGATGGCGTTCTTCAGCGGCTCGACTGGTGTAATTTATCGCCAGTTTTCAGTTACTATAATCGCTTCCATGCTCCTGTCGGTGGTCGTGGCTTTGGTCTTGACGCCTGTCTTGTGCGCTTCTTTGCTTAAACCGTTAGTTAAGGGGCACGAACCGGCGGAAAACGCGGTCTGGTTCCTGCGCCCGTTCTTTCGGTGGTTTGACCGCGTTTTTTTCTCGATCAGGGACCGTTATGTCAAAGTGGTGGGGCATTCTTTAGCGAAGAAATCACGCTATCTGTTTGCTTATGCCGCGATCTTAGGCGTAATCGGTTTTGTGTTCTTGCGTTTGCCCACAGGATACCTGCCGGATGAAGACCAGGGGATGCTGCTTGCCCAGATCATCATGCCGACAGGCGCCACTATGGAGCAGACCATGGCTGTCGCCAGCCAAGTCCGGAGTTATTTCGCGGATAACGAAAAAGAGACAGTGGAATCCTGCATGACGATCGCGGGCTCGGGATTTTCCGGAAGAGCGCAGAATAACGGCATGGTGTTTGTTAAGCTGAGGGACTGGAAGCTGCGCGAGCGCAAAGATTTTAAAGCTAAGGCTATCGCCGAAAGGGCCATGCGGAATCTAGCGCCGGTTATCAGCAATGCTATGGTCTTTGTTTTTCCGCCTCCGGCGGTTGTCGAACTGGGCAACGCCCAGGGAGTTGATTTCCAATTGGTGGACCGCGGCGGCCTAGGTCACGCCGCCTTGCTGGATGCCCGCAACCAGCTATTGGGCATGGCGGCCAAGGACGCGCGATTAGCCAGCGTCCGGCCCAACGGCATGGAAGATGTGCCTCAATTCCGGATCGATGTGGATTGGGAGAAAGCGGGCGCGCTGGGAGTGCCGATCAACTCGATCCATAATACCATTTCATCGGTTTTCGGCGGGGCGTATGTAAATAATTTCATCCAGGCCGGCCGGGTCAAGAGGGTATATGTCCAGGCGGACGCTCCGTACCGTATGCTTCCCAAAGACCTGGAAAAAATTTATGTCCGCAATGCCGCGGGTAAGATGGTCCCGTTTACCGCGTTCGCGTCGACGCGGTGGACGTATGGGGCGCCTCAACTGGAACGTTTCAACGGATTTCCATCCCGGAATATCTGGGCTGAACCCGCCCCGCACCGGAGCTCAGGCGAGGCTATGCAGGCTATGGAGGAGATCTCCGCGAAATTGCCCAGAGGCATAGGCTATGACTGGTCGGGGCTTTCTTATCAGGAACGGATGGCTACATCCCAGGGCCCGATCCTTTATGTATTCTCTGTTTTAGTTATTTTTCTTTGTGTGGCGGCGTTGTATGAAAGCTGGAGTATTCCTTTTGTCAATTTACTGATGCTTCCTTTGGGCGTGTTCGGCGCGTTGATGGCGACTTCCTTTCGCGGGCTGACTAACGATGTTTATTTCCAGATCGGATTCCTGACGACGATGGGTCTTTCGACCAAGAACGCCATTCTTATCATCCAGTTCATCAAAGAACAGATGCACCAGGGTATGGGGCTGGTCGAGGCGACCCTGGCGGCAGTGAGGATACGGTTCCGGCCGGTCATCATGACATCCCTGGCGTTTTTCTTCGGAACGCTGCCTTTGGCTACAGCTACCGGCGCGGGCGCCGGAGCCATGAACGCCATCGGCACGGCAGTCACCGGAGGTATGCTTTCCGCCACATTCATCGATCTTATTTTTATACCTTTGTTCTTTATCCTTATATCACGTCTTTTCGGCCGCAAAAAGCAACAGGCCGCGGCCGTAGACGCGGGTGTAGAGGGTTCGCGGAAGAAATTTTAATATGAAACGAATACTGGTTTTAGGAGTTCTTATTTGCCTGAGCGGTTGCGCCATGGCCCCGAAATATGACCGGCCGAAAGCTCCAATTCCCGACCGTTGGGCCAGCGGGGCTGTTGATCGGCCGGCGGCCGGCGCTTTGGATGTCACGCTGTTGAAATGGCGGGAATTCTTTACTGACCCAAAACTGCAGCGGATCATCGAGATCGCGCTCGCTAACAACCGGGACCTGCGGCTTGCCGCTTTGAATGTGGAAAGCGCGCGGGCCATGTACGGGGTCAAACAGGCTGAACTTTTTCCGGCTGTCAATGCCGAGGCAGGGCTGAGCAAACAAAGATCTTCTGTTGATTACCGGAGCGCGGGAGCGTCGAGCGTAACTAAGAAATACAGCGTTGACCTGGGTATAACTGCCTGGGAGATCGATTTTTTCGGCCGGATCCGCAACTTGAAAAAACAGGCGTTGGAAGAATATTTGGGCACAGAGGAGGCCCGCCGCAGCGCGCAGATCACTCTGGTGTCAGAGGTTGCCAGGGCGTATATGACCATTGCCGCGGACCGGGCGAACCTCAACCTGGCCCGGTCCACTCTTGAAGCGCAGGAAGGCGTTTACAATATAATCCTGCGCAAATACAAAGTTGATCTGGTAAACGAAATAGATCTGCGCCGGGCGCAAACCCAGGTGGATGCCGCTAAGTCGGATGTCGCGCGTTATACGCAACAGGTCGCGCAAGACCAGAACGCGTTAAACCTTTTAGCCGGTTCTTTGGTGCCGGACGAATTCTTGCCGGTTGATCTGGCGAACGTCAGCCCGCTTATGGATATTTCTCCCGGCCTTTCTTCCGAGGTGCTTCTTAAACGGCCGGATATTATGGCGGCGGAACATCAGTTAAAAGGCGCTTATGCCAATATCGGCGCTGCCAGGGCCGCTTTTTTCCCCAGCATTTCGCTGACAACCACCATTGGTTCAGCGAGCAATGAGTTTGCCCGTTTGTTTGAAGCCGACAAGAAGACCTGGGTTTATTCGCCGCAAGTCGCGATGCCGGTTTTTGACGCCCGCACCTGGTCCGCGTACCGGGTCAGTGAGGCGACCCGGAAGATCGCGCTGACCCAGTATGAGAAAACCATTCAGACGGCTTTTAAGGAAGTAGCCGATGTCCTTGCTGTGTTTGCGACAGTGGACCAGCAAATAGCGGCGCAACAGTCCATGGTTGATTCCGCGTGGAAGATCTATAATCTCTCGAGTAAACGCTATGCAAACGGGATTGACAGCTATCTGAGCGTTCTTGACGCGCAGAAATCGTTCTATAGCGCGCAACAGGGGCTTATTTCGACGGAATTGGCCAAACTTATCAATAATGTCCGGGCTTACGCGGTACTGGGCGGGGGAGGCTGGTCGAATGACGACGGGATACCGCCGGGTAACCGGGATTATATTGAAGAACAGTATCTTTCGTTGCTGGACCTTGAACTTAGAAATTCTGAACGCTGAACGATCTGCCGCGCGATACCGGCCCGCCTGTTAGAAAACCTTAATCGAATATGCGATCCCTGAGGGGAAAGTTTGATCAAGCCATTTCCAGACAGTACCATGTCTTGGAAGCGGCTTTTTTGTTTTGTGGCGTTTAAAAGCAGTAGAGATTATTAGGATTGGTGTTATAATTAAAATAATGTGAGGCGCCCGGAAATTATCGGGTTGACATCGCGATAGCCGCAAAAAAACTTGGAAGAGGATCAGGAAGACCGGTTACCGGTCAATGCTTATGAAATACTTCAGGATTTATTTCCTAATATTCTGTTCATCCTTATGCCTGTCCTCTGATCTTTTATTCGCCGGCGACATTCCCGCCAAGCCTTTTGATGATTATAATGTTGTTCTGGTATTCATAGATACTCTTCGCGCCGACCATTTGTCCTGCTATGGTTATTTCAGAGAGACTTCCCCTAATATCGATAAGCTCGCCGAAGGATCATTTATTTTTAAAGAGAATTACAGCCCTGTAAGCTATACGCTTCCCAGTTTTATGTCGATCATTACGTCCTTATATCCGGTTTCTCACGGCGTATGGAGTATACGTAAAGATAAGTTGTCCGGCAGGGTTAAGACTTTAGCGCAGATCCTTAAGATATACGGCTACAAAACCGCCTGGGTCGGGCCTTTTAACGATCCCCAGCTTGATCCTGAAGCGGGATATGGGAGAGGATTTGATACCTTCGAGCCCGGCGGTTCAAATCCTGATTCAAGTAAGACACGGCAGACCCTTTTGGATTGGCTGGACAATAACAACGGGAAAAAATTCTTTCTTAATTTTCATACCTACAAGCCGCATGCCCCTTATTTTCCCTCCCCGGCATACAAGCAAAGATTCACGGAAGTAAAAAATATGAAGGGGGTAATGACTGACCTGCAAGCCCTTGATGATCTTTGTCATGGATCACTGAAAGAAGGTTTGCGTAACAGGGAGTTGGTCGACGGGCATATAGGCAAAGATATTTTTGACCAGATCACTGCGGCAGGGGCATTGAACGGCGGTTACGATCAAGTAGTGGATTTCTTTAATTATATAAATAAGCCGCATAAATTGACCGCGTACCGGGACTATCTTTACTGGCAAGGGATCAAGCTGGAAGACCCCGAGATCAACGCCTATGTCCAGGCTGTTTATGACGCGGCTATATTGGAATACGATAAAGAAGTGCTCGGGCCGGTGATTGATAAACTAAAGGCTTTAGATTTGTATGATAAGACGATCATCGTTATCTGCTCCGACCACGGGGAGGAGTTTTATGAGCATAACGACCATGCGCATGGGCGCCAACTCTATGTTGAATCTACCCGTGTCCCCTTTATCATCCGTGTACCCTGGATGAAGCGCGGCAAGACGATCAACGACCTTGTGCAGACCGTGGATATCATGCCTACTATTTTGGACCTGCTGGGGATACCGCTGCCGGCCCAGACGCAAGGTAAGAGCCTGGTCGATCTTATGGATAATAAAGGATCCGGTACGCATAATAAATACGCTTTTGGAAAGTCGTTGGCCGGCGTTAATTACATACGTTCTAAAGAATGGCTGCTTATTTCATATGATAAGGATTCCCGGCCGAAAGAATTGTACCAGATTGCCTCAGATCCTAAAGAACGTTTGAATGTATACTCCCGTCATAAGGAAACCGCGTTCCGGCTGGGATCCGAATTGAAGAAATGGGAAACTTCGCTTCCTTCTTACCAGGATGAAGAATATTCTTTTGCCCCGGAGATAGATCAAACGACCCAGGAGCGGATCAGAAAGACAGGGTATTGGTAAATCCGGGCGCGCTTCAGGATTTATCCCATATCGGAATATATTGTAAAAGGGTATCGCGGATTTCTTATCAAAGGCTGCGATAGATCATACGAGAAATAGTTTTGCATCAAATACTGCCGCTTTAAAGAAAGGACAACTATGGAAATGCTGGAGAGATTACTTAACACGGTAGACGGTTATGTCTGGGGCGTGCCTATGCTCGTGTTGTTGATGGGTACGCATATCTTTCTTACCTTCCGTCTGGGTTTTGTGCAGAAGTATATTTTTAAAGCGATCAAGATATCTTTTCGCCGGGATAAAGAGGGGGAGGGGGATATAAGCCATTTCGGGGCCCTGACTACCGCCCTGGCCGCGACTATAGGAGCGGGCAATATCGTGGGCGTGGGAACAGCTGTCGCCGCGGGCGGTCCGGGCGCTGTGCTTTGGATGTGGCTTACCGGCGTGTTCGGCATCGCCACGAAATACGCCGAAGCGATGCTTTCGGTGAAATACCGGATAAATTCAAAAGACGGCACGATCGCCGGCGGCCCGATGTATGTCCTGGAAAGAGGGATGAAGGCCAGATGGCTGGGGATCTTATTCGCCGCGTTCGCCGCGATCGCTGCGTTCGGCATCGGCAATATGGTGCAATCGAATTCCATAGCCACTCTGGTAAAAGACACATTTAATGTTCCCGCCTGGGTTACCGGTATAATATTGACCGTGTTAACGGCGGTGGTGATAATCGGCGGGATAAAATCCATAGCCAGGGTTTGCGAAAAATTCGTCCCGTTCATGGCGGTATTTTATGTATTGGGCTGTATTGTGATACTGGCGCTTAAATTCGACACCATTCCAGACACTATAATGCTGATCTTGAAAAGCGCGTTCACCGGGCAGGCGGCTATCGGCGGGTTCCTGGGCGCGGGGATGAAAGAGGCTGTGCGTTTCGGCGTTGCCCGGGGGCTTTTTTCGAATGAGTCCGGGCTGGGCAGCGCGCCTATTGTCGCGGCCGCGGCGCAGACAAAACATCCGGTGAGGCAGGCGCTGGTATCTTCGACCGGCACATTCTGGGATACGGTAGTGATCTGCGCGATGACCGGGTTGGTGCTGGTAAACTCGAATGTATGGACTAAAGGGTTGGACGGCCCGCTGCTCACTAAAAGCGCTTTCGAAAATATACCTTTCGTCGGTCCGGCTGTTTTGACTATCGGTTTGCTTACTTTTGTTTTCAGCACGATACTGGGCTGGTCGTATTACGGGGAGAAAGCCGCGGAATATCTTTTCGGCCACAAGGCGATAAAGCCGTACCGCTGGTTGTGGATAGCCGCGGTAATGGTTGGTTCTGTGGTAACAGTGCCTGTTGTCTGGTCGTTCTCGGATATAGCCAACGCTTTAATGGCTCTGCCGAATTTGATTTCTTTACTGGTGTTAAGCAGCGTTGTTCACGCGGAAACAAAAGATTACCTGGCTAAAGAGATCAAATAAGTATTTATATATCCGTGGATGGTTTTTATTGCGAGCAATATTGACAAACGCCTTGTTGTAACTTAATATGTGACAATGGGAAAGGGGAAGAGGAACCGTCCCCTATGGAGAGATGATGGATATTCACACGAAATCATATAATACCCGGAATGGTTTGGTCGAGGGGGTACAGGTCAAATGGCAGGGGTTCAGTATATTGCTGGCCGCAGGCAAAAAAGCGTTCTTAACCTGCGGGGTATTTGATCTGGATGCGATCGACGCCTTTGGAGGCGCGGCGGCTATAGTGGAGAGCACCCCGGAAAATCCCATCGGTAATCTGGAGCGGTTCCCTGATAGAAAGATCACTAAGGTGAATTCAAAAGCAAAGGCTTTAGGCATTAATGAGGGTATGAATGTCCGGGATGCCTTTGATCTGATTGCTTAAATGCTGCATTAACCAAGGAGGATAAATGTTCAGAAAAGCATGGTTCTGTGTCGCGATCCCCTGCTTGGCAATAGTCTTAGCGTCGTATCCGGCGCTGGCCCAGGATGGTAAAGCCGCCGGTAAAGGAAAGTTCCCGCAAGTGAAGTCGGCGGTTGTTTATGAGAATATCACCGACGGGACAATTATCGGCAGGAGCGTGGCGGATACGATAGAGCTGCTCAAGGAAACCCGCGCGAACCTGATATTCCGGGGTTTTTGGAAATGGGAACCGATCGTGGATTCGCCTGACGATATACCGGCGGAATTATCCGCGTACATCCAGAGCCCGGGGATGACCCATAAACAGATAGTGAACCGGATGAAGAAGAGCGGCAAATATTACCAGTCTTTGAAATCCTGGATATCCGCGATAAAGGAAGAGATCCCGGGAATAATATTTTGCGGCGCCATACCGGCCCAGCAGATCGGCCGGGTTGAATTCGATCCGATCACACATAAAGTTTATAACGCTCAGGAAACCTGGGCAATGGCCCTGGATCCCAAGAAATGGGATATAACCAGCGAAGGCGAGCTGGCAACCAAGGAACAATTACAGGCGATGTTTGTCGGGATCCCGCCGGAGAAAAAAGGCGCCGGATATGACCGCGCCGAGGTTATTGAATATTTCCCGGATATAACAAACCCTGATTTCCAGGCGCTTCTGTTGAATTGGGCAAAAAAGCAGATCGATTGTGGCGCGGACGCTATCTGGGTGGATATGTTGTACGCGCAGGCCAAGCTGTTCCTGCAAGCGACGAATGATCCCCGCCATCCGGCGGTAGTGGATTCGATAAGCGCCGCGGCGAAAATAGTCGATTCTATCCATCAATACGCCTCCGAAAAAGGGAAGTATGTTTATGTGGGGAGCAGAGGGCAGGATATAGCCGAATTCGACGCGCAATCCGTTTTCGCCAGCCTGGATTTTTTGACCTTAAACCCTTCTAGGGAAGAGATCCTGAATAAGATGCTGAATGATAAGTGGGCGCAAAAGATATCCGTAGTGAGGGAGGTTTACGGCAATATCCCGATTTTCGCATTTATCGAATGGGCGGCTGAAAATTCCCCGCTAGCGGCTTTCAGCCAGGACCTGGACCCGGCGGCGCAAGCGCAGGTTATCACCGCGTTCGACGAAGGTTTTGGCAGCCTGGGCGTTAATTTCATATATCCTCTGCACGGAGGGAATATGGGGCAGGACCCGGATAAATTTTCGTTCGGATTATCGCGGATCTATGACAGTCTTGCCCCGGAATTCGGTACCTATGAGACAATAAAAGGCCTGGCCCGGAAGAAACAGCCTTAACCCGCGGTTAAAGCCTTTCGCCGCGAAGACCTGTTTGTCTTTCGCAAGGCATTATCCTCCCATAGCTTGGTTCGGAAACGCGAAGCGGCGCGCCTGTTTTTCCCCTGAAATGCGCCGACCAGGAATCGCTTATCATTTATAAATGAAAGTGATATAATTGAGGCAATGAGAATATTCGTCAAAGTAATTAATATATTGATCGCCGCGTTGTTTATCTTCAGGCCGGCCAAAGATAAGACCGAAGCCGCCCAATTACCCGCCGAAGACAACAAATACAATTCTGTAGCGCTTGCCTTGGATAAAAAGACCGTTATTGCCGCGCCTGTCGAAAATAAGCTGGTTACTTCCGAGGTGGCGGTGGTCAAAGGCAATAATTTATACGCCTTGACCAGGAAGGCCATAGATTCCCTGGGCGGGATGAAGTCTATAGTCAAAAAAGGGGATAAGGTATTCATCAAGCCTAATTATATAACCGGAGGCCTGGACGGGCATGACCCGGTTTCCGCGGGCGAGATCGCCCACCCGGAAGTGGTCGCTTCAGTGGCTGAGGAATGCGTCAAGGCCGGGGCGAAAGAGGTAATTATAGGCGAGTGGGTGGAGCGCCCGATAAAGATAAATTTCGGCGGCCGGGAAGGCAAAGAAGGCGCCCAGGTCAAGCGTTTGATCGATCTGCTGAACAAGCGCTACGGCAATAAGATATTCCTGATCAACCTCATGGAGCACACCGCGTATTACCGCTATTTTCCTTCTTCATCCAAACTTAATTTTCTGGTCATTCCCGATCTGGTAGCCGACGCGGATGTGGTGATCTCCATTCCGGCTTTGAAAACGCATCATAAGCCTTCTCCGGTAAGCCTGGGTATGAAAAATTTCATGGGGATCATGCCGTCCACGTTGTACGGCGAACCCCGGTATAAACTGCATCACGCCGGATTGCATCAGGTCATTGTGGATATCAACAAGGCGATAAAACCCGACCTGGTGGTTATAAGCGCGGCATTCGGCATGGAAGGCCGGGGCGCTTCGTTATTCTTAGGCGGCAAGGCAGTGGATGTAAGAAAGAAAATAGGCGGGGCTCTGGTGATCGCCGGCCGGGACCCTGTGGCAACCGACGCCACGGCAACCCGCCTTATCTCCAACGGCTGGGGGCCGGTACCCGCTGACCCGAACCTGGGCGCTCCCTGGTATGTGCATCATTTAAGGATGGCCGCTGAACAGGGCTTGGGTAATCTGGACAGTTCCCGGATAGCGATCATCGGGGAAAAATTAGATAACGTAAAAATGAACTGGGAAGCCTCGGATGACAATGTTTACCCAGAATTGCCTGAAAAAGAATAAGAAAGCGGCCGGCAATATATTATGCCTGGCCGTATTCTTCAGCGTGTTCGCCGGACCGGTATTCGCGGCAACCGGAGCAGTTATTGACGCCGGTGATTCCAGCGGAGAATGGCACAAAGGAGTGATAACCGGCAGGGAAGCGGTTTTTACGGATAAACCCCTGGCCCGGTCTAAGGTCAAAGCGTATGTCGCGGAACCGGGTAAATATCAGCTTTTTGCCTATATCCACCATAACTGGAGAAGATCCGTCCCCCGGATATTGGTTGAGGTTGAGGATAATAACGGATTTTTATACCAGGGGTTCCACCGGATAGAGAATATCTGGTATCTGGATCAGAACAGCCCGGGCAGATGGTTCATGGCTTCGTTAACTACAGAGCCTTACTGGCAATTGCCCAGAGGAGAACTGACTATCCGTTTCTGGGCTGAGAGCCAGGAAGGGGTATGGGATACCGCTAAAGCGGCGATGGAAGGCAATGTCGCCGTTGATAAATTCTTTCTTATACCGGTGCAGGGTTCCGGAAAGGATTTAAGCTTATCCGGGGTGATCTACCCGGAAAGCGGGGCCGGAGACTGGGATATTTCCGGATACCAGGCAGGGCAGGCCACGAATTTAGCTGAAAGCGCGAAGCCCGGGCAGTCCCTGGCTGTCGCGGTAAAGGTCCCGTATTGCGGTTATTACAGGTTATGGCTGGCGGCGTTCTCGGAAGCGGATAACGGCCTGAAAATAATATTCCGGGGAAAAACGGATGAGCGGGAAATGGAGATAAAGATCAAAGGCGGGAAATACTGGTCGATGATCCGTTCTGAGCCGGTATATTTAAACCCGGGGGAATATAAGATGACCCTGGAACATTTGAGCCCAAATAAGGTAGCGCTGGATTATTTACTGCTTTTACCCGGCGGCGAACCGCAAAAATAACAGATATGTCTTTGATCAAACGCGAAAAATCCGGATCTAACGATAAGATATCCAGGTTGCTGACTAATGAATATTTTGTCCTGGCGTTGATCCTGGGGATCGCCGCGTTCCTGAGGTTCTACGGCCTGAACGCCAAGAGTATCTGGTATGACGAGGCCTGCAGCCTGAACCTGGCGGCTTACAACTGGTATGACACTTTTTTCAGCAGCAAGGTCATCACCAACATCCCGCGGCCGGGTTATTTCGTGTTCTTGAAGTTATGGACCGGTTTGTTCGGCTGGACTGAGGTTGCCGCCCGTTCCCTGTCCGTTATTCTCGGCATTTTATCGGTGCTTCTGGTCTATAAACTGGCCAGGAAACTCTTCAGCACGCCGGTCGGCTTGATCAGCGCGTTCCTGCTGGCCATATCCCCGTATAACATATACTATTCGCAGCAGATCAGGTATTACGCTTTGTTTTTATGCCTGAGCTTACTGTCGCTGATCTTCTTTTTGAAGATATTAAAAGACAATAAACTTAAATACCGCGTATTATATATCCTGTCCAATATCCTGATCCTTGTCACTTTTCCTCTGGGCATTTATATTATTATCCTGGAAAATATATTCCTGTTCATCCTCAGGGATAGAGTGAAGGTGAAATTACCCTGGTTGAAGATACAGGCGGTGATCTTAGCCGGCCTTCTGTCGATGGTATTGATCCATGTGGTTTACCTTATTTTGCATAAAGGCCAGGATGCCATTGATTTTTTCGCCGGGCCAAGGCCCAAGCCGTCGTTTTTGGCCGAGGCTTTGGAAGTGTTCAGCTACGGCGGATACGCGCAGGGGCACGCGGGATTGGGTTTTCCCTCCGATCCCTCTAGGCTGTTCTTTCCCCGGGTATTGACTGTCCTGTTTTGTTCCTTATTCGCTTTGAGCCTTTTCTTCCGCAGGCGTGATGGCGCGGTGAATAAAGGGTTTTTGAGGGAAGACCGGACGGTCTTAATGCTCTGGTTATGGCTGTTCCTGCCGCTGCTCGGTTTTTATTTGTTTTCAATATGGTTCGCGCCGGTATACGTGACCCGTTATTTTTTAGGCATTGCCCCGGCTTTTTACATCGGTATCGCCTACTCGATATCCCGGATCAGAATAGTTAAACCAACGGCGATCCTGGTTATCAGCTTGTTGACGGTTTTTTCCCTGGATATACTGTATAATCCCGGGTCGAGAAACGACTGGAGGGCCCTGGCCAAGGAAATAAAACCGCAGGTCCGGTCTAACGATGTCATAGTCTTCGCTCCCATAATGCAGATCATCCCGTTCTGGTATTATTATAAATATGACCGGGTGAAAGGATTCAATAATAACATCGATAATTACGGCGATAAATTCTATCATATGAATAATTGCGTTATTGATTACGGCGGGAACGGTATTGTCGGCTTGGGGCTGAAAGACGACAATAATTATATACTGGCGGCCCTGGCCTCGGCATTAAAGGGGAAAAACAATATCTGGCTGATCAATTCCCCGCATTGGGCGGGGAGAGAGCGCTCGGAATTCATCAGGGGCATATTGAACGACAACCGGGTTGTGACGTACCAGAAGTATTTTGAATACGAAGGGGTAGAGGCGATCTGTTATTCGCTCCCATGAAGATCTTAATGTGCAACAAATTCAACTTTGTCAAAGGCGGGGCCGAGAGGTATTTGTTCGACCTCGAGGACGGCTTGCGGCAAATGGGGCACACCCTGATCGATTTTTCGGTTTCCAGCGACAGGAATGAATACTCCGAATATTCCGCTTACTTCGCGCGGAAAAAAGATTACTCGAACAGCGGCATCCGCGGTTTTATCCCGGGTATCCGGGCCGGCCTGGATTTCATCTATTCGTTCGAGGCTAAGTCCAGGATCAGCTCTTTGATCGATGACCGCAAGCCGGATATAGCGCATATCCACAATATTTACCATCAGATATCATCGTCGATACTGCATGCCTTGCGCCGGAAGAAGGTCCCGGTGGTCATGACCCTGCATGACTATAAGCTGATCTGCCCGAATTACTCTTTGTTCAGTAAAGGCAAGCCCTGCGAAAGGTGCAAGGGCGGCAGGTATTATAACGCTTTGACCCGCAAATGCCTGCGGAATTCCGTCGGGGCAAGTTTGCTGGCTTGCCTGGAGATGTATATGACCAAGGCGCTGCGGATCTATGAAGATTCGGTCGATCTGTTCATCGCGCCCTCGCGGTTCATCATGGATAAAGCTATAGAATTCGGCGTAGATGAACGGAAGCTCAGGTATTTGCCTTACGCGATAGGCCTGGAACAGTTCAACCGTGTTGGAAAACCCGGGGAATATATATTATATTTCGGCGATGTTTCCGAGAAAAAAGGCGTAGCGCTTCTTTTACAGTGCGCCCGGGAAATAGGCGATGTGCCGATAAAAATAGCGGGCGACGGTCCGGATAAAGATAAATACCGGAATTATTGCTTAGCTCAGGGGTTGAAGAACGTGGAGTTCCTGGGTTATATGTCCAGGCCGGATCTGGCGGCTGTTATCCGCAACGCCCTTTTTGTGGTTGTGCCTTCGCAGTGGCCGGAGGTCTGCGGATTGACGATCTATGAGTCTTTCGCCTGCGCTAAATGCGTGGTCGCCGCGGATACCGGGGGGATCCCGGAACTGGTCGAGGATAAGGTCAGCGGATTATTATTCCGCCCGGCTGATCACCGGGACCTTCTGGAAAAAATGCGTTATCTTTTGCGTTATCCCGATCAGCGCGACAGGCTCGGCGATAACGCCTGCCGGAAAATATCCGGGTTTAACGATCGGAACAAACATTATCAGGAATTGACCAGGATATATGAAAACTGTTTGCGGTGATGATCAGGTTGAGGCGTTATTCCTTGTCCCGCCGGCCCAGCTGAATAAGAAGAAGCTCAGCGTTGACCGGCTATACGGGTGTAATTACGGGTTCGATTATAAAACCCCGCTGCACCTTTTGCAGTCAGCGACCATGCTCAGGGATAAAGGTTATAATGTCCGGTTCCTTGATTGTCCTGCCGAAGGGTATGACTTAAAAAAATTCGCCGGATTCATCTCCGGGCAGAAGCGTTTGGGATTGGTTGTTTTCTTCACGGTCTGGCTTTCCAGCCAGGAGGATATCGCGGCTGCGCGGATCATTTCAGAGCTGGCCAAAGGGGTTAACATTGTTTTTACCGGGCCGTATCCCACCTGGCAGCCGGAATTATTCCTTAAGAAAGATAATTATTTCGTGGTCAGGGGCGAGCCGGAACAGGCCCTGGTCGAATTGGCGCGGGGATTAAAAGAAGATGAACCGATCAGCAGGATAAAGAATCTGTCTTTTATCGCTAAAACCGGGATTGAGCATAATACCTGCCGGGATTTGTTGGATCTGGACGCCTTGCCGATACCTGACCGCCGGCTTTTGCAAGGCAGGTATTCATTTAACCGGATCAACAGCTCCCCGGCCACTGCCGCGTGTTTTTCCCGGGGTTGTATCTTTAAATGCGCTTACTGCGCGCCGCAGGCAGGCGATCAATCCGTGGAATTGGAATATCAAAAGAATTCCCGGGAAAAGCCGCCTTTGCGCTTGCGCGGCGTTGAGAATATGATCCGCGAATTCCGGGATATCCATTCATTGGGTTATAAAGGGGTCGAGATCTGCGACAACCAGTTTGTCTGGGATAAGGAAAAAGTTATCGCTGTTTGCGAAGGGATCAAAGGTCTCGGCCTGGAATGGATATGCTGCGCCAGGGCGGACCATCTGAAAGATAAACAGATGCTTAAGGCAATGCGCGAAGCCGGATGCCGGTTGGTTTATATGGGGACAGAGTCTTTTGACCAGCGGATATTGGATGATACCGCCAAAGACATGGCCGTGGAAGACGCTTTTAAAGCGGTAAGATCATTGCGTGAATGCGGTATCGAGCCGGAGATATCCGTTTTATTCGGCGCGTCCGGTTTGGAAACCGAATCCAGCCTGCGTTACAGCGTTAAAGAGGCGAGAAGGCTCAAAACGCGGTTCATCCATTACAGCATCGCTATGCCTTTGCCGAACACCCGTTTATACAGGACAGCCCGGCAGAATGGCTGGCTTAAGAATGATTTTTCGCCCGAGGATAACATAAGGGCCGGGTTGCTGGATCTGCCGCTGATCAGCGCGAAAAAGCTTAAGTCAATGGTCCGGAGATGTTATCTGCGCCAATATTTTTCTTTCAGGTTCATCTGCGGCCAGCTCTTTGCCCCGGGATTTTTCCGGAGATTCCGGCCCCGGCTAAGCGCTTTTAGAAAATTGATAATATATATATTCAGCCCATCGTAAATATGAAGATCGCTTTTATCGGAACGCGGGGTTTTTTCAGCAGATATGGCGGGGTGGAGATAGCGGTCCATGATACCGCCTGCCGTTTGGCGGAAAGGGGCCATGAAATAATTGTTTATTGCCGTCCTGATGGGACAACGGCAAAGCATCCTTTACCGGAAAACATCCGGTTGATCTATATCCCCACGATCAACACCAAATACCTCGGCGCTTTTATCCACGCGCTGCTTTCCAGCCTGCACGCTTTGTTCATTAAGGCGGATGTCGTGCACTTTCAGGCGTTAGGCCCGTCTTTTTTCTCTTTTATCCCCAGGCTTAGCGGAAAACGGACCGTGGTAACAATACATTCCCAGGATTGGAAGAGGAGGAAATGGAACGCCTTTGCCAGGTTATTCCTGAAGATGTGCGAATTAACAGCGGTCTTCTTCCCGGATAAGACCATAACGGTTTCCCGGGCGCTTAAAGGATATTATCAATCCCGTTTTGCGAGGCAGGTCAGTTATATCCCTAACGCGGTGGATATCCCGGAAATGCCGGTTACCCCGGACATCAAGAGCCGGGATATAATCCTATTCACCGGAAGGCTTGTGCCGGAAAAGAGGGTCGACCATTTGATCCGGGCTTATAAAGATATCCGGCCGGACATGGACCTGGTGATCGCCGGTGAAGCGCTGTCCGATCCCGGATACGCTTCTTACCTGAGGGATATCTCCGCCGGGAATAACAGGGTAAGATTGATCGGCTACGCCGGCCCCGGCCAGCTGGATGAACTCTACCGCCGCGCGTATATTTTTGTCCTGCCTTCCGAGATCGAGGGCGCTCCGTTGTCGTTATTGGAGGCGATGAGCTACGGGGTTTGCCCGGTCACCGCGGATATCCCGGAATGCTCGGAGATCGCCGGGGATGCCGCCGTGTATTTCAGTCCGGGCGGGTATGCCGGCCTCAGGGATAAGATAAGATACCTTATCAATGATCCCGCGGTTTGCGCTGAAAAGGGGATAATAGCCGCAAAAACAGTCAGGGAAAGATATAACTGGAAATATGTCATTGATGAGCTGGATAAATTGTACGCCTCGCTGAAAAGGCCATAGATATGGAAAAGGTCAGCCTGTATATCCCGTGTTATAACGCTCAAGGGTATTTAAAAAAATGCCTGGAAAGTGTTTTACAACAGACCCATAAGATCGAAGAGGTCCTGGTCATCGACGACGGCTCGACTGACAAGACCCTGGAGATCGCCAGGGATTATCCGGTAAAGGTGATCCGCCACAGCCGGAATAAAGGCTTGGCTGCGGCCAGGAATACCGCTTTCCGGGAATCGCATAATGAATTCATCGCCGCGTTGGACGCGGATTGCGTTGCTTCTGCGGAATGGCTGGCGGAATTGATGCGCTGTTTTACTAACGCGAATATCGCCGGGGTTGGAGGCAGGCTTTTGGAAAGGAATACCGCCGGACCTGCGGATAAATGGCGGGCCAGGCATATGACCCAGGCTTGGGGCGAAGATATTCTTTATGACCCGCCGTTCTTATACGGCAATAACAGCGTTTTCAGGAAAAGCGCGGTCCTGCGCGCCGGGCGTTACAATGAGGAATTCAGGACCAATTATGAGGATATTGACCTCTCGGAAAGGGTATATTGGCTCGGCCTGCGCATGGTTTATAACCCCGCGGCTATTGTTGAGCATATGCGCCGTGATACGTTCGGTTCGCTTGCGCGCAGTTATTGGCTGCGGCAATGGTATTACCTGGGATATCATGAGCTGGGCAGGAAAAACGCGTTTAGAAGGATAGCCTTGCGCGCCGGGGGGCCGGTCGAATGCCTGGATACTACCATGGATTTCCTGCGGGAAGATCTCAGGCTCAAGGATTATGGCTCGCTGTTGATAGGCGCGGGGTTGGCCGCTTATTGTTCCTGGCAGGGGCTTAAAGAATTGTTCGGAGGCGTATATTTATCCGCAGCGAGGGCGCATGTTTGAATCTTGTTTCGCCACAGTCATTATACCGGTCTATAATTCCCGGCCCGGGCTGGAAAAATGCCTGGCTTCTTTATCCGCACAGACTTATCCGCGGGACAGGTTCGAAACGATCATTGTCGATGACGGATCCACCGACGGCCTGGGCGAATGGGTCGAAGCGTTCCGGAAAGGGTCGTCCATGGATATAAAATATTTCTACCAGGTGAATAAAGGCCCGGCAGCGGCGAGGAACCTGGGGATAACGCATTCCCGGGGCGATATTATAGCTTTTATCGATTCCGACTGTATCCCGGAAAAGAACTGGCTGGAAGAGATATTAAAAGGCTATGATCTTGACAAGACCGCCGGCGTAGGAGGGATAATCGAAGCACGCTCCGGAGATACCCCGGTAAGCCGGTATTGCGCTTACACGCGGATGAACCGCGCTCCAAAAGTGGATCAGCAGGGGGTAGTTTATCTGATAACCGGTAACGCTTCTTTTCGCCGGGACCGCCTTGCTGCGGCAGGCGGTTTTGACGAGCGTTTTGATTTTCCGGGCGGAGAAGACCCTGACCTGTGTTACCGCCTTAAACAAAGCGGTTATATCTTCCAATCGAACCATAACGCCGTGGTTTATAACCGCCATAAACAGTATTTATCGCAGCTGCTGCGGACTTATTTCAATTACGGCAAAGGGCAGGCTTTTTTATTGGCCAGAAAGATGTCGCGCCGGGACCTGGCCTCTGTTTCAGGCGCGCAGTGGTGGTTTTATTTCTGCGCAGTTTTAGTGAAAATGTCCCTGAAGTTCATCGTCAACTTAAAGTGGCTCCTGCGGTCCATCAAGATACCTTTCTACGCTTTGTCTTATTACGGAAAAGGCTTGAGCGCCGGCGACGGCTTAAGGTATGCCGCTTACGATTATCTGCGGCTGCTGGTTTTTGTCCAGGGTTGTTTCTGCGGGTATTTTATAGGGAAATTCAGAGGTTTTAAGAGGGCGTGAGATAATGTCTATAGCGCGGAAAATAGCGGGGAACAGCGGCGTGATCATCGCCGGATATATCGCCGAGAATATCCTTAATTTCATATTGTTCGTTTCCCTGGCCAGATATTTCGGCGCCGCCGGTTTCGGGAAGATATCGTTCCTGGCGGTCTTTTTCTTTTTCATCAGCTCCACCGATAATCTTCTGATCCGGCCGATCCTGGTCAGGGAAATGGCCCGGGACAAAGAGAGCGCGCCGCTTGTCATCGCCAACGGGATGATCATCAGGGTTTTGTTCGCGCTTATCGCCGTTATTTTCCTCTGGATAGCGGTATGGGCCGCCGGATCGCCGGCCGATGTGGTCAGCCTGGCTTATTTTATTTCCCTGAGCCTCATCCTGGCCTCATTGATCAGCTCATATGAGACGGTATTCGAGGTCAATTTCCGGATGTGGAGTTTCAAGCTGGTCAATCTTTCGACACTGGCGTGCACCTTGGCCGGGCTTTACGCGATCATTTATTTAAAAGGCGGCCTGCTGCATTTTTACGGGTTATATCTGGTTATGTCTTTTACCGCGCTTGCGCTGATCCGGCATTATTCCGCCAAGCTGATCCGGCCCGTATTCAGGATGGACTTTAAGTTATGGCGGCGGATATTCCGGGAATCCTGGCCGCTGCTTTTGACCTCGGTATTCATTTTTATTTACCACAGGATCGACCAGGTAATGCTTTTGCGTATCCGGGGAGCGCAAGAGTTAGGGGTTTACGCCGCGGCGGTAAAATTAGCCGAGGTATTAAGCGTTATCCCGGTCGCCCTCAAGGTTTCCATATTGCCATTAATGGCCGTTTACTTCAAAACTTCCGGGGAAGGGATGTCCAGGATATACCGGTCGAGCTTCAAATATTTATTGTGTTTTATCATCCCGGTGGCTGTCTGGTGCGGGATATTCTCCGGCAGGATAATAGCGCTTATTTATGGCGCCAAATTCGCTTCATCCGCGCCTGCCTTGGCGCTTTTGGTCTGGGCTGAGGTTTTTGTTTTTGTCGGTGTGGTCAATAACGCGATCCTGATCGCTACCAATAAGCAGGCGCTTGACCCGCTGTTCACCGGTATTTCCGCGGCTGTGAATATATTTTTAAACCTGGTCTTGATCCCGCGCTACGGTTTTATCGGCGCCGCAGCCAGCAGCCTGATCTCTTACGCAACCGGGCCGGTCATCGGGTATTTCATCAAAACTACCAGGCCTTACTCGAAAGCAATGGTATACTATTCGTTAAGGCCGCTTTGCGCGTCGCTGGTGATGTTCTTATGCGTATATCCGCTGAGGGGGATGTTCTGGGTATCCGTGTTGATCTCGCCGGCTATTTACCTTTTGGTAATGTATCTGATCAGGGGGATCGACAAGGAAGACTTTCGGATAATAAGGTCAATATTGCCGGGATCCGCTAAATATGCTGAATAAAAACAAGAACGAAATAAGAGCTCTGCTGGATAAGTCTTACCAGGAATGTTTTCCTTATCTGCCGCCGGTCAGGCTGGATATCTGCATAACTACCGCCTGTAATACTAACTGCGCTTATTGCTGGCATCAGGAGAAGTCCGCAAGCAAGCTTACCTTTGAGGCTATCGCGGAAGTAATGGATGTGTTGTGCGCCCAGAAACCGCCTAAACTTAATTTGACCGGGGGGGAGCCTACTGTTTATCCTGATTTCGAGCGGGTCCTGGAATATGCCCGCCGGTCAGGGATCAAGGATGTCCTTTTGTGCACTAACGGATATCGTTTCCAGGACCCTGGTTTCGCCGAAAAGATGATCGATCTGGGGGTGACCGCTTTGAATATATCCGTGGATACGCTGGACCCGGATAAATTTGAAAAACTGCGCGGGTTCAAGTTCTCGGTCATGCAAAAGTGCCTGGAAAATCTTTCTTGTCTTAAAAGAAAACATCCCGGGATCAGCGTAACCCTGGCTTCGGTGATCTCGAAAATGGTCGCGCCGGAAGATCTTTTCGCGGTGAGTGAATTGGCCAAAAGGAACGGGTTCGGGTATTTCACCCAGACTTTCCTGCGCACCGCGTATAGTTCCGTGAACAGGGCGTTTGGCCTGACGGATGAGGAAAGGAAGGCCTTCAGGGAAAAACTGCCCTGGCTTGACGGAAGGGTGGCTGAAGTGGTCAAGCGGGAGGTTAATCCCTTGACCGGAAAAGAAAAGAGGCTGCCGTGTTATAAAGGCATAACCACGGTCAAGCTCTCCAGCGACGGCTCAGTGGGCTTTTGCTGGACCAGCGAGCCTGTGGGCAATATCCTGCGCGATAAATTTGCGGATATCTGGGTCTCTCCGGCAGCGGCTAAAATGCGCAAGTATATCCGCGACGGTAAATGCAAGTGCGATTTTGACTGTGATGTTTACGAAAGCATCGAATTATACGAGGATGTTTAGAGGTTGTCTCAGTTTTGGTCAAAGGCCAGATCGATCTTGAAACCTCTCATTTGTCCGGGGAGGATGATATTGCCGCGCGGACTGCCCTTTCTGGAGAATCCCGCGGTGATCGAATTGCCGTAGAACCGGTTGGATACCGCGGCTGTGGGAATGAACTCCTGCGGCATATGATCGCCGGAGATGGTTATTGACGGCAGACCCGGGTTTTCTCCCGCCAGAGGTTTGATCGTGATCGTGTCGGTATTTTTCCCTTTCCAAACCCGCTTCCAGGGTTCGGCGGTCAAGTTAAAATTAAATATTCCGTTCTTATCCTGCCCGCTTGAAGCAACCCACTCTTTATATTGATCGGAAAGCATTAATTTAAAATCCGTACCGTCGATCTTCGCGGCGGATTCCACCCCCAGGGTTATCTGCCAGGTTATTTTATCCGGGTATACATCTATCACCCATTTCTGGGTAACCGGGATGAACATCCATCTGCCTGTGGCGGTTAAGCGCGAATCGCTCTCTTTCTTGAAACTCCAGACAGCTTCCATCGAATCCCGCCAGGATTGCATGGAAAAGACCGCTGAAAACAGGCCCAGGCCGTGGGTGATCTCTGAGCCTTTGTAGAATATCCTCAAACTTCCGGAATCAAATACAGCTTTCAGGCCGCCGTTGGACACTGAGCGCGATCCGAGGGTTTCGGAATACGCGGTATTTTTATAAACAAGGAGCCGGGTATTGTCCGGAAGAAGGATACTTTCGAGCAGTTTGAAACGGTTTATGTTTTGATAAAATGTCTCCCGGGAATTCTCGACATTTTTATCCCATTCTGTTTTGGGTTTTATGTATTTCCCTTTGGGGACCGACGCGTGGTCCAGGATAAGCAGGTAATCCGTTCCCAGGCATAATTCATCTAAAGGGGCAAAGCGTTTCACATAGAACGGCTCCACCATATTCACGGTCAACAGGCTTATCAGCTGTTTTTTTGTGTAGATCATGTAGGATAAACCTTCGAATATCTCCGGCGGGTCGTTCAACATCATCACTTTTATGTGTTTGCCGGAGCTGTTGTCTTTATTCAGGATATCCAATATCCGGCCGCATTTCCAGTCTGCCCGGGAAGGATGGGAGGATTTGTCTTTAAGGTAGGGATTGATCTCCAGTTTTTGTTTGATGAAAACCAGGTTGAACGCCAGCGCGTTGCCTTTGTTAAAACAATATTCTATTTTCTGGGGCACGAAGCGGATGCCGTAAGATACGGCGAAAAACTGCAGGATGGTTAACCCGGCGATAATGGCTATCAATGCCCGCCTGAATTTGAAGCGAAGCAGCCCGATCGAGGTTATGACCGCGAGCGCCGGTAATGCCGGCATGCTGTATCTTAACATGCTCCCCGGGTCGAGGATCAGGATGAATATGAACGACAGTACCGGGATAACCACAGCCAGAGTCAGCGCGGCCTTATCCCTGGCCTTGGATGAATAGAAAGAATGAACGGATATAAGCAAAGCGAAGAATAAGATAAAAGACATCCCGTCGGATATCGCGGTCTCCAGGGACATAAAGAACCAGGATATCTTCAGGTTTATGAATTCCCGCAGGGGTATTTGATAGGCTTTCATGATATTCCCGCAGGTCAACCCGGATATCCGGCTGAAGATGTCGCCGGATCTCAGGATGAAGAATAGCAGCGATAATCCCAGCCCCGCCAGCAGCAAATAACGGATGTTTTTCCCGGGGGCTTTGTCAGGGCCGGTTTTGGAGCGCAAGCCGCGGAATATAACGCAGAGCAGCGGCCCGATGATGAAGATCAGATAATTGAATTTGGTCAACAAACCTAACCCCAGGGTCAGGCCGAAGAGAAGGGAATTCTTTTTATCGGTTAGATCCTTCGACGCGATAAGGAAATATAACCCGGCGCAGAACATTGCGGTCAAAGGCAGGTCGAGCATGAACAGCCGGCTGTGGTTGAAGATCGCCGGGTAGAATGTGACTAAGAACGCGGCCAGTACCCCGGCTTTCCGGCTGCCGGAGATCTTTTCAGCCAGCGCGTAAATGGATAAGATAAGGATAGCCAGGAATATGGTCGAGTTTATCATTACCCCGGTATCCTGGCCGGAACCGAATATGAAGTAGAAAGGAGCGGTGATAAAACCGGTAAATACCCCGTGCCATGATTGGGGTTCAAGCATGCCGAAGGGAAAGAAATGCGGGATGGCTTTCAGAAAGTTAAAGACCTGCAGGCTGTAATGGAATTCCCTCCACGAATCGAGTTTTAAGAATGACGTGTCTATGCTCAGCCAGATCAGGTTGTTAATGATGTGGAAGGTGAGTATCCCCGCGAGAGCGAGGCCGGGCCATATTTTTTTTAATTTATCGTTCATTGTCGGAAGATTTTGATAAACAGTGAGCCAGGTACGACGCGTTTACGATCATCCGGAAGAAACGGTTCAGGTCCAGAAGGAACAATGACCGCAACAGGTTTACCGGCAGCGAAAACAGGTTGTAGGCTGATCCTTTTATCCTGTTGCCGTAATTAACCAGGCAGTTACCTTCATTATAACTTCTTTTTAGCAGATAGCTAAAAGCGAATTTTTGGGCTGGTAAATGGTGATAAACTATCATGTTTCTATTTATCGCCAGGGAAAATCCCGCTGTCAGGGCTTTTTGAATCCGGTCATTATCTTCCCCATAGGGAAGGAGCTCTTTTACCCGTGCGTTAGTTTTGATCCGTTCCAGCGCCTGCCTGCGAAAAGCCACATTACTGCCCAGGGGCGGGAATTTACTGTCCGGGCTGGGATTGATCCCGATCATCCAGTTAAGGGATTTTTTCCACCAACCGGGGAAAACCGCGTTATCCGGCAGTGTGGGGCCTCCGGCAAAGTCATTCTTCGCCAGGGAAATATTTATCTCAGCGAGCCAATCCGGCGCAACCGTACAATCGTCGTCGGTGAAAGCGATAATATCTCCGGATGCCGCATTGATCCCCAGTTCTTTGGCCTTGGCCAAACCGGTTCTTGAGCCGGAACTTACCAGTTTTACCCTGTTTTTAAAATTATCTTTGATAAAGTCAACTGTCCCGTCGCCAGAATGATTGTCGACAACGATTATCTCGGAATCGCCGGAATATTTCTGCGCCAGGACGCTGTTCAGGCAGTTTTTCAGGAGAGATTTGCGATTGTAGGTTATAATAACTATACTGGTCATTTGGTTGAGAGGTTAGTTTACAGGTTTTTAGTTTACTACTATATATGCCCCTTGTCAACGAGGGGACGGTTCCTCTTAACGAAACTCAACCAGAGTCAACGGGTTGCAACAAGGCGTTTGTCAAAAATCAATATTCCTATATATATGAATGTCTTTGCCGGCGGATTATTTGTCAATCGCCTTGTTGTAACTTAATGCGCGGCAAAGAGAAAGAGCAAGAGGAACCGTCCCCTAGAGATTCTTTGTAAAAGAGGGTTAATTATGTTAAAATAAGATAAAGAAATGTCAGGCGGGTTGACTGAGAGGGTTAATGAAGATATATAAAAAAGCTTTGTTATTGCTGGTTCTGCTTATTGGTTTGTTCCTGCTTGTTTTTGTGTTTTTAGGAGTGATCAAGAATAAAAGAGAAGCAGCGATCCGCTCCGCTGAAAGAGAAGAGAAGATAGAACTTGTAGATAAGATATTAAGCCTTAAAGGTTCATCCCTGGAGACTTTCGCGAACGATTACTCTTTCTGGGGTGAGATGGTAAGTTTTGTTAAGACAAAAAACATGGACTGGGCCAGGTTGAATATTCAGCCTGGCCTTTCTACTTATGACGCCGATTACGCGTGGGTTTATGACAAGGATCAGTCGCTTGTATACGACATTAACATTATGGGTGACGATGAGCTAAAAGAGCTGCCTATCCCCAAAGGCGCTTTAGCCGGTATTTTTGAAAAGGAAAGATTATGCCATTTTTTTGTCAATACCGCGGCCGGCGCGCTGGAAATACGCGGCGCGACTATCCATCCCAGCGAAGATTTAGAGCGGACAACCCCTGTCCAGGGATATTTCCTGGTAGCCCGTTTGTGGGATAACCAGTATATTGATGAATTGAAGACGCTCACAGGATGCGATATCCGGAATATCCCGCCGGCTGTCCTGCTGGAGAATAAAGGCTGGCCGGTCAACAGGGAGCTCGTCTTCACGAAAGACTTCCGCGGCTGGGACGGATCGACTGCCGTGGTTTTAAGATTTATCGGCGTGTCTAAGACCCTGGATATGATCAGCCGGACATCGGAATCGGATTTTCTCTCGTTCTTTGTCTTTATGGTGGTAGTGCTTACAGCCGCTTCATTATTTGTCACCCGTTCAGTGAGCATCCCGCTGCAGTCGATATCCGACGCTTTGAGGATGAAGGATCCGCGGTATATTGACCGGATGAGGCCCTGGAGTAATGAATTCGGCGATGTCGCCAGGTTGATCTGTGTTTTTTTTGAGCAGCAGAAAAAGCTTATCAACGAAATATCCGGGCATAAAGAAGCGGTTGAGACGCTGCGTAGAAGCGAGGAAAAATACCGGAATATATTCAATTATACCGGTCTGGGGATATTTCAAAGCACCCCTGAAGGTAAGTATGAGCATGTTAATCCCGCGTTCGCCAAAATGGCGGGGTTCGCCTCGCCTGAAGAAATGATATCTATGGTGAAAGATATCCGGGAGTTGTATGTTAATCCCGGTGACCGGGAAAAAATAAAGACGCTTCTGGCGGAAGACGGCAAGGTCCAGAACTTTGAGGCGAAATTACGGCGGCCTGACGGGGAATATGTATGGATACTGATAAACGCCAGGGCTGTCCGGGATCCCGATGGCAATGTAGCGTTATACGACGGGACTGTGCAGGATATCACCGAGCGCAAGGATGCCGAAGATGAGATCCACGATTGGATGCGGCGTTATGAGCTGATCGTCGACGCCTCAGGCCAGGTGGCCTATGATTATCACGTGCCTACCGGCGCGGTGCTCTGGGGCAAAACCCTGGAAAAGGTCCTGGGATACAATACTGATGAACTTAACGGCGGTTTTGACCAGTGGATGGAATTGCTGCATCCCGATGACAAGGCCGCGATGGTCGAAAAGTTAAGCAAAGCCAAACAACGCTGCACGTCCTGGGACGAAGAATACCGCATGCTGCATAAGGACGGCAGGTACGTATGGGTGCGCGACCGGGGGTTCTTTATCCCGGCGCAGAACGGCACAGCGAACAGCCAGTTGGGGATGATCGAGAATATAACCGATGAAAAGAACGCGCAAGCCGCTATCCTTGAGGCTAAGGAATACCTGAACAGGATCATAAATACGATCGCCGACCCGGTATTCGTGAAAGACCGCGGCCATAAATTTACGCTGGTTAATGACGCCTTATGCGAGTTTTTGGGGCGTTCGCGCGAAGAATTGATCGGAAAAACCGACCAGACTTACCTGCCTAAGGAGCAGGTGGAAGTTTTCTGGGCCAATGATGACATCGTTTTTAATACCGGCGTGGATAATATAAATGAGGAAAATATCACTGACGCGCAAGGCAATATCAGGGCTATAGTCACCAAGAAATCCTTGTATAAAGACAAGAACGGCAATATGTTCATTGTGGGGATCCTCCGTGATATTACCGAACGCAAAAAAATAGAAGAATCTTTGCGCCTGGCCCAGTTAGGCGAGCTTGTTTCGGTCATGGCCCATGAAATAAATAACCCGGTCATGATCATTTCCGGGAACGCCCAGTTGTTGATGATGGATGAGAGCTTGAATGAAGAGAATAAAAATAACCTCAAGGTGATCTTTGAGCAATGCCAGCGCGCGAAAGGCATTACCCAAAGGCTGCTTAGTTTCGCGCGGCCGAGTAAAGGGGTCCGCAAGGACGTGGAGATGAACAGCAGCATCGATGGGTTGTTGAGCATAGTGGAACATCAGTATTCACTGGATAATATCCGGATAAAAAAAGCGTATGCCGGTAATCTGCCTGTTGTGCTGGTTGACGAGCACCAGATCCACGAAGTCTTCATGAACCTCTTGAATAACGCCAAAGAAGCGATGAAGCAAGGCGGGGAAATAGAGGTAGCCACCGGAGTGGAAGGCGATTTCGTCCGGATAGATTTTAAAGATTCCGGCATCGGGATGTCCGCGGAGACCGCGAAGAAAATATTCGAGCCGTTCTTTACTACCAAAGAAAAAGGCACCGGCCTTGGGCTGGCTATATGTTTTCGCATAGTAAAGGCGCACGAAGGCAAACTCAGGTGTCAAAGCGCGCCAGGCCAAGGCGCTGTCTTTACAGTGCTGCTGCCGGTTAAGAAAACCGCGCAAAGCGGATAATTTATTGACAAGCAAAACGCGAAGTTTATAATAGATTAAAGTAATTATTATGGATTATAAGCGGGGAAGAGATATGTTCAGGTTAAAAGCCATAATATCGTTTTTCATAATTTTTATTTCCGCAGTCCCGCTTTTTGCCGCCGATGAGAACATCACCGTAACTACCTATTATCCTTCGCCTTACGCCGCTTATACCGAGTTATCTGCCCAAAGGATGAAAGTAGGGGTCAATTATTCCGCCAGCACCACTGCTGTTGCCCAGAATAACTTAATAGTCCAGGGCAATATGGGGATCGGCACCTCTACCCCGGTGCAGCGGTTGGATGTCAACGGGATTATCCGGGCGCAGAACCCCTGGTTCGCCGCTTCGTCAACCGATGCTGCGCGGTCAGGCTCAGGATGGATAAATGTCGTTCATAATGTCGTGCTGGCCGGAAATACCGGAAATTGGTATAGCACTTCTACCGGCAGGTTTACCGCTCCGGTGACCGGGGTATATCTCTTTGTGGCCAGCCATTATATCGGGTCATGGGCTTCCGGAGCAACGTATATACATCATACATTTGGCGTTAACGGCAACTGGAACGGCGCCGGCCGCACCGGGTATTACGGAGGTTATACCATATTTGCCGAAAATGCGGGCACTTATGATTCTTCGACCAGTCAAACAGCGATCCTTTTCCTGAATGCCGGGGATTATGTCAATGATAATGTGTATGTATCCAATGCTGTTCCTTATATGTACGGTTATCATTCGTTTTTCCAGGGAGCGCTTTTATTCGCGACTTGATTTATTTTCTGCGATATATTCTATAACCGATCCAGGAGGCGAAAATGTCCAGATTAAAAGTTATATTAATCCTTTCTGTTTTCCTGACTTTTATTCCCGGGTTCTTTCTTTTTGCCGCGGATGAAACTATTACCATAAATACCTATTATCCGTCTCCTTACGGCAGTTATACCGAGCTTACCAGCCAGAGGATGAAGGTGGGGGCTACTTATTCCGGCAGCGCAACCGCTGTTTCCCAGAATAACCTGGTAGTGGAGGGTAATGTTGGTATCGGCACCTCTACCCCGGTGCAGAAGCTGGATGTTAACGGGATAATCCGGGCTCAGAATCCCTGGTTTATAGCTTCATCCACAGATTGCTGGCGGTCAGGTTCAGGATGGGTAAATGTTATTCACGGCGCGGTTATGGGGGGGAATCAGGGAGGCTGGTATAATGCCCTTAACGGCAGGTTTACCGCGCCGGTAACAGGATTATATATTTTTGTGGCCAGCCATTATATTTATTCCGGCGCTTCCGGCGCGGCATATATACATCATGTATTTGGCGTTAACGGCAACTGGAACGGCACCAGCCGCACCGGGTATTACGGAGGTTATACCATATTCGGCCAGAATATGGGTAATTATGACTCATCGACGAGTCAATCAGCGATACTTTTCCTGAATGCCGGTGATTATGTAAATGACAATGTGTATGTGTCCAGCGCCGCTAACTATATGTGCGGATATCATTCGTTCTTCCAGGGCGCGCTGCTATTCGCGACCTGATCCTTATTCTGCGATAAACCCTTAAAATACCTGTAAAAATGAGACTGAAGCTTAATCTTTATCCCGCTCCCGCGGATATTGACGCGAAGATCAATGCCATTATCCAGGAGGCAGTGGATAACCAGGCTAAGATCGTGGAGATCGCTTACGGCGAGGCGTCCGAAAGCGTCAAGAAGCGCATCCTGAACATCCTGAACAAAAAAGAGATTCGCCGGCTTTATTCCCGTCTGGAAAAAACCGACAAAGGCTGGGGCAGGATCTATTTGCATTTCAGGTGGTAATGACGCGGTTATAACGCGGATCAGGGTGTAATCAAAGCAGTTCATGTCTATTAAACGCCGGTAGTATAATTAAAAAAAGGGAAGATCGCGCGAAAAACAAGGGAGGTAACCATGACCGGCCTGCTTAAAAAGATTATGCGGATCATTTTTAAGGTTTTGATAGGTATCCTGGTTTTTGCCCTTTTAGTTATTTATGTGGTTATCCCTGTTGGCGGCCCCTGGGTTATCCGCAGCCAGGGGACGAAGATACTCGGCCATCAAGTCAAAGTGCGCTCAGTCTGGTTTAATCCGGTTTTGCTGCGTTTGTCCATAAACGGGCTGCAGATACTGGATAGCGAAAAGAAAAATATCCTGGTCGGATTCGACAAATTCTGGGTAGACGCCAGTTTCTTAAGCCTGTTCAAGAAGCTTTACCGCGTTGAGTATATAGGGTTAAGCGGGTTAACGGTCAATGCCGGACTTTTGCCGGGGAATAAGATCGATCTGATGGGTCTTGTGCCAGGGCAAACCCCGGCTGTTCCGGAAAAACCGGGCCAGGTAAAACCAGAACAGGCCCTTGCGGCTGATCCGGCAAAACCTGCTGCTCCGGCGTTTTCAGCAGCGGCATTGCCTGACGCCTGCGTCGATAAGATAGCTTTGACCAATGGCCGCATAACTTTTACTGACCGCACAGTCAACCCGCAATTCTTTACTAAGCTGAGCGATCTTACCTTGACTGTCACCAATATCTCTACTAAACCTGGCAGCATCGCGAATCTTGTTTTCTCGACTAAACTCGACGAAAAAGGCCTGATCACCGCTGAAGCCAACTTTAAGCCTCTGCCCCAGCCGCTGGAAATGGAATCCACCTTTTCGCTTAATGACTACGCCTTGACCGTATTAGCCCCGTACGTGGGTAAATACACCGGCCGCGGGGTGAAAAGCGGCAAGATGGACCTGAAGATGGATTATAAGATATCCAATAACCAGCTTGTGGCAAGGCATAAGCTTTTGATCCAGAAATTCGATTTCGGATCAAAAGTAGAGAGTAAGGATGCACTCCCTCTGCCGTTCGGCTTGGCAGTGGCGCTGTTAGAGGATCCCCAGGGCCGTATTTCTATTTCACTGCCGGTAAAAGGGGATATGAGCGACCCCAAGTTCGAGTATTTCCATTTGATCGGCCAGGTTATCTCGAATTTCTTTATAAAACTGGTGACTTCCCCGTTCATGTCGCTGATGTCGATCATGGGCCCGGAAAGCGGCACCGACGAGTTCGCTTCAGTGGTTTTTGAGCCGGGCAGCGCCGGGTTGACGCCTAAGGCCAAAGAAACGCTGGGTATTTTCGTCAAAGCCCTGAAAGAAAGGCCCAGGCTTTCCGTGGAGGTTAACGGCAGTTATGACCCCCAGGCCGACTGGAAAGCCATGAAGACAGACGCTTATACCGCGGAGTTCTCCAAGATGCGCGCGGAATCCGCGCGTTCTGATTTCCAGCTGGTCGAATATATGTATAAACTCCGGTTCGGGATGACCGGATACTGGGAATTGGCCAGGAAGTTCACGGTTAACAAGAAAATTGATGAACCGGCTTTGCAAACGGAAATGAAACGTTTGATCATTGAGTCAGGCAAAGCTGACCGGCAGGCGCTGGAATTGTTAGGCGGGTCCCGGGCCAAAGCTGTTTATGACCAGATCATCGCCGAGGGGTTCGATCCCGGCAGGGTAAAAACCGGCCCGGCCCGCGAGGCCGTGGCTTCTCTTGGACAGGTCCCGCTTGAGTTTACCATTACTGTTTACGAGGATGGCTCCGCGAAAGATGATACAGGAAAGGACATTGTAAATGAGTAAACCGATGCTTATCGCTAAAGATTCACTAAAAAACGAGTTTTGTTTATTGCCGCGTATGGCTAACCGCCACGGACTGGTCGCCGGAGCGACCGGGACCGGCAAGACAGTTACCCTGCAGAGGATGGCTGAGTCCTTGAGCGAAAACGGCGTGCCGGTTTTTCTGGCGGATGTGAAAGGCGATCTGGCCGGGATCAGCCAGAAAGGCGCGGATAACCCTAAAATAATGGAACGGGTCAAGTTGCTCGGGCTTTCCGATCATGCTTTCAGGGAATTCCCGGTAGCGTTCTGGGATGTCTTCGGAAGATCCGGCCATCCTATCCGGGCCACGGTATCGGATATGGGCCCGCTTTTGATCGGCCGGCTTTTGAATCTCAATGAGGTGCAGACCGGGGTTCTGACCGTGATCTTTAAAATAGCCGACGATAACGGTTTATTGCTTCTTGACCTTAAAGACCTGCGCGCGATGGTCCAGCATACCGGCGAAAACGCCGGCCAATTCACCACCGAATACGGCAATATTTCCAAGGCCTCGGTAGGCGCGATCCAGAGAGGGCTTCTGGAACTGGAGGCCCAGGCCGGCACCCAGTTCTTCGGCGAACCGATGCTGGATATTTTAGACCTTATCCAAACCCATTCCGACGGAAGAGGCATCATAAATATTTTAACGGCGGATCAGTTGATCACCCGGCCCAAAGTTTACGCCACGTTCCTGTTGTGGCTTCTGGCGGAATTGTTCGAGCGCCTGCCGGAAGCGGGAGACCTGGATAAGCCTAAAATAGCCTTTTTCTTCGACGAGGCGCATCTTCTTTTTGAGGACGCGCCTGAGGCGCTGCTGGAAAAAATAGAACAGGTGGTCAGGTTGATCCGCTCTAAAGGCGTGGGCGTTTATTTTGTCACCCAGAACCCCAAGGATGTCCCGGACAAAGTGCTGGCCCAGCTGGGCAACCGCGTGCAGCACGCTTTGCGCGCGTTCACGCCCCAGGAACAGAAAGCCGTCAAGATCATGGCTCAGACATTCCGGCCTAACCCGCGGCTGGATATCGAAAAAGTGATCACTGAGCTGGGAGTGGGAGAGGCGCTGGTTTCTTTCCTGGAAGAGAAGGGCGCTCCCGCTGTGGTCGAGCGCGCCTGGGTATGCCCGCCGCAGAGCCGCGTAGGCGCTATTACCCCTGATGAACGCCAACGGATCATCCGGAATTCCATACATTTCGGCAATTACGAAAAGGTCATTGACCGGGAGTCAGCTTTTGAAATGCTCAAAAAACGGGCTGAGCAAAATGTCCCCGAGGTAAAAAAGGGGACTGCGCGATCCGATTATCCCGGCCAGGCAAAAAGCCGCAGGCCGGGCAGGCCCAGGGATACCCTGGCGCAGACCATGGCTAAGACCGCGATCCGCGCCATCAGCCGCCAGATCATCCGCGGGGTGTTAGGTTTGCTCCTTGGCGGGAAAAAGAAAAACTAACTTTACATCCTTCAATAAATCTGGTATTATTAACCTTTACTCCTGCTGTTGAAAATATAAATTTGTTAAGTTCCTTACTGAGTGCGGTTTTTATAGACTATCGATTATCGACTATAGATTAAATGCGCCTGTAGCTCAATTGGATAGAGCACTTGCCTACGGAGCAAGTTGTTGCAGGTTCGATTCCCGCCAGGCGCGTTTAAATATAAATACCGGTAAATTACCCCGCCGATGGATAAAATAGACGAGATGTTCATGTGCGAGGCCTTACGGGAAGCGGAGAAGGCCTTTGAGAAAGACGAAGTTCCGGTCGGCTGCGTGATCGTCTGTCAGGGCAAGATAATCGCCCGGGGGCATAACCAGGTGGAATTGCTCCAAGATCCCACGGCGCACGCTGAAATGATTGCTTTAACCAGCGCCGCCGGCCATATGGGGTCAAAGTGGTTGAACGACGCGGCCTTATATGTTACAATTGAACCATGCAGCATGTGCGCCGGGGCATTGGTCCTGGCCCGGGTCAAAAGGGTGGTTTTCGGCGCGGCTGACCCTAAAACCGGCGCCTGCGGTTCAGTTACGAATATCGCTGATAACAAGAAGTTGAACCATAGAATAAAGATCACCAAAGGCGTCCTTAAAGACGAGTGCGCTTTATTATTGAAAGAATTTTTTAAACGTAAACGCGCTAAAATCCGGTAAGCAAAGAGTTATAGAAGGTAAGATCCCTCGCGGCATCTGCCGTTCGGGATCCAAGTTTTTCTTCTACAGATTATACCCGGAAAAATTTGGAGAGATGGCTGAGTGGTCGAAAGCAAGTCACTGCTAATGATTTGACTGGGGAAACCCGGTCCCTGGGTTCGAATCCCAGTCTCTCCGCCATAGTTGACGCACAGGCGAACCCTGTCCGGTAGAGATATCGGGCGGGGTTCCTTGTTTTTCAGGGCCTATAAGACAGGCCATTTCCTGCGAAGGTTTTCCCACATATAGCCGCATCATCACATGATCGTCGTGGATATCGATTACCCGGATCATGGCTTTTAATAATCCGATCTGGGCATCAGCGGGGGATTCGTCTATATATTTCATGGCAAATTGCAGGGTTTGATATAAATACTGGCCGGAGTTGGCGGAGATATCCGCGGACCGTCTTTGAGCTTCAAGCTTCGATAGCTTGGTTTCTAATTCGGCGATCTCTTTTTCAAGGCCGGTCATTTTCTCGGTATAAGTCACGCCTTTCGAGATCTTTTGTTCCATCGCAAGATTGAGCAGGTCTTCCGCGGCCTTCTTGTTTTTCTTGAGTTTCTTTTCAACAATCCTGATTTCTTTTTCACAGCTGTCCAGCTTTTCGGTACAGTCCTTAACCGCGCTTATCATGCATTTGACGAGGATATCCTGATCTTCTGACGCCCGCCTGAAGAAATCTATTACCGCTTCATCAAATGCCGTAGCGGATATCCGCTTGGCATCACACCCGAGTTTCTGCCTTGCCCGGCTACACTCATAATAATAAAAGAGTTTATCTCCATGTCCGTGGGCTATTGTGGAGACGAAATAGCTACCGCATTTCCCGCACCGTACGATTCCCTTAAGCCGATTAGCATAATCCTTAGATATTTTTGAGAACTTGTGTCCGGGGAGTTTTGCGGAAATCACTCTATTGGCTCTATCCCAGAGATCTTCATCAACGATGGCCAAATGGGTGCCTTTGTGTTTTTCGCCCGAATAGGCAATTATGCCTTTGTAGAAGGGATTCTTGATTATTTTGGCCACTGTTTGTTTTCTCCATACCATGCTTTTAGAAGTTGGCACCTTGTGTTGTAAGAGGAGGGATCCAATTTCTGATAACGTCTTATTGTCCGCGGCCATTCGGAAAATTGTTTTTAAATAGGGGGCGATTATTTCATCAACTTCGATTTTGTGCGGTTGTCTTCCGTTAGGGAGGGGATCGCCGTTTTTAACTAGTTTGTAGCCGAAGGGCGGCTTTCCTCCGACCCACCTGCCTTGTCTGGCTCTTGCGATCGCAGAGGCTTTCACGCGTTCGCCGGTCAGTTCTCGTTCGAACGCTGATAACAAGCCGATGATTCCGATGACCACGCGGCCTATGGCTGTTGAACTATCGAGATTTTCGCGGACTGATAAGAAATCGACCTCTTGAGCTTTGAAGAGGTCGATCATGCCGTAGAGGTCACGCGGGTTGCGAGTCAGGCGGTCAAGCCTGAAGAAGATGATGCCGTCAAAAGATTTATTTTTCTGGATATCCTTGAGGATCGATTGAATTCCGGGCCGGTTTAAGTCTTTCCCGGAATAGCCGTCATCGTTAATAACTCCGTTTTTACCAAAATTTGCCAGCTCATAGCCAAACGCATCAAGCATGTTTTTGCAGTGATGCGCTTGCGCGTCCAGTGTCGTGAAATCACCCTGCGCTTGATCGTCGGTTGAACACCGGGTGTAGATCACGAATCTTTTTTTCTCTTTCGATTTGATAATTGGTGTCATGCCCATCGCTTAAACTCGTTTTTCGTTTTGCGACCCAACCCTATAATAGAACCAGCCACAAGTCAAGCTATTACAACTACTTAGAGCTGTTCTGCTTGGAGATCGCACACTCGCACGTTCTCTCTATCTATATACGCAGATTTCCGGCAGGGGGACGGAAATTTTTTCATTTTTGAACTTTTTTTCGTCTGTTTTCAAAAAGTCTGCGTATGTAGTCAGTAGAGGAGCGTTATGGGCGAACGGCAAAATTCAAACTTACAAAAACGGTTCAAGAATGGATTCTTTCTTGCGTATCCGGACAAGCCCTTGGAGGGCGAGGAAAGGCGGATACAGAATCAAAGAATCTTTGACGCCGTGAAGGCAGTCTTAACCGGAATATTAAAAAGAGAGCCGACGCCAGATGAATTACTGGGATGCAAACCAATTACAAAGGACAAACATTTATAAGTTGGCGGAGGCTATGGGATCTCTGCGGACACCCTCAAAAAAAGGAGTGTCCGTATTAGCCAAAACTATCGAGGCCTATTTCAAGAATGGGAATTACGGGAGATTCTTTGCTTGATCAGGGAGGCTCAGCACGACTATGCCAGCCTGAGAATCGAAGGGACGGATGATCTTCTGCAGGAATGTTTGATCCACTGGTTTTTCGCAAAAGACCAGCATCGTCCTGAATCCGGAGCATCCGAACGAACATTTCTAAACAGAATCATGAAAAACAAAATCGCTGACCTTATCCGTAGGAGAGAAGCAAGTATACGCAAAGTTTCATATGTGAGTGAATCGCTCGATGCAATGGGCGAAGACGAGGAATCGATTAGTGCAAAGGAGAAGATTTTAATGGTTGAAGAGCAGACGGTTTCGAAAATAACGGCCGCGGATCTTCCTGACGCTATGGGGCGTGCGACGGCCAACCTGACTTTTAGGCAAAAACAATTGTGCCGCTTTTTGATGGAAGGAATAAGCATCGCAAAAGCGGGAGAAAAAATGGGGATACCTCGCACAACGCTGAATGAAGAGGTTAAGCGTATCAGGGAGGTTTTTCGTAAACAAGGGCTTGAGGAATATCTGAGGTAATCAGAGAGGAGGATTTGCATGGAGTTCGTTTATAAGTTCGAGTTCGATGAGAGGATCGATAAACAGCTGATTCAGGATCAGATGGAATCGGCGATGCGCGCGGCGCGCGGGGTGTTCGGCAAGGCCCGGGTCAAGATGGACGGGTCGTTTCTTATGTCCGGCCACCGCGTGGTTATTCATGTGACTGATGATGTCGGCGCGCTTCTGGCCAGCGTCTTTACCGAATGCGCGACCGAAAAGATTGGGGAGGAATTTTTTATTGTTGAGCGTGTTCCGAAGAGCAAGGAAAGGAGACCGGATGAGAGTCAATAAGGGATGGAAAGAAATCTATAAAAACTTGAGCTGGTACAACCGGCGCAAGATGATCGAAGCCAACCGGCCGTTCGGCAAGGACCCGAAAGAGTTTAAAGAACTGGTGATGTGGATGCTCGCGGGCCTCTCCATCTTCGGTGTTGTCCTGAACGTGAATAAAGATCCGGCCGGGTTTCTGGTGTGGATGTTTACGAATGCCTGCTGGGCAGTGATCGATTTTCGGAAGCGTTTATACGCCCAGTCGTTTTTGTTCGTTGTGTACTTTTTCTTGGCCTTGTGGGGCTGGATCAGCTGGGCCAGATGAATTGGTTTCGGGGAGGTGAAAACAATGGAGACGATTGAGAATCCGGACAAATTTTTATCAAAAGAAGAACAGCTTTTGCGCTGGTGCAGGCAACGCGGGATCTTCTCGAAGGCCGAGGTCATAGCGTACGGGACTAAAAATTATTATTTGCGGGCCGAGAGGACGATCAGGGATTTTGTTCTGCAGGGCATCGTGAGGAAGGTCGGCAAGGATGAATGCATCCGGCGTAACCTCAAGGGCAACATGGCTTGGTATGAAGTTGTTTCTTCTTGAGAAGGTTTTTCATGGGAAATATCGATATCAGGGATTTACGTGATGGGAAATTTCTATGGATAGACAAAGCCGCTTTGAATCTGGTCAGCGCGAAGGCCGGTAACCGCGGAGTCGCGGTCTATTCGTGGCTGTGCTATTACGCCAACGCTAAGAATCAAAACTGCTTTCCGTCCTTGCGCACGCTTGCCAATCACTGCAATGTCAGCCGCAGGACGATTATGCGCACGATCAAAGTCCTTGAGAGGATCGAAATCGTTTCAATTGAACGAAAAAAGGGGAAGCCAAATGTTTATAAATTGCTCAATTCGCCTGTGGATAAAAGTAGTGACACCAGTGTCACCGGTGACAGGCATGGCACTGGAGTAGTGACAGCGGTGTCACCACCTCTGGTGTCATCGGTGTCACCCGAACAAGAATTAAATGATCAAAAAGAAACGAACAAAACGGACGTTTGTTTATCCGACCTGTGGATAAGTTCAAGTTTACCGTACGGCAACCCAAGCAAGGAGCAGGTAGCGGAACTGGCTTCATGGTGCGAGAGGCTTTTAAGCGAGGTCAATTTATACCGGTTGCTTATGGAATACCGTACGGATAAGGGATTCCCACCCAAGCCGGAGGTGGTTATCGCGCTGTGTAAGCAGTTTATGCAGGGTAAGGCGAAGGTAAAGAACGCTTGGGGCTGGTTTAAGAAGGCAATCGATGGGCAGATGAGGCAGGTCTTGATGGATATAAGGCTGAGGGAGCATGAGAAACTCAAGAAAGAACCGGCATCGATCGGTCAGTTGCTGTCGCAGATCGCCACCCGCCGTGAGTAGGCTGGCGGGTCCTTGGAAGGGGGTGTCGGGCGAGGGTCGGGCGAGGCGCGGGCCTTCAGTGATGAGGGGTTCAAAAAACGATGTCCATGTCCATCACTTTTGGGATTTCGCACATCTGGGGTAAAAATGGCCAAACGGCCTGTTTCCGTCGAGAATACGGGCTTTTTTTGATTAAAAGACACGTCTGCAAGGGGTTCAAAATGGGCATTTTGATGGACATGAGCGGACATAAAAAAGGAGAAAATCGTGGCAAAAATCAATGTTAAACCGGAAATCGCCGAGGTCAGGGTGGAGGAGTTAAAACCGGCACCGTACAACCCCCGGGAAATAACCGAGCCTGCCTATGCGGGGCTTAAGCATAGCTTGGAGAAGTTCGGGTATGTGGATCTTTTGATCGTTAATAAACGGAACATGCGGATTGTGTCCGGCCATCAGCGGTACAAGGTGTTGCAGGCTGACGGGGTCGAAAAGGTCGATGTCATCATGGTCGATCTGGACGAAATCCAAGAGCAGGCCATGAACGTGACGCTTAATAACAGCGAGATTGCCGGTCAGTGGACGGCCGCTCTGATTCCGCTTTTGGAGAGGTTGAGAAAAGAAGCCGGTGATGATTATCTCAACTTGCGGCTTCAAAGCCTGCGGGAGAGTGTAGGGGATATGGGTGTTGAGAATCTGGGAAGCGGAAAGACGCTTCCGGATGATATCCCGGAGCCGCCCGAAAAGCCGATCACCAAGAAGGGCGACCTGTGGATCCTTGGCGAACACCGGCTTTTGTGCGGGGATTCTACCAGCGAGGCAGATGTCGCGCGGCTTATGGATGGCCGCAAGGCAAGCCTTTTGGCAACCGACCCGCCGTATTGCGTGGATTATACCGGCGCGGACAGGCCCAACGGCGGCCGGGACTGGTCGAATGTTTATCATGAGATCGACATTCCGGATGCGGTGGATTTCATGCGCAAGTTTCTGACCGTGGGCCTCGGGTTCATCAAAGAAAAAACCGCGCTCTATATGTGGCATGCCTCCAAGCGGCGGTCGGATATCGAGGGCCTTTGCAAAGAGATAGGCATTCTGATTCATCAGGAAATTGTCTGGGTCAAGCCGTGTGTTATTTTGACGTATTCGTTTTATTCGTGGAGGCATGAGCCGTGCCTTTTGATGTGGGTCAAAGGCCATAAGCCGGAGTATAAACCAAAAAATAAGGCGATTGGCAGTGTCTGGACGGTTGGTTTCTTAAGGACTGGCGATCCGGAAACGCCGGAGTATCACACCGATGTCTGGGAGCTGGACTGGGAAGGCAAAAAGCGCAACCCGGGACTTGATCATCCAACCGTTAAACCGACCGAGGTTTTTGCCATACCCATGCGGGTTCATACAACCCCGGGCGATGTCTGTTATGAGCCGTTTTCCGGTTCGGGATCGCAAATTATCGCTGGCGAGAGGCTGAACCGTAGGGTGTTTGCCATGGAGATCGAGCCGGTCTTCTGTGACGTGGCGGTCAGGCGCTGGGAGGAATTTTCAGGGAAAAAAGCGATAAGGGATAGTAATGGATGAAAAGAACCGCAACCTTGTTGAGATTGCCAAGAAGAAACGTTACATCGCCCTTGTCGAAAAGCTGGGGCGCGGTTCGCTCTCATCCAAGGAGCTTAAAGAGCTTGAGGAGTTCGAGAAATCAGAACAGCGTCCTGCGGGGGTTATCGATGGAACGGTAGACTTGCCGACCTTATGTGTCTACCTCGAGAAATCCCCGCGGATGATCAGGCGGTATGTCCAGCAGGGCATGCCGGTTTTCAGGGACGCGGTCGGTGAGATCGCGCGGTTTAAGGTCGGCGATGTCTTCAAGTGGTTCTATAAGAAGCAGGGATCGGAAGATGACAACGGCAAGGATTACTGGGACAAGGAATACCGCAAGAACCGCGCGAAGCTCAGCGAGATCGAGTTAAAGCAGAAAGAAGGGGAGGTCATCCCTTTCGAGGATCACGTTTCGATCGTCAAAAACCAGATCCGGGGCATCAAGGCCGGATTCCTTCGTTTGCCGAAGCATATTGCGCCGAAACTCTATCAGCAGGATCCGAAGGTTATCTGTGAAATGCTTGATCAGGAGATCAGGTACATCATCGAACAATTTGCGGGGAAGCAGAATGCCAATAAAGCTGGGAAGGGAAATTCTTAAAACCATTGTGCCGTACGCGGCCGTTGAATGGGTCTTGCCGGTCAAGATGACCGTGAGCGAGTGGTCGGATCAGTTTCGCAGACTTGATGTGAAAACATCAGCCGAGCCCGGGCAGTGGGCGACCGCACGCACGCCGTATCTTAAGGGAATCATGGACGCGTTCACGGATCCGTATGTCGATGAGATCACGGTCATGGCGGCTTCGCAGGTTGGGAAAACCGAGGCGATGTACAACATGCTGGGGTTTATCATCGATCAGGATCCGGGCCCGACGCTCATGGTTTCACCGCGCGCGGACGACGCCAAGAGCGTTTCGTATAACCGCGTCAGGCCCATGATCGAATGCTCGCCGGTTTTGAATAAGTACATTCCGATCAATACGGACGATATCACGAAGCTCGAATATCATTTCGACCGGATGATTCTTTATTTTGCCGGATCCAACAGCCCCGCGGACCTTGCGTCGCGTCCGATTCGCTATCTTTTCTTGGATGAGGTCGACAAGTACCCGAAGTTCTCGGGCCGGGAAGCGGATCCGATCAAGCTGGCGTCCGAACGCCAGAAAACTTTCTGGAATAAAAAGACGGTCAAGGTGTCCACGCCCACCACGCGCGAAGGATATATCTTCCGCGAATACGACAAGTCCGACCAGCGCAGGTTTCATGTGCCGTGTCCACATTGCGGGAAGAAGCAGGTTTTACTTTTCGGGCAGATCAAGTGGCCGAAAGAAGAATCATCAGCCGAGAGGATAAAAAATAACCGGCTGGCGTGGTATGAGTGCGGGCATTGCAAGAAGCGCATCGATGATATCCATAAACAGAAGATGATGCTGGCGGGTGAATGGATCTCGGAAAAAGGCGAGCATAACCGCAACCGTGGTTTCTGGGTGAGTTCGCTGTATTCGCCGTGGCTGACATGGAGTGATATCGCATCGGAGTTTCTGAAATCAAAAGACTACGTTGAGCTTTTAATGAATTTCGTCAATTCATGGCTTGCTGAGGTTTGGGAAGAGAAGATCGAAGAAACCACGGTTGATAAGGTGCGCAATCTGGCGCGCGATTATGATCAGGGCGTTGTTCCGGATGAGGTGCTGGTGCTGACGGCCGGTGTCGACGTGCAGAAGGATCATTTTTATTACGTCATTCGCGGCTGGGGATATTACGAAGAGTCGTGGCTCATCCGGGCCGATCGCGTTGAATACTGGGACGATATCATCGATTGTTTGTTCAAGACCGAATACCGCAGGGTGAGTTCCGCGGAAACCTTGAATGTTTATATGTCGTGCATCGATTCGGGTTTTCGGACGGATGAGGTATACCGTTTCTGCCGCGAGTGGCCGGACAAGACAAAGGCAATTAAAGGGCTTGAAGAAATCACCGGCGGCCGATTTTACCGCGCGAACAAGATCGATATTAATTCCCGCACTGGCGCGGTCATTCCGGGCGGGCTTGTGTTGTGGAATTTAAACGTCACGCAATATAAAGACAAGATCAACCGCCTTGTCACATCGAAGAATCCCGGCAAGTGGCATATCTTCAAGAATCCCGCAGATGATTATCTGATGCAGTTTACTTCCGAGCATAAAGTTCTCATCCGCAACCGAACAACCGGCAAGGCCAAGGAAGTCTGGCAAAAAAAGAAAGAGGCCGCGGCCAATCACTATTTGGACGCGGAAGTTTACGCGCTGGCGGCCGCGGATATCATCCGGGCCCTGAATATGCGCAAGGAAGACGCGCCGCGGGTTCATCAGCCGGTTACGGATGAGTCCGGCCGCGGCGGGTGGCTTCGCAAAACGAAAGGGTCATGGATTTAATGGGGCGATGGATAGAAAGAAAATCAAATTGGCTGAATAATGGCGGGAGTTCCCAGCCCCGGGAGAAGCCGTTCGGCAGGCCGCCGAATGATTCATCGGATTACGGCGTTCGTTTTATTCCGATCCGATGCCCGAAATGTAAAAGCAAAAATACGCGCTGTTATTCAACACACCCGCCGATCCGGTATCACAGTTGTTATAAATGCGGGCATAATTTCAAGTCTGTTGAGGTGGATGATGAAAAATGACTTTTTACTACTCCGTAGTAACGACCCCATTGCCAAAGTATGAAAATTACATATTATTGAAATAGAACACTTTTTGCGAGACGGCTGATCACCGTTTTCGCGCCCAATAAGCATTAAGAAGCCCGTTACCGTGCACGGCGGTGGCGGGCTTTTTTTATTGGGTTCAAGAGGAGGACGCATGGACGCACCTACAAAACAGGAAATGCTCGAAAACGTCGAGACCGCGATCAATGCCCGCATCAGCGGCGGCGCGGTGCAGTCGTATTCGATCGGCGGCCGCAATCTGCAGTACATTCCGCTTCAGGATCTCTACAAGTTGCGCGATCAGCTCAGGCGCGAGATCGCCGGTTCAGGCGGGACTACCACATACGTTTCATTCGGGAGGCCGTCATGAAGACGCCGCTTACGGAAAAACTATCCAGCGGCTTGGACGGCCTTATTTCTTTTTTCTCTCCACGCGCGGGCCTCAAACGGCGCATGTACCGCGAGGCCATCAAAGTTACCAAATCATTCAGTTCTTACAGGGGCGCGTCGCGCGATCGGCTTCGTTCATCGTGGATGCCGGGCGGAGGATCTGCTGATGCGGATCTTCTTCCGGAGTTAAAAGACATCCGCGAAAGGAGCCGCGATTTAAACCGCAACGACGCTCACGCTTCAGGTATTACCTCGACCATGACCGTCAATGTGGTCGGTTCGGGGATCCGGCCGCAGTCGCGTATCGACAGGGACGAACTTGGTCTTGGCGAAGAAGAAGCGGCGAAGTTTCAGAAAGACGCAGAGCGTGTCTGGAAGAGATGGATTCCGTATGCGGATGCGGGCAGGCGCATGGATTTTTACGAGATCCAACAGCTTGTCGACCGCCAGATTCTCGAAAACGGAGAGGCGTTGATCGTTCCGATGATGATCGATGATCCTTCGCGGCCTTACAGGACGGCTTTGCAGGTGATCGAGTCAGACCGGCTGGATACGCCTTCGGATAAACGGGGAGATAAATCAATCCGCGCGGGCGTGCGCATAGGCGAAAAGGGCGAGGCGGTTTCGTACTTCATTCAGAAGACGCATCCCGGTGAATCGCGCATTGCCAAGAGCGGCGATAAAGAATTCATGGAGATTCCGGCGTTCAATGAATATGGCAGGCGTAATGTCTTCCACCTCTACTACGTTTTGCGTTCGGGACAGACGCGCGGTGTGCCGTTCTTTGCGCCGGTTTTATCTTATTTCAAGGATCTCGGGGAATACGCGGAGGCCGAACTCGTGGCCGCGAGGATCGCCGCGTGTTTCTCGCTTTTTGTTACTTCGGAAGCGTCCATGGACGTTTCGGCAGGCGGTGTTTACGACAGAAATCCGGCCGGTCAGTTTATCGAAAGCCTTGAGCCGGGAATGATCAAGCACCTGATGCCGGGAGAGAGCATCACGTCGTTTAATCCACAGCGTCCGGGGTCGAGTTTCGAGCCGTTTGTTGACCGCATCTTGAAGGCTATTTCCGCGGCGTTGGGTTTGCCGTATGAACTTGTGGCCAAGGATTTCTCGAAAACGAATTACTCAAGCGCGCGGGCGGCGCTCTTAGAGGCGCGGCGTTATTTCCGGATGCGGCAGGAATGGCTGGCGCAGAAATTCTGCCAGCCGGTCTGGGACATGTTACTGGAAGAGGCGTATTTAAAGGGCAATATTTCGGCAGAAACATTTTATGAGAAAAGACAGCGTTGGACTGGGGCTTCATGGATCGCGCCGGGATGGGAGTGGGTGGATCCGCTTAAAGAGGCGCAGGCCGCGGAGGTCGGCTTAAGAAACGGAATCGTGACGTATTCGGATCTCTATGCGCAGGACGGAAAAGACTGGGAAGAGTGTTTCGAACAGCGCAAGCGTGAGCAGGAGAAGATGAAGAAGCTCGGACTTGAGGTGCAGGATGAAAACAAAGCAAAAGAAAAGCAAAAAAACACCGGTGAAGAAGGCGAAGAGGATTCTGGCGGGGGCAAAAAGCCAAATGGCAATGCCGATTGAGGTTGATGTTTCCCTCACCGATGTGAAAGAGGTGCGAGATGGCGAATAAAGACACTTATTTTCGCGCGGACATTGCGCGCGGCGGGGGCGTTCGCGTCAACCGCAAGGAAGAGGTTATCGAGGGTTTTGCTGTCGTAACCAAGGGGATTACCCATGACGAAAGGGGTGAGTTCGATGACATAGCGCTGGATTCGGTTGTTGGGCTGGGCAACAAGGTCAAAGCCGGAGTCAAATCGAGGTTCGGGCATCCGAACATGTCGAGTACCGCGCTCGGCACGTTCTTGGGCAGGGCAAGAAATTTCAGAAGAGACGGCGATATCGTCCGCGCGGACCTGCATATCGACAAAACCGCGCACGAAACGCCGGACGGCGACTTGGCCGGTTATGTCATGAACCTTGCCGAAAGCGATCCACAGGCGTTCGGGTCTTCGATGGTTATCCATTGGGATGAGGAATTCCGCGAGGAAAAAACGAAGGCCGGAGAAGATCTGCCGCCATTTATCCGCGTCAAGAAGCTTATGTCTGTGGATATTGTCGATGATCCCGCGGCGAACAACGGTCTTTTCGGGATGCCGTTTTTCTCGGAAAGCGTCCGGCCGTCTGCGGAGATGACGGCTTTTTTAGATAAATTCCTGAACCAGCCGGAATCGGTTGAGAAGGTGATCGCGTTCTTGGAAAGGTATGGGGCTAACAAAAACAAGGAGGAAAAGAAAATGCCAGAGGAAATCACGATGGAAAAGATTAAGGCGGAGCATTCCGGCCTTTACGACTCCATTCACGCGCTCGGGGTCGAAGAGGGTGTCAGAAAAGAGCGCGAACGGGCGGTTTCGATTTTGAAGAAATCGAAGGTGTTCAAGGATATGTCCGATATCGCCGTCGAGGCGATCGAGAACGGCGCGACGTTCGAAAACGCGGTCATCAAGTTTCAGGAGAAACAGCTTGAAGGCCTGCAGAAAGCGTCCGTGCCGCCCTTGGGGCCCGACACAGAGGAGGAGCCGGTCAAGAAGCAGACAACGCATCTGGAGCGCGCGCGGCAGTATCAGAAAGAGCACGGGTGCAGTACGACCGATGCGCTTAAGGCAACAGCAGACAAAAGAAAATAACCAAAAGGAGGTAGGACGATGTCTCAATTCAATATCGGATCAAAAGCATTTATCGCGGGAGAGGAACTGGAAGCTTACCGCAGGATCAAGCTGAGTACGGGAAGCGGATCGCAGGTGGAATATGCCGACGCGGGTGAGGCCTGTATTGGGATCACCGCGGCCAAGGCGGCTGTGGGCGAGCATGTCAGCGTTGATTTAAAGAGTTCCGGCAGGACGTTCAAGATGGTTGCGGCCGGAGTGATCAGCGCGGGCGGTAATGTGTACGGGGCCAATGACGGGAAGATCAGCGCAACCGTGAGCGGTTCTATTATCGGCAAGGCGCTGGAAGCATCAACAAGCGACGGTGAAGTTGTCGAAGGGCTGTTTGCCTAATCAAAAGGAGGAATGAAACATGCCAGACTATCAAGGGACAAGAGCAGTACCGAGACTCGAGTTAGGGGAAGCGGCGCTGGAGTTTATCCAGTCGCAGGACGAGTTCATAGGCACGAGAGTTCTGCCTATTTTCCAAACCAAAAAGAAGGCGAGTATCTTTCCGGCCATCACCCGGGAGAGCATCACGCGCGAAGCGGATACCAAGCGCGCGCCTCGCGGCAACTACAACCGGGACACCTTTCAGGCGAAAGACCGGCAGTACAACTGCGAAGAGCACGGATTGGAAGGGCCTCTGGACGATTCCGAACGGGAAATGTATGCCACGGATTTTGATGCCGAGCTTACGACCGTTCAGATCGTGACCCGCAGGGTTCTGCAGGCGCAGGAAAAGAGGATCGCGTCGAGGGTTTTCGATACCGCGGTCTTTACGGGATCGAAGCTCTTTACCGACTTCTCGACCGCGCCGTGGGACAACGCCTCAAGCGATGTCATCGCTCAGGTCAGGGCCGCGCGCGAGCAGGTGAGGCAGAACTGCGGCATGGAGCCGGGGACGCTCATCATGAGCAAGGCGAATATCGACCGGCTTCTCGGCAACGAGAAGATCAAGGCCGCGATCCAGTATGTCGCAAGGCTGACTGAAGCGGAGATCCTCAACGCCATGGCCGATATTCTCGGCGTGAAGAGGATCCTTGTCGGCAAGGCGATCTACAACACCGCGAAGGAAGGCAAATCGTTTCAGGGCGCGGATATCTGGAGCGATGATTATGCAATGGTTGCGGTGATCGGCGAGGGACAGAGACTATCCGATCCGACAGTAGGAAGAACCTTCCTCTGGACGGCGGACAGCCCGGAGAACGCCACGGTCGAGCAGTATCGCGATGATGCGGCCAGAAGCGACATCTTCCGCGTGCGTCAGCATGTGGACGAGATGATCGTCGATCCGTATTTCGCGCATCTGATGAAAGTCGACGCTTAACAGCAGGGATGCCCGGGGGCGTAACTGCTCCCGGGCCCCTTTTGGGAGCAGGTTCATGAGTTTGAAAGAACAAATGCCGAAGGATGCTGTCGGTTGTTTTCTGAACATGGGCGAGTTTGCCGAGGAGATCACGTATACGACCGGCGCGGGGGTTTCTAAGGTGATCGCGGCCGTGGTGGTGCGCTATGAGCTTACACCGGCAGAGGAAAACATCAACCGGTCGCTCAAGAAGCAGGCGGAGGTTTATATCGCCAATGATGCTACCAGCGGTATCGCGGCAGTGAGCAAAGCAGACGACCGCATCACGCTTAAAGACTCGGAAGGATTCGACCGCGAGGCTCGTATCAACGATGTCATCAGCCGTGATGAAGGGATGTGGCATTTGCTAGTGGGGTGGTAGGCATGGTGCAGTTAACCACAGAAATTGACACAAGGGCGCTGGACAGGGCGATCAAGATCGCGCCCCGCGTCCTTAAGTTCGAGCTGGCGGACGGGCTGGATCGTATCGGCAAGGGGTTCTTGAAACGGTTCAGACAGCAACAGCTTCAGGGGCCTCCGGGTGTGCGCGGCGCGTCCGGCCACGGCCTTTTTGGCACATTCAAGCGGGTGTTTTTGGTGTCGCCCGAGATCGAGGGCATGGGCATCGAGGTCTTTTCGGAATCGAAGATTGCCAAACTGCACGAGACCGGCGGCACAGTCAGGGATCCCGGAGGCAAGCGGCTGGCAGTGCCGTTGTCAGCGCGGTCAGAGATGTTTACGCCGTCAGGGAAACTCCGAGCGCGTTATAAAAAGCCCAAAGAGTTGAAAAACGTCAGGGCTTTGCGCTGGAAGGGCGAGACGTTTCTTGCCCGGGTGACGAAACGCGCGCAGAGGATCTTGCCGCTGTATGTGCTTAAGCGCTCAGTTCGTATTAAGCCGAGGCTGGGGTTTTACCGGACATGGGACGGCCTCGTGAATTACCGGATTGATATTTTGAATAAATCGATCGAAAAGGCGTTGAGGAAGATCTGATGGAAACGGTCAGAGAGCGGATATTTCAAAACATCAAGACTGTACTTGAAGGCGTGACGATCGCCAACGGGTACAACTTCGATTTTACGCCCGCCACCGTACAGCGCTGGTCGATGCACGGCAACAGAATGGTTGATATGCCGATGGTGGTGATCAGCCCGGGCGATGAGGATGAGTCGAGCATGCCGAATCCGTTCGAAGAATGTCTTTTAACTTTGTATCTCGACATATTTTTCGTGAACGACGAGAACGACCCGGTGCCGACCGATACGTATTTGAACAGACTGCAGGGAGATATCAAGAAAGCGATCCTGCAGGATTCCACGCGCGCGGGCAATGCGGTTGATACGGATGTTCTGGGGACAACGCCATTTGAGACGACCGAGGCACAACCGTACGCAGGGATCATCATGGAGGTTCGCGTCCGTTATCGTCATTTGCGGACGGATCCGACAGCAAAGAACTAAAAGGGAGGGATTGCAATGTCAATGCTCATAAGAAAACGCCAGCTTGCGGCGAAGATCGAGGCGGTCGAAGGTTCTGCGGAAACACTTCTGGCGGCCGACGCAGGCATTCTGGTGAATTTTTCACCGAAGGCAAGTTACGATCCGCAGATGTACCAGAGGGATCCTGTACGCGCGTCTTTGACCAAGATGGGCAAGCTCGCGGGGAAGCGATCGGCCGGGATCGATTTCAGTATTGAATTGAAAGGTTCGGGATTGGTTACGGTTGAGCCGGAGTGGATGCGGCTGGTCAGGGCCTGCGGGTTTCAATCGAACGCGCTCAAGAAGATTTCGATCGGTGCGATCACTGGTGGACCTTATCGGCACGGAGAGGTGATTACGGGCGATACGTCCGGAGCAACTGGTCGGGTTGTCATTAAGACCGCAAACGGTGCGGCATCGCTTTACTATGTCGCGCTCACCGGAGTATTCGAGACCGGAGATCACATAACAGGCGCGGATTCAGGCGCGGTTTCGACCGCTTCATCCGATCCGGCAAGTGCGGGTTTTGAAATTAAGCCGATCAGCAGTTCTGTGGTTTCTTTGACCATGGGGCTTTATGAGGATGGCGTGGCGAAGCTTCTTAAAGGTTGCCGCGGGACGGTCAAGTTCAATTTCAAGATTGGAGAACCGGCTACGCTCGATTTCAGTTTCAAGGGCGTTGAGCATGGAGTCACGGATACGCCGATGTTTACCGGAGTGAGCTTCGACGATACGGTGCCGCCGGTGCTTTTGAACGCGGTTATGTCCTGTGACGGCGTGTCGCTTAATGTCGGTGAGATGGAGATCGACGTATCGAACACGCTGGCTTCAAAAGACAAGATCGACGACGCAAAGGGGATTTTGTCTTACATGATCACCGGCCGGGATATGCAGGGGTCGTTTAATCCGGAAATGGTGCCGGTTGCTTCGCATGATTTCTTCTCCAAGTGGTTCAGTAATACGCCGATGGTTCTTGATTTGGCGTACGGGGAAAGCGAGGGCAACAAGTTCCGGTTCTACGCGCCCAGTATCGTTTATAACAAAGTCGATGACGGCGACCGCGACGGCATTCAGCTGGCGCAGACGTCGTTTGATCTCACCGGTTCGATGGAGCCGGGGGATGATGAACTCGCATTATTACTTTTATAAACAGGAGGTGTTTCCATGCTTACCGGAATTGATGTAAACGCAACACGCGAATATGTGTCGAAACTCGATCCCGACAAAGACAATCCGAGTGTGTTTCATATCGGGCTTCTGGATCCGGTGTTAAGAGCCGAGGTTGACGATGAGAGCAGTACATACGAGATGAGTTCGACCAACCCCAACGACAAGGCCAAGGTCAGGCTCAATTGGAACAAGCGGCAGATTACGGCGATCAAGTTCGGGCTTAAGGGCCTGACAAACTTTCTTGATCCCGAGACCAAGAAGCCGATCGAGCTTAAGTTCGACACGATTCATTACGCGGGCAAGATGAGAAACGTTGTTCCGGACAAGATCATTGCCATGTTCCCGAATGAGTTGAGACAGGAGCTGGCCGAGGTCATTTTGAACGAATCGAAACTGTCGGAGGGCGAGCAAAAAAACTGATCGTGGCGGTTCATTTGGGCGGCCTCACCGTGAACTGCCAGAGCTGTTTAAGCGGGAGAAAGATACGATGTGAGTATGAAGTGCCCGGGCAGGAAGTCTGGGAGCTTAACGGAACGCAGTACCGAGGGTGCCCTTTTAAGATCGTCACACGACAGTCGGCGAGCTTTATAAGGGCATTTCAGTTTTACAGGCAGGGTTATTTGCCGAACGCGGGCGGCTGGATCGACCAGTCGGCCAAAATGCTCGATGCTTTTGAAGTGATCGAAAAGGAACTGCAGGCAATCGAGCAGGAGATGCAGAAAAGAAGGGACAGGTTCAAGCGATGACGAATAAAGAACTTTCGATCATATTGCGCCTCAGGGACGAAGCTACCAAGCGCCTTGAAGGCGTGCGCGGTAACCTGCAGAGATTTGCCAACGCATGGAAGCAGAATTGGATTGCGATCACCGCGGCCATTACGGCGAGCATCATGGCGCTTCGCAAGGCGTGGGATCTCATGGAAATGGGAGCCAAGGCCCAGCAGATCGAGCAGAGTTTTAGCCGCATGGCAGAGAGTGTCGGTATAGACGCGCAAAAAATGCGGCAGGCGATCATGGAGGCATCGAAAGAGACGGTTAATTTCTCCAACGTGGCTGATAAGGTTTCGGCTCTCATGGCGCAGGGCTTGAATATGGATCAGGTCGCGGCGCTCATGAAACAGGCGCGGGCCGAGGCGCGGATATTCGGTACGACGACTGAAGAGGCGTTCGCGAACATCTCAAGCGCGGTCACCGGCGGTCTGGTCACGACTTTGAGGCGGTCGTACGGTCTTCAGTTGTCGCTTAAAGACGCGGCAGAGGAATACGCCAAGGCAACAGGCAAGACCGTCGAGGAAGTTCAGAAATACCACATGGCGCAGGCTCTGGCCAATCATATTCTCGCGCAGAGTAAATCGCACCTTGAGGCAGTGAATCTCGAGATGATGACCAGCTACGAAAAGGTGCAGATGCTCAAATCCCAGTGGAATGATTTCATGGAAAAGGCAGGGCAGGCACTCTGGCAGGTGCTGGGGTTTTTGCAGGGGTTTGCCAATCATCTGGTGGCGGGCGTCTTCACGATCCTCGAGTACGGCGCGGGTGCGGTCAAAGGATTCATTCAGGGCATAACGAATGCCTTAAACGGACTCTTGGGGTTTGCGGTCGATTTCTTTCAGGCGCTCATGGTTCCGCTCATTAAGTTCTACGACCTTTTGGGAAAACTTCCCGGCAGTGTCGGTGAAACATATCGGCAGGCGTCCGCGGAGGTAGAAAAGTTTTCGCAGTCGCTGGAAGAGAACAAGATTCAGTTCAATGTCGAAGGTCTTACGCAGGGACTTGAGGAGGCGCGAACGGCGTTCAATCTGGCCGCGCAGGAAAGCGCGCGGGACGCGATGAAGCAGTACGACCTTGTGTTTGCCAAGGTCAAGGAAACCGGTGACAAGACAGCGGAGATATTGAAGAACGTGGCCAAGGATGTGGGGAAAAGCGCGGAAGCGGCGGCCCAGCAGTTTAACGTCATGGAAGAGTTTGCCAAGCAGTCGGCGCACAACATGCAGAATGCGTTCTCGCAGTTTTTCTTCAAGGCGTTTACAGGCGAGCTTCGCAGTGTCAAAGAGGTGTTCGCTGATTTCGGCCGGGCGGTTCTACAAATGATCTCGAACATCTTGGCGAAGCTGTTACTCATAAAGATATTTACGGCGATGGCCGGAGCTGGCGGCACGATCTTCGGTGTGCCGGTGGCGAGTTTGTTTCATAGCGGAGGAACGGTCGAAAAGCGCAACCGGGCGTTTATCCGGGCGCATTCGGGCCTTGCCCCGGATGAGGTGCCGATCATCGCGCAAACGGGCGAAGGCGTGCTTTCCCGCAGGGGAATGCGGGCGGTGGGCGGGTCGGACAATCTGCGCGCGCTTAACCGCGGGGAATCTATGCGCGGGGAAGGTGTCACGATCAACGTCAATCAGGTGATTCAGGCGTGGGACGCGCAGGACGTTTGGCGCAACCGCAAGATGCTTTCCAATGCCATTGCCGATGACATTTACAACAACGGGAAGATCCGTTCGGTGATCAGGAGTTACGCATGAGTGATTTTAGCTATTTACCTGATTTTGTTTTCGAAGAGACGCTGGAATACAAGACGCTTATTTCGGAGTTTGAAAGCGGTGTTGAACAGCGCAGGCGCAAGTGGGCGGCGCCGTTACACAAATGGCGGCTCAGGTTTTCCAGCCGGTCAAAGGCGGATATGGAGATGGTGCGGAATTTCTTTTCCGCGAAATACGGCTCGTTTATGGCGTTTACATGGACGAACCCGAACGATGCCGTGGAGTATACGGTTCGGTTTGCCGAGGACAGTTTTAAATACACGATGAAGGCGTATGAGGTGTACGACTTCGAGTTCGACTTTATAGAGGTGAAGTAATGCCGAGAAATATCAGCCCCTCATTTATCAGCGAGAAATCGAAGCAGGAGAACGCGCCCATCTTTTTATACGTCCTCGAAAAGTACGACTCCATTAATGACTTGAGGATCGCGGGGTTCGATCAGGACGTGACATATCAGGGGCAGGTTTATTCGAAGTTCCCGGTCACTCATGAATTTATCGGTGAGAACAATCAGGGGCAGATCGATCAGGTCAAGGTGCGGCTGGGGAATGTTTCACGCTTGATTCAGCTGTATCTGGAGCAGTTTGATTTGCGCGGGAAGAAGGTCACGATCCGCATGGTCTGGGCCGACCAGCTGACGGACCCGGACGCGCATATGGACGACGTTTTCTATATCGACAGCTATACGGCAGATCAGAAGAACGTGGAGTTCACCTTAACCGGCAAGTTCGATGTTCTGGGCGTTGATCTGCCCGCGCGCAGGTACGCGCGCAATTACTGCGCGTGGAAGTTCAAGTCGCCCGAATGCGGGTATATCGGAGGAGAGGTTTCATGCAACAAAACCAAACAGCGGTGCAAGGTGCTGGAGAATTATCACCGGTTCGGGGCGTTTCCGTCCGTGCCGACGCGCAGAATCTACGTGATGTAGAAAAGGCGATCATCGGCAAGTATCTCGGGATACCGTACCGCCACAGGGGCCGGACGATGGACGGCATGGATTGCTGGGGGTTTCTAAAACTCGTCTATGCGGATCTCGGTTACAGGCTTTTCGATATCGAGGATCTGGAATACAGCAAGGTGTGGGGTTTAAGCGGCAAGGATTATTTCAGGGAGCATTACGGCCACGATTGGGATCGCGTTGAAACGCCGCAGGTTTTGGACGGGATATTGTTTGTCAATTCGAAAGGCGTGGCAAATCATGCGGGGATCGTTCTTTCGAAAAGGCGTTTTATCCATTGTTGCCGTCAGGGGGTTGTAGTGTCGCGGCTCGATGATGTTTCGTGGAAAACAAAAACAGAAGGTTTTTACAGGTTAAAAAATGATATCCGTTCGTAATATCGACAATCCGTTCAAGACCGAAGAGGCGCCGGTTCTGGAATTCACCTATTCCAGAAGCAAATCCGTGCGCGAGTATCTCGACAATTCCGGGTTCGATTATAAAGACAAACGCGTCATCGTGACCGGCAAACGCATCGAAGATCTGGATTCGCGTATTGAAGAGGGCGACGAGATCGTGGTAGCGCCTGAAGTCAAAGCACCGGTGGTAGCAGTTGTTTCGTTTATCATCTCGGCAGTCTGGGCGGCCGCGGTGGCGCATCCGTTTCTTTTCACGTTCTTTGTCCTCTCGATGGGGTATGCCATTTATCAGTACATGAACCAGCCGAAAATGCCGGATTTCAATCTTGGATCGGCCGGGATGGATGAGGGTTCGCCCACGTATGGCTGGGACGGCGTTCAGACGATTCAGGAGGTTGGCGTGCCGGTAGCGGTGGTCTACGGCGAGCACCGGGTCGGCGGCAATATCATCAATCAGTTTCTATGGGAAGACGGGGACAAGCATTATTTGAATGTGCTTCTGGCGATCTGCGAAGGCGAGATCGAATCGATAGAAAGTATCGAGCTTAACAATAACCCTATCGACAATTTCGAGGGCGTTGCGGTCAACAAGCGTTTCGGTACGAATTACCAGAGCATGATCCCGAATTTCGAGGATCTGCACAATATTTATCCGGTCAGCGCCAACCTCACGCAAAACAATCCCTATATTTACACCACGGTCGATCTGGATGTCGAGGCGTTCGAGATTCATCTGCGGCTTAATAACGGCCTCTATCAGCAGAATTCCAGCTCCGGGGATATCCAGAGCTGGAGCGTTACCTATCGGGTTGAATATAAAGAGCATTCTTCCGGGACGTATATTGATCTTGGCGAAACGACGATTTCGGCGCAATCGCGATCATCGGTCAGGCGTGTATTCCGCAAGGCCGGTCTTACGCCGGGCCAGTACGATATCCGCATTACCCGCACCAGCGAGGACAGTTCGCTTCAGCCCTTAAAGCAGGGCGATCTTTTGCTTTTTCAGATTGATGAGCTTAAGACGGACGATTTGAGCTATCCGAACACCGCGCTTCTTGGGCTTCAACTTCTGGCTACCGACCAGCTTTCGGGATCCATGCCGAATATCACCTCGATTGTAAAGGGGCGGAAGGTTTCGGTTCCGGATGTCAGAAACGGCACGGATCCGGTTGCTTGGGATGATTATTATTGGGACGGAGCAGATTATCGTTTGCTTGCGGACGACACCTTGCTTTCGTGGGACGGGGTGTCGTTTACCGGGAGGTATTCGGCGAATCCGGTCTGGTGTCTCAGGGATTTCATTATCAACAGCCGGTTCGGGCTGGGCGAGTTTATTTCCTCAGAAAATCTGGATCACGCGTCGCTTCTTGAAATGTCGCAGTATTGCGAGGAGAGGGTTCCGGACGGCCAAGGCGGATATGAGAAACGATTCCGGATGGATGTGGTGATCGATAGTAACAACAAGGCGCTTGATGTTCTGATCCAGCTTTGCGCTACGTTCAACGCCATGCCGGTCTACAGCGCTGGCGGTCTGGCTTTTAAGATCGACCGGCCGACAACGCCGACACAGCTTTTCGGCATGGGCAGTATCGTGAAGGATTCATTTGCGCAGAGTTGGAAGACCTTGAAAGAGGTGCCGAACGTTATCGAGGTTCAGTTCACTGATAAAGAGAAAAATTATCAGCAGGAGACGATCGCGTATATCGATGAGGAGTTATTGGGATTAGGCGAGCCGATGCGCAAGAGCCAGATCCGGCTTTTTACGACAAGGGGAAGTTATGCCATCCGCGCGGCGCGCTATGCCTTGAAGGTGGCGCGGTATATCAACCGGTCGGTTAGTTTTAAGGCCGGGATCGATGCGGTGGCTTGTCAGGCAGGGGATGTTATCTCGATATCGCACGATGTTCCGCAGTGGGGATTTTCCGGCCGGGTGCAGGACGGCAGTACGGATGTGCTCGTCAAATTAGACCGTGAGATGGTTATTGAGGACGGCAAGTCCTACAAGATTCAGGTTCGTTTCGCGGACGATACGATCGAGGAGCGGCTTATCACATCGCCGACCGGAACGCATGCGGAGGTTTCGTGCGAGGCGTTTTCGCAGGACCCGCAGGGCTTCGATGTGTACGCGATAGGCGAAACAAACAAGGTCAAAAAGGATTTCAGGGTCGTGTCGATCCAGCGCGAAGGCAAGAGCGAGGTTCAGATATCCGCGCTGGAATATAACGAAGCGGTTTACGACGATTCGGACATTATCCTGCCGCAAAACAATTATTCGTCCTTATCAAGCGAGATCCCGGCCGTCAGCAACCTCAGTCTGACCGAGTCGCTGGTCAAGAAGGCAGACGGAACGATCGAGAACGCGATCGATGTCTGGTTTGACCGCCCGTCCTATGTGGATCATTTCGTCAAGTCGTATGCCAAGGCAAAGATTTATATCAGCGATGATGACGGCTTAAGTTGGCGCGCGCGGGGAGAAACCTCGGGAACGAATTTTCGCATCATCGGCGATATCGTCGACCACCAGACCTACAAGGTCAAGGTGACCTCGCTCGATTCCCTGAACGAAGAGAGTTCTCTTGCGTCCGCACCTGAAAGCACGATCACGATTGTCGGCAAGTCAGCCCCGCCTTCGGATGTACCATCGTTTTTGGTTAACCGCAACCGCGACATGCTTTATTTCGGCTGGACGCCTATTCCGGATGTGGATGTGTGGGGATATGAGATCCGGCGCGGCCTTGATTGGGAAAGCGCGGAGTTCATCACGCTTCAGCAGGGGACGCATTACCTCACCAAGGATGTCAAACGCGGCATTGGCCAGCGGTACTGGATCAAGGCGATCGATACGTCCGGCAATTATTCCGTAAATGCAAAAGAGGCAGTGGTCACGATCACTGAGATTCCGTTCAGGAATATCATCGCGGAGTATCAGGAACAGCCGCTCTGGGCAGGCGCGATGAACAATATCGAAAAGGAAGGCGAGTCGATCGTGATCACGGACGGTGTTATGTCCGGGACGTATACGACACCGGTCAGGGATTTCGGGTATGTGGCCAGTGTTTATATCGGGATCGATGTGATCGTCTCAACTTCGCTGGGAAGGCGGTTTAATACCGACGGTGTCACAAAATTCAATGACAGTCCGTCTTACCGCTTTACCGGTCAGGAGACCTTGCGCGCGGCCAGTTTCCGGATCCGCACGTCAGAGGACAACATCACATGGAAGGATTGGGAGAATTATCAGCCCGGCGATTATTACTGCCGGTACTTTCAGATTGAACTCACGCTTTACCGCGAGAATATCGGGGATGAGATCACCTGTTCGACGTTTCAGTATTTCGGAGATCTGCCGGATGTCGACGATTATGGCAACGATACGGTGGTTTCGGCGGTGGACGGCAAGCAGGTGTTTTTTGGCAAGACCTATCACGAGGAGCCGAGTGTTCATATCGAGATTCGAAGCGGGAGCGGCATCTATTCGCAGTTTACGGATAAAAGCATCACCGGCTTTACGGTGAAGCTGTACGACGCTCAGGGTGTGGTGCAGACCGGTATGTTCGACTGGCACAGCCATGGGATTTAGGAGGCGTAATGGCAAAGGGATTGATTCCATACAAGGTGGTTATCGAGTTTGAGAAAGGCGAGTTTTTGAACGGGGTCATTTTATATAAGGTCAATGACGGCGGCCAGATTAGCCGGATCAAGAGCATCGGGATTAAAGACGCGGCGTTTAATAAATCGACCTTGAACGGCGTGTTGCAAAAATTCATCAAGCACGCGAATCAGTCGGAAGGAGTGACCGATGGACAAGTTGATCTGTAATAAATGCAAAAAAGAGATACCGGATGACATGGCGTATAAGTCGGTCAAGGGCGACATCATTTTGCGTATGCCGAAAAGGAAGCCGGTTGTTTTTACATGCGCGGAGCAGGCAGAAAACTACGCCCGGCAGATGACGCTACATGATGTCTGCTGGATCCAGATGTTACGCGAGCACGGCATCGAGCTTCACGACATGAACGCGGTTGCGGAGGCGTACCAGAAAAGAGAGGTGGGCGATGGCTTGGGACAAGACTAAACCGGAAAACGACATGCTGTTGATCAATTTTCCTCCGGCGTGCCGGGCCAATTGGGAGGCGCTGGAGCTGTTGACGGATCCTGCGCTTCAGATCACCAATGAGAAAGTTGCCCCGGGTGCCGGTATCGAGGATACGAAGCTTGCGCAGATAACCTCGGCCAGCAAGGTGAGCGGTACGGCTTTGACGGGTCTTGCCAGCGTGCCAGCGGCGGCCGGTGTTCTGCCGACTGAGAATTCGCCCAATAAATTGAAGGCGGATGTCAGCGATACGACGCCGGAATATCTGGACGGCCTTATCGATACGGCAATGTTTCAGGTGTCGGCAGGCGATCAGTTGCAGTTAAAAGACGGCGGGGTTTCGACCGCGAAGCTGGAAAGCGGCGCGGCATCGCCCGGCAATAACAAGTATTACGGAACGAATGCCTCAGGGACAAAGGGCTTTTTCGATAAGACGGCGGTTTATGCTTCGTAGGGAGAGATATGGCGCATAAGTTACCCCCAAAACAATGCTCATCGAATACACCGGCTTGGACGGATCCGGTGCTTACGGATTTGTCTTCAAAGGTGCGCAAGGTGCATATCGATGAGCTGAGGTCGTTTTTGAACACCGAGTTTGCCCGGCGCGGGCTTACGCAGGCGTCTTTTACGGATCCTACGATCACGGCTTTGGTGACAGAGATACGGAAGGTGCATGTGGATCAATTGCGTACGGAATTGGCGGCTTGCAAATCGGGCCGCGGTGAATCCGGATATTGCCCGCAGGACAGTTCCGGTTGCATGGATTTTACGGATCCCACGATTACGGCACTTTCAACGGAGGTTAGGGGGATTCATTTCCGACAGATGATGCAGAAAGTTCAGGCGCTCATGACCGGCTGTATCTGTGAAACTGAGCAGTGCCAGTATTGCGCGGACTGCGGATATCACTATACGACCTGTTCTCACGCGGGCGTGGCGTGCGATGACCATAAATATTCGGAATGCCACCACTCGATCAATCATTACTGGATTTGCGCCAGCATCAACCTGCCTTCGGTAACAGAGCATCCGTACAAGTCGGCATCCGGCAATCCGTTGTCGACAGTGGCTTGGGACGGCTATGTGCCGTGGGACTGGTGTGTATATACGCCACCGGGATCGAACTGGGGGACATGCGAGTATTCCGGTGGGCATAACCACAGCGCGTGGAATTGCAAATGTAACCCTTATTCATGGTGAGGAAATGTTTCAGGATCAGATAAAAGCACAGGAAGCATCGTTCAGGATCGCGCGGCTGGAAGGCGAGAACGCCGTCAGCGAGTTGGTGAACTGGTGCAGGAATAATCTCGATGAATTAACCGTTCAGTGTTTTACGCACAAGCGGTTCATGAGTGTTCAGGTGCTCGTAGATGCGTTGTGCGAGGTTTACCGGGATCTGGGAGTCGAAGGCGACAAGGGAAATATTTCGGCGTTTGTTTTGTTTCTGGCAGGAAAGCACAGGGACAAGATTTATGCCTCGCATGTGGTGGCGCTTAACGATACGCATCGTGCGGTCTTCAAAAACAAGCTTGGTCTGGATATCGAGGAGATCGAACCGGGATTAAGCAAGCTGGACTGGAGGACGGTTGCGGGTATTTGAGCTTAAGAACAGCAAGGCGTGCGGCGATCTGCCGTTACAGTGCCGTGAGGTGATCAAGCGGTACAGGGCCGAGGGAATGTTCGATATCGGTTCGATAACGGACGGCAAGCAGGAATACACGACGGTTTATTTTCTCATGACGCAGGACTGCAATCTGCGTTGTGCCTATTGCTATCAGCCCAAAGAATTCAGGCAGAAGGACAGCGGTATCACGCGGGATGTTATCGATGCGGCTATTGACTGGGCCTCGCGCACGTTCGATGAGAGGCGCGTTAAGTTCAGCATATTCGGCGGTGAGCCGTTCTTGAATTTCCCGATGGTGCAGTACCTTTGCGATACCTATTGCATGTACCGCTATGTGGTGACAACGAACGGGCTGGTTCTTTTGAATGATCCGGGCATCCGGGAATGGGTTTTGAGGCATAAATACCACCTCAATTTGAGCGTCAGTATATCGGCCCTGCGCGGCGTCTTGGGAGAGGGATATCTGGATAAGGCAGGCGCGGTGCTTGATCTTGTGAAGGCT
>Ga0074199_1000386_pt1 | contig 75124 bp, 78 predicted proteins | sample EPASupsiteSAE347_FD_64528 | JGI IMG/M metagenome (GOLD analysis project Ga0074199, IMG submission 64528) | Bioremediated contaminated groundwater from EPA Superfund site, New Mexico - Sample SAE3-47 | ecosystem: Environmental > Aquatic > Deep subsurface > Groundwater > Contaminated ... | reverse complement strand
TTATGCAAACCCATCACGGCAATTATAGCTCGGGTTTACCGGGACTGCGCCCGTACTTGCATATCGAAAGTTCGATTTGCAGGGTAGTATTCAGGGACATTCTTCTTTATAAATGTTGTCACGATTTTCGCCGTGATTTGCCTATGCCAAAACAGGCTGGGTAACTGTGCATTTTATCAAAAAAAGCCCTCCGGTATGCTTAGTTTGTAATTTGGACGCTAATTCTTCCTGTTTTCGTTGCTTGCACCGCTGCCGCTATTTCAATTCTTTCGGGATTTTTATACTCAAAGCGATAGGTTCAAAACCCGTTTTCGCTTATTCTTGTATGGTTCCAAGACGTGTTTCAAAAGGCGGTTCTGCCGCGCTGAAGAAAACGGATTTTTCGTGCTTCCAACATTTTCCAAAGCAATGCCTTGATGTCCTGCGCCGTCTAGACTCCCCGCGCAAGATACAGGCCTTCCTCGACGACGAACTGGAATACAACGAGGAAAGGGGCGGCGACACGTGCCTTTCCGTCCTTGAAGTCCTGAAGCAGAAGCGCGCCCACTGCATCGAGGGCGCGATGCTTGCGGCTGCGGCGATGCTTTACCACAGCAAGCCGGCACTACTTCTGGACCTGCGCGCTAACAGAAGCGACGACGACCACGTAATCATGCCGTTCCGGGAAAGCGGCAGGTGGGGCGCCGTCGCCCAGTCGCACTTCATGGGCCTGGGGTTCCGCGAGCCGATATATTCATCTACTGCGGAGCTTGCCAGGAGCTACTTCGAGCTGTATTACGACGTCGATTCGGAAAAAAAGACCCTGCGCGAGTACTCGGTTCCCCTTGATGTGCGGACTCTCGGGCCAGATTGGCTGTATTCGGGGAAGAACGTCTTTTTTGTGAGCAAGGCTTTGGATGGAGTTAGGCACTACGACGTCCTTTCATCCGCGCAGGCAAGGAGGCTCCGGCCCGTGGACGCCAGGCTTTTGGCTGCCGAGAAGCTCCTGCGCGCTCAGCGCAGGAAGTAGAAAAAGGCGCAGACTAAAGCCAGCGCCACGCAGAAATCCCGTACGAACCGTGCGTGCTGTTCCAACCTGACACCCAAGAAAGACTGCGGCCCTGCCAGATATATTAATAGTGGACTACACTGGCCGGAGTATGTGAAATCGGTTTTATCCGCGCGGCTTATTTAGTTTTTTCTTCCGGCCGCATCCCTGCCTTAAGCCGTGTGTTTTTTTATAGCGTTTGCCGCATTATTCCATTAAGTGTTTTTTTTGGCATTGGCTCAACGTGCGCAAACAATCGGTATCGAACGCGCTTCATTCCCAACCGGTTTGCAGGTGCCGCCTTTTCGGCTCACACTGGGGGGTGCGAGGGCGGAGCGCCTGCACGAAGTCCTGCACTACCAGCTTTTTGCGCCGCAGGGCGTGCTGAGCCCCAAGGTTGCCACAAGGCGCGGCAACAAGCTGCGGCTTTCGCCTGTGTTCCGTTCCGCCCTTACTCCCAAGGAGCAGGGGGCGGTTGGCGCTGCGCTGTCTCGCTTTTCCGAAATCCATCCTGCGAACGTCTCGCCTGAGGACGTCGACAGGTGCAGCAAAAGCCTTCAGATTGGGGTGAAACGGCTTGCGCAGGTTCCGCCCTCGACTCTGAAGAGGATATCCGGCATAATGGACACGCTTTACGAGTTGCGCAAGAAGGTCGTCGAGCGGAACGATTTCGGCAAGCAGTATTCCGACCACCTTGACGCTTTTGCGGACTTCAAAAACAAGGAGCGCGGCTACCACAGCGACGAGATGACTCGGCTGTCTGCGGAGGAATACAAGCGCAATGCTGCCATAGCGGCCCACCAGACGCGCCTGAAGAGGGATTTTGCCGAGCTGATCAAGTCCGTCCCGGATGAGCGTTTCTGCGAGCAGGCTGCTGCGGCGTTTGCGCATCTTCCCGCCCAAACCGGACAGCAGTCCGCGAGCGTCAAGACGACATAATCCTGCCATCGTCCTTTGCCGTATGTTGCTTCGTCACTTGGAAACCTTATTATTCTGGTTGCCCAACAATTTTCTCATGGAACAGCTCAAGGTAAAGATTGCCGGCGAAATCGCCCTCTCAACCGACCCCGGAAACACCATGAAGAAGTGGCGCGAGGTCTTTGGCATCAGCCAGGTTGAACTTTCCGAGTTCCTCAAGATTTCACCAAGCACTATTTCCGACTACGAGTCCAACCGGAGGAAGAGCCCCGGCATCGCCGTAATCCACCGCTTTGTCGACGCAATCTTTGCAATCGACCTGAAGAAGGGCGGCGAGCTCGTGCGGCGGTTTGCCGAAAGCGACGGCTCGCAGAAGTACTTCGACGCAATAGACTTCAAGAAGTCGCTTCCTGCAAAGGAGTTCGTCAAGATGATTGAGGGAAAGTGCGTGGCAAACGCCGAGAAGCTCGAGTCAATAGACATCTTCGGCGTGACAATCCTCGACTCGATGAAAATCATCCTTGAGATGCCCTACGAGTCGTTCATCAAAGTATACAGCACAACAACCCAGCGCGCGCTCATATTCACCCAGACTGCCGCGGGAAGAAGCCCGATGGTTGCTGTGCGCGTGGCCCCAATCAAGCCCGCGATAGTGGTGATGCACGACCTGGACGAGAGCAGCGTGGACAAACTGGCAGTAAAGATTGCGGAGAGCGAGGGCATCCCGCTCATAGTCACCCTCAAGCCGATTGAGGAAATAAAGAAGTCGCTCAAGGACGCGCTTGGCGTGAGCAACTAGTTTTCTTTGCAAGGAATCGTGCGGCCTTCCGCCGCCTGCAGTTATTTTCTGCGCCTCAGCCGGAAACTATTTTTTCCAAGCTGGCGCGTATCGCCTCGGTCTGGCCGTAGATGTCCCTGTAGCCTCGCCACACCCATTTTCCGTCATCCTGCAGTGCGTAGATGTAGTAGTCGTCTCCTGTGATGATTGCCCAGATTGACGCGCTCTTGCTTCTGAAGTCTGCGGCGTGCGCCTGGCCCGACTGCGGCTTGACGTATCCGGCCGTGTCAACAGCGTATCCGTTCTGCGGCTCGACGAAATACGAGTCGGAAATCGCAGGGTAGATGTCCGAAGAGTTCGCAATCCTTATTTTCGAAAATCCCAGGAGGCAGTGCCCGCCAAGGATGGCCGAACCGTCCGCCGAGGTTCCGACTGCGAAAGTCCCGCACACCACTTGGTAGTTGGAATAGTTCTGCGGAAGCTGCACGCCCTTCGCATTGTCGTAGAACCACGTGACCGGCGGGTTGGAATATGTGTCGTCCTTGATCACGTATCTTTGCCCCTGCGAAACCTCGACCGGCTCGAACTCTATTTTTTTCAACCCTTTCTCCGCGCATTTCTGCACAAGGAAGTTAAGTTCGGCCTTCACCGCAAGCGAGTAGTCCTCGCAGTCGCCCCCGCGGTTGTCGGCGAATTCCTGCAGGCTCTGCAGCTTGTCTTCCTTTCCAAACAGGCTTGAGTCCGTGAGGTACGAAAACTGCGAGTACTCGTCGTTGACAAGCCTCGGGCAGGAAAGCTTTATCCTGCACGTGTCCCCGTACGCGTCGATGCAGAACAGGTCAAGCTGGTTCTTCATCTCGCGGAACTGCCCAACGGCCAGGATGTCCGAGTTGTTTGAGAACCACGCAGTTGACTCGTTTATCTGCCTCTCGAAATCGTCCAGGCTCTTCCTGGTCGCGTTGATGTCCGAGACAAGCGACTCGATTTTTCCGGTCTGCTGGGACACGGTGGAGTTGAGCTTGAGTATTGCCGTTTCGGCGTCCGTGGCCTGCGCCCTTGCGGCGTCTCGCTCGGCAGTTATTTGTGCAACTTGCGCAACAAGCGCGGCCTTCTGGCTCTCGAGGATTTTCCGTTGGCCTTCAAGCTGCACGATTTGTGCGGACAGGTTTGCGTTGGTGCGGTTGCCCTCCAAAAGCGACGCGGCCAGCGCGTCCTTTTCGCCTGAAAGGTTGTATGCAACGCCTGCAAGCCCGGAAATGACCAAAAGCAGGATTGTGATTGCCGCGACCTGAATGTTGTCCAATATCCCCAACTGCCTATAGCCTGACGCAGTATGTGCGCCGGTAGAGGTTCTTTCCCCTTTTCTTCCCCGCAAGCTTGTTCGCCTGCGTGTACTCCAGCTTGAGCTTGGAAAGCACGTCCGTGGCGGTCTTGAAGCTGCCCACGTATATGTCGGTCCCTTCCTTGAGCTCCTCGACCTTTGCCACGAAGCTTTCGTTCCCGACCATGGCCTTGATGAGCGCGGTCTTGCGCGCAATCTTGGCCTCGTCGCCGCGAAGCTGGATGATCGCCTCGAAGTACCCGCCGCTCCGCTGGCTGCAGCTCACGCACTGGGTGGGGAGTAGCGCGACCGTGCGGGTTGTCCTCTTCTTTACCGCGCTTCCCTGCGGAAGCTCAAGCGAAATCTCCACCTCTATTTGGAGCATGTTGTTCTCAGGCGACGTAAGGCCCAGGGCCTTGACCGTGAACGGGTACTCGCTGCGGACCTTGCCGGTAAGGTACAAAGCAAGCCTCTCGGCGTTGGGGTACTCCCAGATGCCGGTGAACCTGGCCTTGCCGCACTTCTGGCAGTATTCCAGCTCAAGGGGCAGCTTGATTTCGAAGAGGCTTTTTTTGCTTGCAAAGCAGTCGGGGCAGAACGCTCCGACAAAAGGCTCGTCGAACGCGCTCTCGTCCTTTCCGCATGAGGGGCACGATTTCATAATTATCAGAATGTGTTTAGGCTGCCTTTGAAATATAACCCCGCAGGCTTTGGCCGCGTTGCGTGCCCTGCGGCACGAGTGCTGTCAGGTTATCCCAAGTAATAAAACGGTTCACCGCCGTATTCTACTATCATGGCCGAAGAAGAGACTCTTTCAGAGAATTCCGAGATGCGATTCCTTGTGCTCGAGCTGATGAAGCTTGCGGCAAAGAAGGGCACCAGCTTTGACTTCGAGCTTGCGGAGTTCATAGACAACACCTACAAGCTGCGCGAGGCCCTCTTTGACGAGCACGAAGTCTCGGAAGAGGAGCTCAAGGCAGGCCTTTCCGGGCTTCTTTCGAAAGCGCCCGGGCTCACCGCAAAGGAACGCCGCTGAGATTCGGCAAAGCGGCTCCGGCCTCCCGGTGGCCGTTTTAATATCCCTTCCGTAATTATACTGCCAGTTTACTGGCGGCCGGACTTTTTCATGGAAGACTCGATGAACTCAAAGGCAGCGGACCTCACGCACTTCTTCTTCGAGGTGCCGTCGTACCGCAAGCTCATATTTGCGGCGATTGCGCTTTCGTTCCTTGCTGGGTTTGCACTGCACGCGGTGTTCAACGTCGGCGGCCACCCGCGTTTCCTTGACGCCCTGTTCTTTGGCGGCGCGGACGGAGTGATACTCTTCTGCATCCCCGCGCTTGTCGCGTCCGTGCTCGCAACGTCCATCCTTTCCCTGTCCTCCTTCCGGCAGGCCTCGAAGTACTTCATCCTCATCGGGGTCATCTCGATGTCGGTGTTCATCGCGACCTACCTCTTGGGCCTTGTCGCGATAGACTACCTCGCGTTCCCGGCAAAGGCGACCGAGTTCGCCCTGCTTGCGGGCGCGCTCATGATCGCGATTTGGTTCGTAAGCCTGCGCGTGCCTATGACTTTCAACTGGAAGAAGTCGATGGCCGTCGCGCTGCTGCACCCCGTCTTGCAGCTTTCGTTCCTGTTCTTGTGGCGCGCGTACTCGCTTGTGGACGTGCAGTCGCCGATTCTCTTTTCGCTCCAGTTCATCGTCGCATCCGGCATACTTTTGCTTGCGATGTGGTCGCTTATGGTGATAATCAACGCGCCGGTTAAGCGCAACTTCGGGATCTCGGCAATAGAGGCTTCGGCGCTGTTCTTTGCGCAGTGGATGAAGGGCGGAAAGGGCCTGGAGGAGGTCCTTGCAGAGGTCGGCACCCTCGTTGAGACCGAGGTGGGAGTTGTCGGGTTCCGCAAGAAGGACGGCACGCTCAAGGCGTCGTTCGTGGTGCCGCTCGTGCATTTCGGGCCGGTAGGGACGCTAGGCGGCAGCGAGTACCCCGCGCTCATCTCGGCGGAGCTTTCAAGGCACGTCGAAGGCATGCATTTCATATTCCACGGAACGGTCACGCACGACTTCAACCCCGTGTTCTCCTCAAGCCACGTGCACATATCCCAGAAGGCCGCGGAGCTTCTTGGCAACACCAAGGGCTACTCGCAGGAGGCGACCGCATGGGAGTCCAGGGACGGCAAGACGCGCATGTTCATGCTGTCCATAGGCAAGGACAGCCAGGCGTTCGCGGCGCTCACCCGCGCCCCGTACAAGACCGACGACATAAACCTAGCATTGGGCTTTTCAGCACGCAACCTCATCCTGTCCAAGGGGTTCTCCCACGCAATAGTGGTAGACATGCACAACTCGTCGGGCACGGACCTTGACATGAACGCAGGAGGCAGCGCGTACTACGAGCTTGAGGACTCGATCCACGACCTTGCGGCCAGGGCGAAGGGCAAGCTGCAGATGGGCGTGGCGTTCGACTCGCTTTCAGACTTCACTCCCGTGCAGGGCATAGGCAAGGCCGGGCTCCGCGTCGCGGCGTTCCAGATTGGCAAGAAGAAGTTCTGCATCGTGCTCGTCGATGCCAACAATTCGCACCCGACCTTCCGCATGCACATACTCGAGTCCCTTGCGGGAAAGGGCTTTGACTTCGTCGACCTGTTCACGACCGATTCCCACGCAGTCAACGTGGTCGGGGGCGTGCACAACCCGCTCGGCTGCTCGGTGTCGTCGCACCAGCTCGTGCACAGGATTTCAGCGGCAGTGGAACGTGCGGTCGCGGACCTGGAGCCCGTGAGCGCAAAGTCCTCAAGCTGCAGGATAAAGATACACGTGCTCGGAGCAAACCGCACCTCCGAGATGGTCTCTACCATAAACTCAGTCATTGCGATACTGCGCATCATCGGCCCGGTGATACTGGTGCTGTCGCTTGTGCTTGCATTCATCGCGCTGATGTCAGTAGGCAGCATGATAATGTAAGTTGGCTTTTAGCCGCAGCCTGGGGCTGTCGGCGGCGCGTGCCCGCTATTTCTTCTCAAGCTTGGCAAGGGCCTGCGCAAGGAGCGGAGAGACGTCCGCCTTGCTGACTTCCGACTCTATGGTATTGGTGGCAATTATCTCGTCGCAGCAGGCCTTGAGCTTTTCCAGCGCGTTGCCGCACAAAATCGGGTGCGTGAAGAGCGATGCGATGCGGGTCGAGCCGTGGTGCGAGCAGGCGCGCGCGGTCTCGACCATCGTGCCGCCGCCTGATACCATGTCGTCGATGAGTATTGCGCTCTTTCCCTTCAAAAGCTCGACGTTCTTTGGCGTCATCGTGATTTCGCCTGTGCGAACGTCGCGCTTCTTCTCAAAGCAGGTGTGCTTGCGGCCTCCAAGGAGGTTGGCTATGTTCTTTGCCATTTCCTCCGCGCCGTCGTCAGGCGCGACGATCACCGCGTCGGCGAACTCCGGCTTCTTTGCCGCGTAGTCCGTCAGGGTGCTTGTTGCCGACAGGTTGATTGAGGGAATCGTGAAAAGCTCCGGAAGCGAAGCCGGCTCGTGCGCCGTGACCGTGATGAACGCGTCCGCGCCGAGGTTCTCAAGCGTCCTTGCCACGGTGAGTGCGGAAACCGGCTGGTTTGGAAGGTACTGCTTGTGCTGGCGCGAGTATGCAAAATACGGCATGCAGGCGTAAATCTTTGAAAACCCGGCGTCCTTTGCCGCGTTGAGAACGAGGAAATAGTTCATAAGGTATGCGTTGATGTTCTCCCCGCGGTGCTGCTGCATCACTATTGCCGCAGTCTGGCCCAGCGTCGCGTTGCCCGAAGTCTCGAAGCGAGGGCACAGTTCGCCGTCTGCAAAAGTGCGCTCAAGCACGGGGTAATAGTCCGCACCCAGCCATTTGGCGGTGTTCTCCGCAAGTGAAGTGTTTCCAATGACCTTCAAAGTACAAGACCCGAAAAACCGATAATGTATATATCGTGCAAAAGCAATAAGAAGCATTCCAAGAGGGTCTCGTCTGGTCGCCCGCGAAACTTCCATGTCGTTTTTTTATCCTTTGACGTCAACAAGCATTCAAGGACGATTGTTTAGATGGAAAGCCGCCCGGTGTCACTTGTTTCCGCAAAGAAGCTGCTTGCTGACAGCGGATTCGAGGAAAAGACCGCAGAGAGGATAATAGCGACTACTGGCCTGCATGAGGAGCGCATAAGGGACATCGCCGAGTTCAAGGCGGCCGGAAGGCAAAAGGAAAAGCTCTCCAAGTACCTTGCAATCTATTCGCCTGTGGTCGTCAGCCGCGCGTTGAAGTCGGATGTGAACCTCGACAACGTGCGCAGGATGAACGAGCTTGCCAAGGCCCACGGCAAGCCCTACTTTTTAAACCACCACGAAATTCCTTTCACCAAGCTGGATGCAGACCCTTGCCCGGTTTGGAACGACCGGCTCAAGTCTGCCCTTGCCGCTGCTGAAAAGGACAAGTCGCGGGCGCCGCCTTTTTCCGGGAGGCTGGAGATAAAAGGCTCCCGCGGTGTCATCGCCCCGACCGAGGACTGGTACCGCCAGGGCGGGTTCTCCCTCGTGCTGTACCCTTCGGAAGCGGACAAGGCCAGGCTTGAGAAGGATGGCGCAAGGCTTGACCTGAACTACCAGCACGAGCCCGGAGCATTGGGTTTTGCAAGGTTTTACGTCTGCAACGGCCGCCTGATAGTTTCCAACCTGCAAAGCGACCTTTACCGGCCCCAATGGCACGATTCGCCCGATGCGAGGAACGCCATAAGGAAGCGCTACGCGCGTTGGGGCAATTACCTGCTTTCCTCATTGGAGGGCGTCGCAAGGAAGGCGGGCCTTAAGGAAGTGGTTGTTTGCACCGCCGATGACGTATTTACAAAGTATGCGAGCATTGACCCGCACAAGACGTTTAAGATTTATTCCGAAGTGCCCCAGCAGGAAGGCTATTCGCTTTTCCAGACTCCCGCCCGCACGGGTTTTCTCGGCCACCACCGTGCAAAGAACCTCTTTTGGGGAAAGAAGCTCTGAGCCTCAGCGGGCGCTGCGGCTTTTCAAGTCCGATTGCCTTTTATCCCTCCCCAGATACAATCCCCTTTGCAAGTTCCTTTCAACTTTGGTGAATTCCAATGAAGATTTCAGTCATAGGCACCGGCTACGTAGGCGCAATCACCGCAGCAGGCTTTGCCAAGCTTGGCCACGACGTCGTGTGCGTGGACGTTGACCAGCGCAAGGTTGACCTCATCAACTCAAAGACGCCTCCCATTTTCGAGGAAGGCCTTCCTGAACTCCTTTCCGAGGTCGTTCCTTCCAAGCTCAAGGCCACCCTTGACCTTGCCAAGGCGGTCAAGGAGTCCGAGATTACTTTCATCTGCGTGGGCACTCCCAGTGCAAAGGACGGTTCGATTGACCTGTCCTACATACGCTCGGCATCCGCAGGCATCGGAGCAGCGCTCAAGGACAAGTTGGGTTTCCACGTCGTAATCATGAAAAGCACGGTGGTGCCCGGCACTTCCGACACTGTTGCAGCAGTTGAGATTTCAAAAGCCAGCGGAAAAGTTGCCGGCAAGGACTTCGGGATGGCAATGGTGCCTGAATTCCTGCGCGAAGGGATGGCAATCGAGGACTTCTTTACGCCCGACCGCATCGTTGTTGGCACAAGCGACGACAAGACTAGGCAGGTTCTGGAAAAGCTTTTCTCATCATTTGCCTGCCCAAAGCTTTTCGTCGACGTAAAGACCGCCGAGATGATAAAGTACGCCTCCAATTCTTTCCTTGCCACGAAGATTTCGTTCATCAACGAGCTTGGCAACTTCTGCAAGACGCAGGGGATAGACACTTACAAGGTGGCCGATGGAATCGGCCTTGACAGCCGCATCGGAAGGAAGTTCCTCAATGCGGGGTGCGGCTTTGGCGGTTCGTGCTTCCCAAAAGACGTGTCTGCGCTCCAATACCTGATGAAGTCCAAAGGATTCTCGCCGATGCTCCTTGACGCTGTGATGGAAGTCAACGCGCGGCAGCCTGCAAAGATGGTTGAAATCGCCACGAGACGCGCAGGAAACCTTTCGGGCAAGTCAGTAGGGCTTCTTGGCCTGGCATTCAAGCCCGGCACCGACGACATACGCGACTCGCCGGCAATACCGATTGCGGAGGCCCTGCAGACGGCTGGCGCGAAAATAGTCGCCTATGACCCCGCTGGCATGTCGAACTTCAAGCGCAAGTTCGAAAGCGGAATCGAGTACGCAAAGACCGCACAGGATGCGGTCGACAAGTCCGATGTGGTCCTTCTTGTCACCGACTGGCCCCAGTTCAATCGTCTCGACTATGGCGGAAAGTTCGTAATCGACGGCAAGAACTGCCTAGACTACGCCTCAAGAAAGAAGGTTAAAAACTACGAGGGCGTCTGTTGGTAGTAGGCAAGGCCGCTAGGTCTTCTGCCCACTCCGGCAAATTCATTTGCAAAAAGGTGCATCAATCCCGATGGCAAAGAACCGCATCACCAAGGCAGTAATCCCCGCAGCCGGGCTTGGAACAAGGCTCCTGCCCGCGACAAAGTCACTGCCCAAGGAAATGCTTCCCATTGTTGACAAGCCAATAATCCAGTACGTAGTCGAGGAAGCGGTTGCAAGCGGCCTGGACGACATCCTGATTATCACCGGCCGCGGAAAGAACGCCATCGAGGACCACTTCGACCGCAACCTGGAGCTTGAGGACTTGCTCAAGCACAAGGAAAGCCACGCCATGCTGAAAGAGCTTGAGCACATCGAGAACATGGCGGACATCCACTACATCCGCCAGAAGAACCCCAAAGGATTGGGGCACGCAATCTCGTGCGCCAAAAAGCACGTCAATGACGAGCCGTTCGTGGTCCTTCTTGGGGACACCATCGTGAAGGCAAACCACTGCACCAAGCCACTTGTTGACCTTTATGCAAAGCACGAAAAGTCCATCATCGGCGTCGAGGAAGTCGATAAGTCCGTTGTGAACCAGTATGGCATAGTCAGCGGAAAGAAGGCAAGCGACAACTTGCTTTTGCTTGACAAGCTTGTTGAGAAGCCAAAGCCGCAAGAGGCTCCAAGCAACCTAGCGATTTTTGGACGCTACGCGTTCACTCCAGGAATTTTCGACTGCCTTGAAGGACTTGCGCCCGGAGCAGGTGGCGAAATCCAGCTCACCGACGGGATTGCGAAGCTTGCAAAGAAGGAGTCTGTTTATGCGTTCACGATTACCGAGCCGCGCTACGACATCGGCAAGAAGCTCAACTATTTCAAGGCTTTTGTCGAGTTCGGCCTTGCGCGTGACGACATCGGGCCGGACGCACGCGCTTATCTGAAGTCGCTGAAGATTTGATTCTCACAATTATTTCGGCATTCTTTTCCTTATTTCAGTCGGGCTTATTTTCGGCGCGTCCTTGCTTACAAGATATCTCCGGTTCACCCGGCGGGATTCGTAGAACTCACTGAGGTCCGCTATTTTGCTTCTTTTTCCCCTGGTGAACACTTCAAGGTCCTCGTAGTCGTCGCCCCTGCGGAACTTGTGGGTGAAACCTTGGCGTTCAAGTATGCCGATGATTTTCTTTCTTTCAAACTCGCTCATGTTATGGAGTGTCGCGTCGCTTGTCCCGTGAGTCTCAAAAACATACAGCTTGCCACTCGGCCTGAGGGAGTTCAGGAGGTTTTCAAGCGAGACTGCGTAATTCACGGCGTGTTGCATGCCGTAACAGCACTGTATCACATGGAACCGTCCGGGAAATAATGTCGTTTCGAAGTGCCCGCGAGTCCAGTTCGTGGCCGGGATTCCCATCCTTTCAGGGGGCTTGTTGAGCGCAAGGCCGTGGGCGCGTATCAGCGGGTCAATTGCGCCCGCCTCGCACACGGCTCCGCCCCATCCGGCGCCAGCATCAAGGAAGTGGACGATTTCCCCGCTTTTTGCAAGTTGCTTAAGGTGACTTTTTACCGGCTTGATGAGTTCGCCTTCGGTATATCCGTAGTCGCCGTACTGTCTGCAACCGATTCCCTGCTTTGTCTTGAATTTGATGTTTTTCAGCGTCTCAGGCCAAAAAGTAGTGCCCCTATCTTTCAGGTAAGTAAGCGTGTTTCGTTTGACTACTGGGATGGCACTTATGCCCCCAAGCTGTTTCCATCTTATGTCCGAGGTTGCCCGTGCCATCATATCCTTTTCTGTTCTTCGTTTATTTAACCGTTTTCGGGTTTTTGAGCGTCGTGCCCGCCGTGCTTTTATTGGGCTTCTTCCAATCCTTTGTAGTTGCTTATGTCCCGAATCTGCCTGCTCAACCCGTTCTTTCTTCCCTACCAAGGGGGAACGGAGAAGCACATCCACGAAGTGGGGATGCGGCTTGCAAAGAGGGGCTTCGACGTTACCGTGCTGTGCTCGCGCATTCCGGGAAACAAAAAGCACGAGATGATTGACGGAATCAGCGTCAAGCGGGTTGACACGCTCTTTTACACCGACACCCTCCCGCCATATTCGCCCGTGCCTCCGCCCATCGCAATAGCGCCGATGATGAGCAAGGCAATACTTGACGAGTGCAAGAAGCAGGACATCTTCCACATCAGCAACCGCTTCTTCTACTCGCCGGCAGATGCCAAGGCAATCAACGAAGAGGAGAAGGGCCTGTGCCTTACTTTACACAACGCCCGGACCAAGGGCATCAACCCCACCACTGATTTCCTGGGCACGCTTTACGACCGCACCAGCGGAGTCCAGATTATGGCCGAGTGCGACCACATCTTCGGCGTGAGCCAGAACACGCTCGACATCACCGCGCCAAGGAAGTTCAAAAGCAAGATGAGCGTGTCCTATAACGGCGTGAACACCGAAGTCTACACCCCGAAAGTCTCAGGCGAGGCAATGCGCAAAAAGTACGGCCTGAAAAACAGGAAAGTCCTGCTTACGGTGTGCAGGCTGGAAAAGCAGAAGGGCGTCCAGTACCTGCTTGATGCGGTCAAGAAGCTTGTAAAGCGCGACAAGTCCTTCATCTGGGTGGTGCTGGGGAAAGGCACGATGCTTCCCATACTGAAGATGGCAAAGCTCGACCCGCGCTATTCCGAAAACATCTTGATTATAGACGAAAAAATCACCGAGCGCGAGCTTGCACAGCTCTACTCCGCCTGCGACGCCTTCGTGCTGCCCTCGATATGGGAGCCGTTCGGCATGGTAATCTGCGAGGCGATGGCCGCTGAAAAGCCGGTTGTAAGCACCACCGCTGGAGGGATTCCCGAGATAGTCACAAAGGAATGCGGAATACTTGTGCGGCCGAAGGACTCCGAGGGGCTTTACCTTGCAATCAGCCAGCTTTTCTCGGACGAGGACAGGATGGCCAAGATGGGCAAGGCAGGAAGGGTGCGCGTGAAGAAGTACTTCACCTGGGACCTGACTGCCGACTGTTATGCGAAGGTCTACCGCGAGCTGTTCTGATAATTATCCTATAATTTTGTCAAGTGCTTCTGGAAATGGACCGCGGCAAATCACTTTTCGTAATCGCAAACGCCGTTATACTCATAGCTCTTGCGTGGCTTCTGTTTTCCCAAGTCGACCTTTCGGCAATACTCTCCGCACTGGCCGGTGCGAACTACTGGCTCATCGCCCTCGGAATGGCCTGCTACGTCGGAGTAATCACTGTCACCGCCGCAAGGTACAAGGTGCTTTCCGACAAGCTCGGTTTCCGGATTTCCCTCTGGCAATTTATCAAGGCGCACCTTTCCTCCCTCATACTCTCCGACGTCACGCCCGGCAGGGTGGGCTATGCGTACTTTGCGGTAATCCTCGGAAAGGCGGGCATGCGGCCTTCGCAGAGTGGTCGGGTCCTCGGAGTGGGGCTTGCGTTCGACTTTCTGTTCCGCGCTCTTTCGCTTGCGTTCCTTGCGCTTGTTGCCGCGCCACTTGTGTTTGGACAGAACGTAGCAATCGCCTTCGCAATCTCTGCAGCTACGCTTCTTGCGGTGCTTGCGCTTTCGATACGCAACTCGTTTGCATCACAGCTGCTCAAGTTGATTCCGGTTTTCGGCGACAAGCTATCGCAGGCGTACGATGCTGTTCACTCCAAGGGCCTCGGCGCCGGGACGCTTATTTTTTCGCTTGCGCTTTCAGGCGTCGGCGCCCTGCTGCGCGGCCTTGGATGGCTGTGCGTCTTCAACGCCCTGCTTCCAATCGGGTTTGGCCTTGACACCATCATCCTCTTTTCAGCTGTGATGGCAGTTGTCACAGGGCTTACGTTCATTCCCCTCTCGATTGCGGGTCTGGGCGTGCAGGAAGGGGTTGGAACTGCGGTGTTTTCGGGCCTTCTTTTCGCAGCATCACCGGTGTGCGCAGCGGCAATGCTTTTGTGCCGGGCAATGGAACTGCTTGTCGACTGCTCAGGCCTGCTCTGGTTGGGAATTGGCAAAAAATAGTCTTGATGCCCCTTTGGGCCACAACGCGCGCGGCAATCTTGTTTCAGCCAAGAAGCCACTTGTGCTTTCCTGCGGCAATCTCTGCGTCTATCCTCTGCAGGTCAGCAAGCGTGCCCACGTCCACCCACTCGCATCCCTTGGGCAGTTCCTGGCCGAATATTTTCTTCTCAGGGCAAAGGCCTGGGAATATCTCGCGTTCCATGCTGAACGTGTCCTTTGTCACGCGTTCGAATATCTTTTTGTCAAGCGCAAACATCTGCAGGCTTGCAAGGTTGCTTTTTGTCTCCGAGCGCTTGGGCTTTTCCAAGAACTTCATCACGCGGTCCTGCGAGTCAAGCTCCGCGATGCCGTACCTTTCGACGTCGTGCACCTGCGCAAAGAGCAGCGTGGCAAGCCCGGCGTTTGTTATGTGGTGTGAGAAGAATTTCCGGAAGTCGAGGTTGCAGATGGTGTCGCAGTTGCACACGAAGAATTCGTCGTCAAGGAGCTCCTGCGCCTGGTGAAGCGCGCCAGCCGAGCCAAGCGCGGTTTTTTCCACCGAATACTCGATTTCCATGCCGAACTTCGCGCCGTCGCGAAAGTGGTCCTCTATCATCTCGGCTTTGTACCCTGTCAGCATGACTGCCTTTGTGATGCCGCTCTTGCGCAGCCGCGAGATGACAAGCTCAAGCATCGGCTTGCCTCCGACTTTGATGAGCGGCTTTGGCCTGTCCGCGGTAAGCGGCATCAGCCTCGTGCCGAAGCCTCCGCAAAGCACAGCAGCCTGCCTTATGTTTTTCATATAATCTCAATCTGTTTGGTTGTTTTAAAAGCATTTCACGATGCCAGCCAAGGACGGCGGGTGTTTTGGAAAACAAGACTCAGGCGCAGTCCTTGTAGACTTCGAGGATGCGTTTTGATATGTTTGCGATGTCAAACTGCGTTGCTACTCGGTTGCAGTTTTTGTCGAAATCCTGCAGGGTTTGCAGCTTTCCTGCTGCTGCGGCGTTGATTGCCTGTGTCATCTCTTCCATGTTTTCGCACAGGTATCCCGTCTTGTTCTCCTCAACAGGGTAGCGGTCGCCAATCTTGTATGCAATCACCGGCACGTGGCACGAGATTGCCTCGATGTTGGAGCGCAGCGCGCCTTGGTGCACCGCCGGGTTCACCGCGTAGTCGCTTGCGGAGATTATCGCGGGCACGTCGTCAAGGCTGACGTTTCCCAAGAATACGAACCTGCTGTCGTTCTTGCAGAGTGCTTCGACCTGCTTGCGGAACGGCCCTTCGCCTGCGAATATGAACTTGAAGTCGCCCTCCAGCTTTGGCGCCATGCGCAATATGTGGTCCGTTCCTTTGTCCTTGCCAAGCCTGTTGACGCACGAAAACACGGCGTCAGGGCTGCCGAGGTCTATCCCGAACTTCCTTTCGACCCTTGCAACCGCAGCCTGCTGTTTTGTCTTCCGGAACGCCTTGGCGTCTATGCCGTTTGGGATGAACTCGAACTTCTGTTTGGGAAGGTTGCGTAAAGTCATGGTCTCGTAGACGTACTTGTCCACGCAGATTACCTTCTTGGAGTCGGCGACGTTTTTGCGCTCGATGCCCTTCCACAAGTCAAAGAACGGGAAGAGCAGCGGCGAGGGGTATTTTTCCTTGAGCACGCTTTCAGGCAGGCCGTGGAACGTCATCACTTTCGGGCAGCGCGCCTTTTTCCACGCCTGCATCCCGTAAAACGGGTAGAATGCAGGGCCGCTGACTACCGTTCCCGAATAGGACAGGGGGCCGTGGATGTGCAAGACGTCGCAGTCAAGCTTTTCAAGAATTTTCACGCGGCTTTTTTCGCGCAGGTACTCGTTGACCAAAAGGTCGTAGGTCTTTGTGAGTATGCGGCCGGCGTCGCGGCCCGGCTCGACCCTGTAGATGTCAGCCTCCGGCTTTTTCTCAAAAACCGGAAGCCCCGCCTGACGGTCGCAGATTATGCTTGAGGAGACCTTGCCTTTCAGCGAGGCGCAGAGCGTCTGGATGTGCGTCTCCACGCCACCGCCGTTGTGGCCGTAGCTTCGGAAGTAATGCACTACCTTGAGTTTTCTTGCCATCTTTGCATTAACCTGGTGTTGTTGCCCTTTAAGCCGGGCGCTGAATTTGTTTTCAGACTTTCTTTGCAAGCAGCGGCGTCCACCACCACCCGTTTTCCACGTACCACCCGACGGTCTGCTTGAGCCCCTCGTCAAGTGTCATCTGCGGCTTCCAACCGAGCTTGCTTACCTTGGTGCTGTCAACCGAGTAGCGCCTGTCGTGGCCGAGCCTGTCCTTTACGCGCTCAATCTGCTTTTCGGCATCCGCGCCGGAGTGGCCCATGAGCTTGAGTATTGCCATCGTGATTTCGAGGTTGGTGCGCTCGTTGCTGCCGCCTATGTTGTACACTTCGCCCTTCTTTCCCTTGCGAAGCACCAGGTCTATTGCCCTGCAGTTGTCAACTACATAAAGCCAGTCGCGCACGTTCAGGCCGTCGCCGTAAAGCGGGACCTTCTTTTTCTGTATGAGGTTGGTGACAAAAAGCGGGATGAGTTTTTCAGGGTACTGGTAGGGGCCGTAGTTGTTGGACGAGCGGGTGATTTTTGCATCAACACCATAGGTCTGCACGAACGCACGCACCTGCAGGTCGCCGCCTGCCTTGGATGCCGAGTACGGGCTGTTGGGCTCGATGTTGGACTGTTCGGTGAAAGAGCCTTTCGCAATCGAGCCGTAGACTTCATCAGTTGAGATGTGCAAAAGTGGCGTGTCGTTCTTGCGGCAGTATTCCAAAAGGGTGTAAGTTCCAAGCACGTCCGTTCGCACGAAGTCTCCTGCTGCCTCGATTGAGCGGTCCACGTGCGTCTCAGCAGCAAAGTTGACCATCGCATCGCACCCGGCAGCCGCCTTGGCAACCGCGTCCTTGTCGCAGATGTCCGCCTTGACAAACGAGAACTTGGGATTGGGCTTGAGGTCCTTGAGGTTGTCCAAGTTACCAGCGTAGGTGAGCTTGTCGAATACGACCACTTCGTCAGCAGGGTATTGTGAAAGCAAAAGGCGTGCGAAGTGGCTTCCGATGAATCCGGCAGCGCCGGTTACCAATATACGCATAAGACTTCAATTCCAGACCAAGCGGTCTTTTAATTACTGAACAGTAAAAAGTGGTATATGAAGGTTTTAATCTTTGGCAATGGTTACATGGGCAACAAGTTCCTTGCCCGAATGCCTGGCAGCCTAATCTCCAAAGCAGACATCGCAGACCCTGTTGCGGTAAGGGCGGCGCTAAAGGAGCACTCGCCGGATGCAGTGCTCAACTGCGCAGGAAAGACCGGAAAGCCCAACGTGGACTGGTGCGAGGACCACAAGCTTGAGACGTTCCACTCCAACGTGCTTGGCCCGCTCAACCTTGCCGACGTTTGCCTTGCGGAAGGAGTCTACCTTGCGCACCTGGGAAGCGGCTGCGTGTACGAAGGCGACAACGCAGGCAAGGGATTCTCAGAGGACGACGCGCCAAATTTCGGCGGTAGTTATTATTCGCGCACCAAGGCCGCAAGCGAGCAGCCACTCCGTGATTTCCCGGTCCTGCAGGTGCGGCTTCGCATGCCGTTCGACTCCGAGCCCGGAGCGCGAAACCTCATTACCAAGCTTGCCGCTTACCCCAACATCATAAACGTCCCCAACTCGATTAGCAACACCGACGAGTTCATCACCGCAACGCTCAAGCTCATGGAAAAGCGCCGCACGGGCATCTACAACGTGACCAACCCCGGGGCGGTCACCCAGAAGGAAATAATCGACGCGTACTGCGAGCTTGTTGAGCCTGGCCACAATTACAAAATAATCTCGCTTGACGAGCTTTACACTTTCACCAAGGCAAAGCGGAGCAACTGCGTGCTTTCCTCCAAGAAGCTTGAGGCGGAAGGCATACGGCTGCGTCCGGTGATGCAGTCAGTACGCGAGACTCTTGCGGAATACGCAAAGAACCTGAAGAAATGATTGCAATGTTAGCGAGGTTGTTTTCATGCGCGGAATAGTTTGTGCAGGCGGTTTCGGAACTCGGTTGCGTCCGATGACCCTTGTGACCAACAAGCACCTTCTTCCGGTGTACGACCGGCCGATGGTCTACTATCCAATCCAGACTTTGAAGGAAGCGGGAGTCACCGACATAATGATAGTCACCGGCCCGGAGAACGCGGGCGATTTCCTGAAGCTTCTTGGAAGCGGAAAGAGCCTCGGCGTGCGGCTGACCTACCGCGTGCAGGACGAGGCCGGCGGCATCGCCCAGGCCGTCGGATTGTGCCGCGACTTCGTGGGCGAACAAAAGTGCATGGTGGTGCTTGGCGACAACATAGTCGAGGACAACCTCAAAGCCGAAGTCGATTCGTTTGAGAAGTCCAACCTCGGAGCGAAAGTGTTTTTGAAGAAGGTCCTAGACCCGCAGCGCTTCGGGGTGGCAGAGCTTGATGGCGACAAGGTCGTGGGGATTGAGGAAAAGCCCTCTGCGCCCAAGAGCGACCTTGCGGTGACCGGCGTGTACCTTTACGATTCCTCGGTGTTCGACGCGATAGCGACCCTCAAGCCAAGCGGCAGGGGCGAGCTTGAGATTACCGACGTGAACAACTATTTCATCGGCAAGTCGCGCATGGCGTATGCAATCCTTGCCGGCGGCTGGACCGATGCGGGCACCGTGGAGAGCCTTTACAAGGCATCCACTCTTGCAAGGCGCAAGGCCTCCGCCACCCGCGCCTAGGCCCGCCAACGGCCCCATGTGATTTACTGTGTGTGCGCAAATGGCAAAACCTAAAGTCGTCTCAATCGTGCTCAACTACAACGGCGCGGCCGATTCCGTAGAGTGCGTCAACTCGCTTTTGAAGAGCACCTATCCGACTTCCATCTGCCTGATTGACAACAAGAGCACCGACGACTCGGTTGCGGTTTTTGCACGCCAGAAATGGGGCGGCAAGGTCCACCTCATAAAGACCGTAAAGAACCTTGGCTATGTCGGAAACAACGTCGGCATACAATGGGCGCTTGACCGCAAGGCCGACTATGTCTACATAGTCAACAACGACGTCAACACCGAGCCGGACGCAATCGCAAAGATGGCCGCGGCGATGCAAAAAAAGCCCAAGGCCTGCATCATTGCGCCGGTGATTGTCTATCACTCGGACCGCGGCACAGTATGGAGTGCAGGAACCGCGTTCAACAGCATCATCTTCAAGGCAAGCCTGATGGGAATGGGCAAGCCACGGTCGGAATTTTCAAAGCGCGTCAAGGTTCCGATGGCGGTTGGTGCGGCGATGCTTGTTCGCTGCGAAGCAATACGCAAGGCCGGGCTGATGGACGAACGCTACTTCATGTACTATGAGGAGACCCAGTGGCAGTACCGGCTGAAAAAAGCAGGCTACTCCGTTTATCTCGAACCGTCTGCGTGCGCAGCGCACAAAGTCGCTGCGTCAACAGGCGGCGGCTACTCGCCCTTCTCCACCTATTTCCTTGTGCGCAACCGGGGTTTCTTCATCAATGACTGCGCCCCCGCGCACGTCAAGCCGTTGGCGTACCTCTCGCTTGTTTTCGAGGTTGCGGCCCGCATCGTGCTGGGCGTTGCAAAAGGACGGAACGCGAATGCAAAAGCCGCGCTGGATGGCTTTGTGGACTTCTTGAGAGGAATGCGCGGGCCAAGGAAATAGTTTTTTTATCGCGTCCGAAATTGCGTTTGCAGTTTTGTTGCCTACAGCCTTTGCTTTCCAGTGACCAGCCCGCGAAGCATGTAGAACGTGTAGAAGAACAGCACCGCTATGTTCACAAGCGGCAGCAAGATTATACGCAGGTCATTGCGTTCGCTTTGGTAAATCTTTTTTGTCACAAGGATTGAGTATGCAAGCAAAAGCACAAGCGCAACGTACTGCACGTATGGTAAGAACAGCCCGATAATCAACAGCGGCCTCGACGCGACCTTGAGCGCGTACTTCTTGTCAGGAAGCCACGATATGCCATACCTGCGAAAGACCGCGCCGGTTGCCTCGGCGTACTGGGATTCCTTGTGCAACAGCTTCCTGATTGTAAAGCTCCTGTCCTGGCTGTGCAGGTGGATTACCCGGACGCCGCTTGCGGCCGTATCAAGTCCGGCCTTGCGTATCCGTATGTCCATGTCCGTGTCCTCGCCTGCCGTCCGGTACGTGTCGGCGTCGAACGGCCCCACGCGCTCCAAGAGCAGGCCCTTCCTGTAGCAGTCAAACTTCCCCAGGAGCCCTTCGGCATCCACTCCGGCGTACTTGCGGAAGAAGCACTTCTGCCAGAATCCGAACTTCTTCCACACGCCGTACGGCTGTGCCGTAATCGGGTACGACGCAACTATTTTGGGGTCTTTTGCAAACGGGGTCAAGGCCTTCCTGAACGCGTCCGTGCCTGAAACCACGACGTCCTGGTGCATGAATATGACGTATTTTGTCCTGCACTCCTTGATTCCTTCGTTGTAGCTCCTTGCAAGGCCGGTGTTCCTGCCGTGCCTTATCAGGCGGATGTTGAACCCCGTGTTCTTCGCGTATTTTCCGGCTATCTCGGGGCTTCCGTCCTTTGAGTTGTCGTCGATGACTATTATCTCCGCAATAAGTGCCTTGTTTTCCTGACGCGCAAGCGAGGCGAACGCCTCGCCGAGCGTTGATGCGGCATTGTACACCGGCATCACTATCGTTGCCTTTGCTGAATCGCGCGGATTTCCAGTTTTCCTTTTCATGTTAGCACCGGATTTACGGAATCTTATTAATGTCCGGGCCATAAATAAAGCTGGGCTATGAATGCTGCTTTGCAGGCGTCGGTAAGCTCTTGAGGTTGCGTGTTTTACTTTGGCCAAAAAGCAATACGACGAAACGTACTGGGAACGCCAGCGAAGCGCAAAGCGCAACGTGTCGCTGAAGCTCCGGCTCAAGGAGCGCCTTCGAAAGATGGTGCCATTCTGGGCCGGACTGACTGAGAAATATCTTCGGCTTGCAAACGGCGAAATCTGGAGGATGTTCCCCCGGCATGGCAGGGTCCTTGATGCGGGGTGCGGGGAGGGCGTGTTCTTGAGGTTCGCGCCCGCCGGATACGACGCTTACGGCGTTGACGCAAACCGGGATTGGGTGGCAAAGCTCAAGGCGCAGGGAAAGGACGTCCAGTATGCGGACTTGGAACGGAAGCTCCCGTTTTCGTCAGGGTTTTTCGACGGCATATACAGCTGCCACGTAATCGAGCACCTCGACAAGCCGGAGGCAATGCTTTCGGAATTCCGCCGTGTGCTGCGGCCGGGCGGGGTGCTTGTGATACGCACTCCGGACTGGGGCGCTTTCCACAGGAACTTTTTCGACGACTTCACGCACAAGCGGCCGTTCTCCAAGGTCGGCCTGCAAAGCCTCCTGATGCACAAGGGCTTCCAGGTAAGGAAAGTCACTGCAGGCTACGACATACGCGACGACGCCCTGTTTTTCCTCAAGTTCGCCCCAAAGGCCAAGCTTGCGCTTGAGAAGGCGTACGTGCGGCTGCGGCCAAGCGAGATTCTGATTGTCGCGACACGGCCTGAAAATTAGGGATGCCTTCCGGCCATTCAGGCGATTGCCTCTCCGTATGTGTTTCCCAAAAGCGCATTCCTGTTGGCGACTGAAAGCCGCCCCCTCTGCGAGTCGGCCACGCAGTTTTTAGACATCCTGCCCCACTGCGGCGCGTCCTCGGCAAGCAGAAGCATCCGTTCCGAAAGCCCGGCTATGAATTTTTCATCGCGTTCGCGCTCTATCTTTCCAAGGAGGTCGGGCCATTTCGGGAACCGGTCCTCAAGGAAGAAGCCGTCCTTGTCGTGGACTGGGAAGGGCCGCTTCACTGCAAACCCGTTGCGGCCGTCGATGCAAAGCTCCGGTATTGCAAGGCAGTCTGTTGAGACGACAGGCAGTCCGTGCGCCATCGCCTCGAGCACCACCATCCCGAACGTGTCGATGTAGGTTGGGAATACGAGCGCGTGCGACTTTGAATAGAACTCGCGGCTCAATACCTCGTGGCTTAGCCGCGGCTCCACGAATCTTATGTCGCCGAACCGTTCGTATTTTTCCCGGTATTTCATGGGAACGTCGGAGACTATGGTGAGTTCGGCGTCGGTCTTTTTCCTGACCTTTTCATACGCCTGCAGCAGGTCGATTCCGCCCTTTTCCACGAACCGCTTTCCAACGAACAGGAACGCGGGCGTGTCGCGCGCCCTTCTTTTCACCGTCGGCCGCGGGCCTATTGCCGGCCGTATTGTCCTTACCTTTCCTGCAAGCTTTTTGCCTACTGTTATGCGTATGGTGTGGCTTGCCGCATCGCTCCAGGCAAGCACTCCTTTGCAGTTGTCAGCTGAAAGTGCCGATTTGAGTTGCCATTTGTAATATGGCGAGGCAATCCTGCCCCAGCGGAATCCAAGCAGGCCCCAGACGTGCTCGGAGTCCACGAACCACGGCTTTTTCGTAATCGGGACGAAGTTGTTGGTCGAGTGGACAACCTGCGCGCCCCCCGCGTTCACGACTGCAACAGGTATCGTTGCCTTTGACAGCACGTTCCACACCGAAAGCTTGAGCGTGTGCGATAGCCTCCGGTTTGGGGTGGGCTTTCCTGTCGGCGCGTCGGTGGTGTAATGAATTCCTGCTGGCGGGAACTTCAGAAGGTCCTGGTATGCGCCGTGCGGCGACTGGCCTAGACGCAGGAAAACTTCAATGTCAGTTGCTTTCTTCGCGCTTCCTTTCCCCATTTTTGCCGCCTTTCCACGTTGCACTCTTTCGTATATTAACGCCTTATGCTTTATTGTTTTGCCGTTTGGCGCGTTGTGCGTTTGCGGCAGGTTTTCTGATGGCAGGAAAAATCCGCGTCCTTTTCGACTTCGGCGCAACGGGCAGGCACCACTCGCTTTACGACGAGTTTTTGCAGGCTCCGCCGGAGAATGTCGAGTACCTTACAAAGTCCATCGCAGCGTCCAAAACGTCCCTCAGACGCAAGGCGTTCCACTTCCTCAAGCGCACTGCTGGCCGCCTCATTGACTTTGACAGGCTTGCGCGCAGGGCAAACCGCGCAGGCGCGCCCCAGTGCGACATCGTGCACTTTGCAAATAACCTCGATTCCGTCCGGCAGCCTTTCGTTTCCGACTTCGAGCACGCGCTCTCGTTCCTCCCCGGCTACCCGCAGACTGGGAAGGAGCCGTGGCTTGCAAAAGCCCGGCAGCGCACGACCGGAATAATCGAGTCGGACAACTGCAAAGCAATGCTGCCTTGGACTTATGAGGGTGCGAAAAGCCTGTGGCAGGCGTTCCCATCCAAGGAGGTCGAGGAGAAGACGCACGTGCTCCCGCTTGCGATGCGCATCCCGAAAGACCACGCGCCAATCGCGCACGACAATTTCCGCGTGCTGTTCCTAGGCACCTCGAACCTTTCCGGGCCGTCGAACTTCTACTACCGCGGCGGCCGGAGGCTCCTCCGCGTGTTCTCGCGCTTTGCGCAGGGAAAAGGCGATGTCGAGCTTGTGATGACTGGCCAGGTGCCTGATTGCGAGTCCGCCCTGCTTTCGCGGACGCCGCACGCGCGTGCAGCAGGTCTTGTAAGCAAAGACGAGTTGGAGAGAATATTCCGCACTTCGGACGTCCTTCTCTACCCGTCCTACATGACTCCAGGGCTTGCTTTCCTTGAGGCGATGCGCTACCACCTCCCGATAGTCACGACGGATGCCTGGGCAAACCGCGAAATAATCTCACACAAGAAAAACGGCCTGGTCTCGGAGTTCACGCAGTTCGACACCCACGGCGCGTTCAACATCCTTCGTTCCGAGCAGGACTACACCGCTTTCGAGCGGAACGGAATCGACGCGTCGCTTGAAGGCAGTCTTGTGGAAAGCCTCGAAGCCCTTTATGCAGACCGCAAGCTCGCGCGCAAGATGGGTGACTGTGGCTTTTCGCTTGTGAACAGCGGAAAGTTCAGTATCAAGGAACGGAACAAGAAGTTGGGAAAGATTTACGAGCGGGCCTTGGAATGATTCAGTCTGTTATGCGGATACGCTCTTTGGCCGGGTAGCCAACCACTTATTTTTTTACTGCCTTGACGACATTCTCGTAGTATTCAATCGTCTGGGGGAGCCCCTGCCGCATCGTGACCTTGGCCTTGAAACCGATTTTTTCAAGCGCCTTGCTCGGGTCGATTTTCCTTCTCGGTTGTCCCGTTGGCTTTGAAGTGTCGTAGACTACCTTGGGGCGCCTGCCAGAGAACTCAAGAATCATCCCAATAAGCTGCTTGACGCTGGTCTCCTCGTCGCTTCCGATGTTGATGGGGTCGGGCTGCGGGTATTTTTCAAGCGCAAGCGCCAAGCCTGCTGCAAAGTCGGTGACGTAAAGAAAAGACCGTGTCTGCGAGCCGTCGCCCCAAACGACAAGCGGGTCCTCGCCGTCGCACACGCGCTTTATCAATGCCGGGACGACGTGCGACTTGTGGGGCTCGAAGTGGTCGCGCGGGCCGTAGGCGTTCGCAGGCCGCGGTATCGAAACCTTCATGCCGTACTGCCTAGCGTAGGTCATTGCCGAAAATTCGGCCATCCGCTTCGCCCAGCCGTAGCCGTCGTTGGTGGGCTCGGGCCAGTCGCGGAAGCCGTCCGCTTCGGGAGTCGGGATTGTCGGGAAGCGCGGGTAGACGCAGACGCTGCTTACCGCCTGGTACCTCTCGACGTCGCAAATCCTCGCGGCCTCCATCATGTTGAGCGTGATTTCCATGTTCGTGCGGAAAATTGTCGCGGGGTTCTTGATGTTGTACTCGATGCCGCCCACTGTCGCGGCAAGGTTCATCACCGCATCCTGTCCCTTACACGCTTTTGTGCAGTCCTCAAGCTTGGTCAGGTCCGCCTGGACCATCTTGACTTTGTCCTTCACAAGCGCAAGGTTACCGCAGCTTTCAGCCTTGGACCGGGTCGTGACCGTGACCTGCGCGCCCTGCTTAACCAGGTGCTCGGCTGCGAAGCTGCCGATGAAGCCCGTCCCGCCCGTTATTAGCACTCTTTTTCCGTTCCAAAAAGCCATGTTGTTGTCGCCGCAAGTTCGATGATTTTTCCGCAGGCTGCATTTGCCTGCATCAGTCCCGGCTCATTTCATTATCTCAAGAACCGTCTTCGCCATATATTCCCGCTGCTGGTCCGAAAGGTACTGGTGCACCGGCAGGTAGATGCCGTTCTTTCCGACGTGCTCGGCGTTGGGCAGCTTTCCTGCATACTCTTTTGCAAGGTGCGCGTACGCCTTCTGCTGCGTCGGGATGCAGTTGAATATCGGCCTGTTCTCAATCCCCCTCTTGGTGAGCTCGACTGAGAGCTTGTCGCGGCTGATGCGCTTCGACTCCACAATCAGCGGGTAGCCCAGGTAGCTGACGTCCTTTGAAAGTTTCGGAAGCATCAGCTCGCCAGAGAGCTTGGCAAGCGAGTCGTTGAGGAACTTGACGTTGTCCTGCCTCTTTGCGATTATCCACTCGGCCTTGGCAAGCTGGGTGAGCCCAAGCACGGCCTGGAACTCCATGGGCTTGAAGTTGAAGCCGATCATGTCGTGGAGGTAGCGCGGGTTGAAGCCCAGGTTTGCGTGCGGGCACTTGCCCTCCTCGACTTCCTTGACCGTACAGTAGCACATCCTGCCGTTTCCCTTGAGCCTGTGCATCTTCTCGGCAAGCTCGGCATCGTCAGTTGTGATTGCGCCGAACTCGCCTACCTGGATGTTGTGCGCTATGTAGAACGAGAACCACCCTGCTGTCCCCCAAGTTCCGGTGCGCCTTCCTTTGTACTTGGTCCCGGTTGCCTCGCATGAGTCCTCGATTGAGACCAGGCCGTGTTCCTTTGCAATCGCGTTTATCCTGTCCATCTCAACAGCATAGCCCATCAGGTGCACCGGCTGTATCGCGGAGTATTCCGACGGGTCGTTGTTTTCGAAGTGCTCCTTTGCCTTCTCCTCGTCCATCGAGAAAGTGTCGAGGCGCACGTCGCAGAACGCGGGCTTGAAACCCAGCGTGGTGAACGCGTTCACTGTTGCGATGTAGGTAAGCGGCGAAGTGAGGACCGTGGTTCCCTCCTTTATGGGGTTGTTGGAGACGTACTTGAGCCCCTGGAAAATGAGCATCCCCGCCGACGTTCCGGAGTTTGCGGTCACGCAGTGCTTGGAGCCGATGTGCTTTGCGAAAGCGGCCTCGAACTCGCGGCACTTGCGGCCTTCGCTTACCGCGTTCTCCGCCATCATGCCCTCGACAGCGGCCTTCTGCTCCGGCCCGTATGAGAAGTCGCCAATCCTAACCTGCATCTTTCATTACCCTCTTTTGGTATTTGTTGCAAAAATGAAAATTGCCTTCGACGCGTGCGTCAAGCCCGGAGGCTTGCGATGTCCGCGTCCACCATTATGTGCGCAAGCTCCTCAAACGAAGTCTTGGCTTCCCATCCAAACGCCTTCTTTGCCTTGCTTGCGTCCCCGCAAAGCTGGTCCACTTCAGTCGGCCTGAAGTATCGCGGGTCGATCTTGACGTGCTCCTTCCAGTCAAGCTTTGCGTAAGAGAACGACTCTTCCAGGAACTCGCGGACCGAGTGGGTCTTTCCGGTTGCAATCACGTAGTCGTCTGGCTTTTGCTGCTGGACCATCATCCACATGGCCTCGGTGTACTCCGGCGCATAGCCCCAGTCGCGCTTCGCGTCAAGGTTGCCGAGGTAGACGTACTTCTCAAGCCCCGCCTTTATCCTTGCGATTGCGCGCGTAATCTTTCTTGTGACGAACGTCTCGCCCCTTCTTGGCGATTCGTGGTTGAACAGTATGCCGTTGCTTGCGTGCAGGCCGTAGCCTTCACGGTAGTTTATCGTCATGTGGTACGCAAAGACCTTAGACGCGGCGTAGGGGCTCCGCGGCTTGAATGCGGTCTCCTCGCTCTGCGGCGGCAGCGCCCCCCCGAACATCTCGCTGCTTGACGCCTGGTAGTAGCGCGGCGCGACCTTGCACCTGCGCACCGCCTCGAGCACGCGCAGCGAGCCGATTGCGACTATTTCGGAGGTGTATTCGGGAATCTCGAAGCTCACGCGCACGTGGCTCTGCGCGCCGAGGTTGTAGACCTCGTCAGGCTCGACTTGGTTCATGATGTTTGCAAGCGAGCTTGAGTCCTGAAGGTCGCCGTAGTGCAGTTTCAGCTTGGCGCCCTTCTCGTGCGGGTCCTGGTAGATGCCGTCAATCCTTGAGGTGTTGAACGTGCTTGCCCTGCGTATTATTCCGTGGACCTCGTACCCCTTCTCCAGCAGCTGCTCGGCAAGGTAGGAGCCGTCCTGGCCAGTGATTCCCGTGATGAGCGCGCGTTTTCCTGACATGGTTTCACCCAAATGACTATGAAAAGAACTTGGCATCCGCGCCAATTTAATCCCTGTTACTAATCTGCCGGCAAAGCCTTTAATCGGGACGGTGCGTACTTTGTAGCATGGTCGCCAAGGGCCGGACTTCCGCAGGCAAAACCAGCGCAGCTTCCAAGCCGCAGTCTGAGCAGTTTTCCCACACAAAGACAATCGTCAAGGCGGCCGGAATCTTTTTCCTTGCGGTAATCTTTTCGAAAGTCGCCAACTACGCCTTCCGCTGGGTCGGAACGCGGCTGGGGCCGTCCGAGTACGGCGTCTTCTCCCTTGCATTTGCCGTGTTTGACGTTTTCGTGCAGCTTGCAGTATTGGGCATAGACCAGGCGGTGCTGCGGTTCCTTCCGGAGGAGCAGGCGCTTGGCCGCAGGAAGGAAGTGTACAACATCGCGTGGTTCTCGTTCAAGGTCGCCATCGTATCGGGCGCGGCCGCGCTGCTTCTGCTGGTGCTTTGCGCGCCGCTTCTTTCCGACTTCTTCCACGAGCCAAAGCTTACGGGTTCGCTTTACGCGCTTGCGCCCGCAATCCCGCTTACAGTGCTGTGCGCCATGCTTGTGGTGATAGCCCGCGGCTTCAAGCGCGTCGAGTACGAGGCTACGGCAAAGCACTTCTGCGAATCCCTGCTGCGGCCCATACTTGCGGGGGTTGCAGTATTGCTGGGGCTTGGCGCTGCCGGGGTCAGCTTTGCAGTCAGCATCAGCGCAACAATCGCGTGCGTCGTCCTGTTCTATTTCGTCTCCAAGCTCCTTCCGGGCAACTGGGTTGAGGGGATAAGGAATGCAAGCGCACCCAAGGGCCTGGTCCTGTTCGCAACGCCGATTTACCTATCGGTCATCGCGGGCCTCGTGATAACCTGGGGTTCGGTGTTCGCGGTTGGCAAGCTCCTCAGCGTAAAGGAAGTGGGCATCCTCAATGCGGCAATCCCCGTTGCAAGCTTCGTGCAGATTCCTTCCATTGCAGTCCCGGTCCTTTTCGGCACCATCGCGGTGGAGCTCCGGGCCAGGTCAAACCGCACTGCAGTCGAGCGCCTTTACAAGAACATAACCAAGGCCATAATGCTGTTCACGCTCCCAATCGCGTTTTTGCTTTCGCTTTTTGCGCGCCAGGTCCTTGACGTGCTCTTCGGCGCGGAGTATGCGGCAGGCGCGAACGCCCTTGCGGTGCTTTCCTTCGGCTACCTTTTGCTTGCGGCAGGCGCAACCGCGACGTCGATGCTCCTTGTCGAAAGGCGGCCCAAGCTTTTCGCGTTCGTTTCAGTCGCAAGCGTTGCCATGTTCGTAGTCGGGCTTTTCCTGCTCATCCCCATCCGCGCGTTCTTTGGCGCTGCACTCGCAAACGCAATCGCCCTCTCGATGCAGGGGCTCCTTCCCATCGTGGCGGTCTATTACATCAGCCGCATGCACCCGATGTCGAAAACTTTCTGGCGGACAGTTGCGTCCGCGGTGCTTGCGGCCATTGTCGCGTTCGGGTTCCAGCTGGCGTTCCCGCTCCCGTCGCTTCCGGGCCTTGTGCTGGGCGGCATGGCCTACCTTGCCGCGTACGTCCTTTTCCTGTTCCTTTTGCGCTCGTTCGACGAGGACGACCTGGAGCTGTTCAAGGCGGTTGAACGGAGGACTGGGGTCAACCTCGGGGCGGTGCGGACGCTTTTGAGGAATTACTATTTCCGGCGGAACGGCTGAGCGGGTTTCACATGCACCAAAAAATCATCATAACCGGCGGCGCGGGCTTCATCGGGAGCCACCTTGCGGACCGCCTCGTTGCCGAGGGGAACGAAGTGGTCGTCATAGACGACCTCTCAAGCGGCAGGCTTGGGTTTTTGGAGAAGTGCAAAGGCAGGAAAAACTTCAAGTTCGTCAAGGCGGACCTCCACAAGCCCGAAAAATACGCCTCCGAGCTTGCGGGAGCGGACGTAATCTACCACCTTGCGGCGAACCCCGACGTCCGCGCGGCAATCGCCAACACCCGAGTTGAGATAGACCAGGGCATCCTCTCCACTTACAACCTCCTTGAGCAGGCACGGAAGCGCGACGTGCCTTCGGTGGTGTTCTCTTCGTCTTCTGTAGTCTATGGAGAGCCTTCCGTAGTGCCCGTCCCGGAGGACTACGGCCCGCTCACTCCCATTTCCCTTTATGGCGCGTCCAAGCTTGCAGGCGAGGGCCTGCTTTCGGCGTACTGCGGCACGTTCGGCCTGAAGGGAATCGCCTACCGCTTCGCAAACGTCGTCGGCGACCGCTCCACCCACGGAGTTATCCACGACTTCTCGCTCAAGTTGAGGAAGAACCCAGCCACCCTCGAAGTATTGGGCGACGGCCATCAGACGAAGTCCTACATCCTCGTTGGCGAGTGCGTTGACGCAATCCTTTTCGGCGCGTCCAAGAGGCTTCCGAAAATCTCCGCGCAGGTGGAGGTCTACAACATCGCAAACCGCGACTGGGTGAGCGTGGAAGAAATCGCAAGGCAGGTCATCGCGGCGTCAGGCTTGAAGGGCACGAAAATACGGTTTACCGGCGGGAAGCGCGGCTGGCCGGGCGACGTGCCGAAAGTCATGCTTGACGGCGCAAAGCTTGCAAAGCTCGGATGGAAGCCCAAGCTCAATTCCCTGCAGACCGTCAAGGCGGCCGCAAAGACGATTTGGGAAGAAACCGGCAACTGATTTTGTGCATCTTGCGCACTGCACGTTTCCTTTCGCCTGCCCCTGCTTTCAAATGCAGTTAAAATGTTTAGTCCCGTTAATTGTTCGGACATCCCCATGGCAATGCAACTTTACCACTCAAGCGTGCTAGACGGCTCCACGAGCCACTACCCCGGAAAGATTTGCACGGTCATCTTCCTCGGCGGCTGCCCGCTGCGCTGCCCGTGGTGCTACGTTCCCGCACTGATGGAGCGCAAGAACACGAAACCCGAAGGCATCCAGTTCTTCCTCGACCACTACCGTACCCAGCCCTCGGCACAAGCCGTGTGCATCACCGGCGGGGAGCCCTTCGACCAGGCCGCTTCAGTGACCGAGCTGTGCCGCTTCCTCAAGCAGGACGGCGCAAAAGTCAAGGTGGAGACCTGCGGGTATTTCCCGGACGCCCTTGCGAAGGCCCTGCCATACATAGACTACGTCGCCCTTGACGTGAAGGCCAAGCTTGACTCCGCGCAATACTCGCAGATGACCGGCACCAAGTCAAACCCGCTGAACCTCATGATGTCGGTCATCCGCACGATGGACGTCCTGAAGAAGGCTCCGAAGGTCTTCAAGGAGGTGCGCACCACCATAATTCCCGGATTCACCGACAACCCCGAAACGATTGCCGCAATAACCAAGGAAGCGTCGTGGGCCGACCTTTACGTGCTCCAGCAGTTCAGAAGTGACTTGGAGATGAACGACCCGCTCTTCAACGCAATGGCGCCACCGTCAAAGGAGCGCCTTCTTGAGCTTGCCGATGTCGCCAAGCGCAACGTGTCCGAAGTGGCGATACGCACAACTGACGAAGGCGAAATCAAGGTTTAAGGCGATTCTTTTGGACAGCGGACACTCCGACCACCCGAACGCAACATCAGCGAAGGCCGAGATTGACTTTGCGCTCAACCAGGGCAGGATGGTAATCGCAGTAGGCAACTGCACGGTCCGTTACGAGGGACGCGCGGCATCAAAAATCAGCGCAGGCGACCGCGTGGTAATCATAAAGTCGGACGGCACGTTCCTGGTGCACCAGTCTTCGAAGATGGCCGCAATCAACTACCAGGGTCCCGGTGCGAAGGTGCGGTGCGAGGCCCAAAAGTCCGGCAATCTCTGCATAATCGCCGAGCGCCAAAAGCCGATGCACGAAAAAATCGAAGTCGAGTTCTCGTCAATCATGTTCATCCACTCGTTCCACGTGCGCGACGATGCTGAAATCAAGGTCATGGGAACCGAGCGCGAACTGTCCAACCTGCTGATGACCGACCTTTCGGTAATCGAGCCCGGCCTGGTGCCGCTCCAGCAGGAAAGCGGCCTTGCAAAGGGAATGATTGACATCCTTGCCGAGGACTCGGAAGGCAACATCGTCGTTGTCGAGCTCAAGCGCCGCACCGCAGGCCTTGCAGCGGCGTCGCAGCTCATCCGCTACGTGCAGGAGCTTTCCAAGCGCAAGAGCCGCAAGGTCCGGGGCATCCTGTGCTCGCCGGAAGTGTCGCCCAACGCGAAGTCCTTCATCGAAAAGGAGGGCTGCGAGTGGCGCAAGCTTGACTACAAAGTCGAGGGCGAGGCAAAGATTACCGGCCTGGAGAAGAAGCAGAGGAGCCTCGGCGATTACTGATTTTTTCAGCAGGCCTAGTCGTACGCGCGATACACTGTGTCACGCTTTCCGACCCGCATGAAAGTAATCTGCTTGCCTTCCACTGCATAAATTATCCGGTAGTGCAGGAACCGTTCACAGAAAACCCCTGCCATGCCCGTCAGAGGTTTTCCCAAATGGGGGTTTTCGATAATCTTGCGAATATGCTTGCTCATTATTTCCTTTGGCGTCTTGTCAAGCCTCTTGACGGACTTTATGAACTCGTCCTTGTAGATTTCTTCAAAAAATTGCATCCGCTTCCCTTCGGTTCAGTTACTCTGGGCTGGTTGTGCGGTTTATCCTTCGGTTGATGTATTGTGGCTTTTTTGTTTACCGAACCGTTTATATCATTGTTTTTATGCTAATTATTGTGATAATTATGAACATGAACGTCAAGCTTACGGGCATAAATGAAAAAATCATCCTCGGCGCCATTTCAGCCGGCCTTGCAAAGACAAAGACCGGCGCGATAACCCTTGGCCTTGTGGAGCTTGAGCATAAGTACAACCTTCTCGAGCGCATGGAGGAAGAGGAAGACCTTCGGGAGGCAAGGCGCATCATGGCGGAAATAAAGTCCGGAAGGGCAAAGCTGTATACTCAAGCGCAATTTGAAAAGAAGACCGGAATGAAAATCCGCTGATTTTTTTTTAAAATCGATAGAAAAAGAAAATAAAAAGAAAGAGGTTTTTGCCTTCAGCCCGTGGCATCAACGACGCTTGCGTTCATGTCCTGGCTGTTGATGTCGGACAGCTCGCTTGTCACGCTGTCAATATCTGCAATGGCCTTGTCCACGTCACCGATGGCCGCGTTGACCTGCACGTCAGTGACTGCGGGTGCGGTTGGCACTGCGCTAGCCTCCGGCGTTGCCGTTGCGCTGCCTGCTCCTTGCGAGACGCAGCCTGCAAAGAAGAGCGCGACAACTGCGATTATTCCCAGAATGATTGTGTTGTTGTTCATCAGTCATCACCCTCCTATTGTGACACGGTGGCATTGGCCACAGGCGTCGGTGTTGCAGGAGCCGCCTCCGGTTCAACTGCGTCCTCGGATGCAAGCTCCGTTGGTTCGGCTTCGTCAACAAGCCCCTCAGCGGCCTGCGCCTTCACCGCGCGCTTCACCTGCGCCGCAAGGTGCGCAAGCCCGTCGCGTGCGTATGCAAGCCTCCATTCCATCTGGCGCAGGGTGATGTTGCCCTCGTTTGCCGCGTTGATGCGGTCCTGCACGCGCGCAGACATGTTCACCAGCTTGGTGGTGTCCGTGCCGTTTGCGGCAAGGCCTGCAATTATCGTGTTCAGCTTGCCAAGCGCAGCCTGCGCCTTTCCGGTCGCGTTTAGCAGCCTGTTGCGGGCGGCTTCCTTGACGACGTCCTGCTTGAACGCGGCCCACTCGCGGTTTGCCTGGTTGACCAGCCTCCTGCGCTCCTGAGTGGAGTTGGCCGCGGCAATCTGCGCCTTGAGCGCCTCCATTGACGCGTTGAACGCCTCGACCTTTGCCGGGTCGATTCCGCGCTGCCCGAACCTGTACGCAGTCTGCACGCGGTTCTGCAGGCTCGAGTTCACGAAACCGTAAACCATGTTCGCAAGCTGCCTCTTCTGGGTCGCGTTGAGCGTGCCCACGACCTGCCTTGCCTGCAGCAGGAACGCCTCGGTTGAGCGGATGTCCTGCGCCTTGACCGCAACGGCCAGCCGGGCCCGTTCGGCAATCCTGTCCCTTATCATGGACGCGTTTACCGTCGCGTTCCTGGCCTGTACTGCGTTCGCAATCCTGTCCCTGATTACCTGCGCGCGCGACGCCGCTCTTGGAGCTGCCTGCGTCACGGAGTCCGTGATTTGGTCGTTCACCGAAGTCGGGAACGCTCCAACTGTCGCGTTTTCATCCGGCATCGGCGGCAGCCCCGGTCCGGTCCCGTTCTGTACTGCGCCCAGCAGGGGCGTAATATTGTTGTCCGGCGCAGGCGGCATGTTTGAGTCCATAGCGGAAACCGGCAGCGCAAACACTGCAAGCATCGCAATGGCAAATATCGGCATCAAGTAATTATCCATTCCATCATCTCCTTAAGCCCTACGGACTACCAGTCATAGTACGTTCCAAGGCAATAAAACGATAGCGAAACGGGCTTGAACTTTGGGACGTCGCAGTAAGTTGGCTGTTTGCATCCAACCCGTCACTTTGCAGTCGGAAGGGCGTTCCTTGTCCTCAGGTAGTCCTGGATGAGTTCCCTGTCGGACTTGGTGAGCCGGTCTGTGTTCGTCCTTATTTTCAATGCCGTGTCCGGGATTTCAAGTATGGTTCCCGGCTTGTGCGCGTCCGGATTGAACCCAGGCATGTCGTCTTTGTGGACGAAGTAAACCGCGGGCGTGCCGAAGTTCTTCCCGGCCCTTGGTTCGGTTATCCTTACCTGCAAGAGGTGCCCCTGGGCCTGGTTTTTTTTGTTGATTGGGGTTGCCTTGTCAAGCACCACTATGTGGCCGTCCTTTTTCTCGTACGTCTCGAAGTCCTTGGCTTTCGCGTCCAGCTTCATTTTGGTGAGCATCAGCTCTTCCTGCATCTTCAGGTTCTCTTCGGCATATGGCGTGAATTCCCCGCTGATGGCCCGTCCCTTTGGGTTTGGCACCTGTTTCCAGCCTGCGGGAAGAGTCGTATGGATTGGGTCGTAATCCAGGTTGCCGTGCATGTCGAATACCGCGTAGCTCCCCGGCTTTCTGCGGTTGAAGTAGTCGACCACGTCGTCGTTTCTTTTCTGCTGCGGCGAATTGGGGTCCTTGTCCTTTAGCGTTTTTCGTGCCAGCACTTTGCGCAATTCGTCGTATTTGTTGTGCTCTTCGACTATCTGCCTTGCCTCTTCTTCGCTTTTGGCGTGAAAGAACATCCCCCTGACCAGGTTCCTCTCTCCGCCGGTCTTTTCACTTACTGTCCCGAGCGGGGCGAAATAGTATGTTTTTTGTTGTGCGCGGCTGGGTGATGGAATCGGTGTCATGCAATCTACATCGCACGCAGTTTTTTTATGCGTTCCTGCACCGGCGGGTGGGTTGCGAAGAGGCCGTCGAGGTTGGACTTGACCGGGTCGAAGAAGAATAAGTGTGACACGGCCTCGTTGACTTTCATGTTTCCCTTGTTGTTGCCTGAAATCTTTTCAAGCGCGCTTGCAAGGCCCTCAGGGTAGCGGGTGAGCCGCGCCCCGCTTGCGTCCGCGAGGAACTCGCGCTTCTGCGAAATCGACGCCTGCACTATGCGTACTATGATTGGCGCAAAGATTGCAAGCACGATGCCTATGATGATGAGTATTCCCGAATTTCCCCGCGAGTCGCTGTCGTTGCGGTGGCCTGCGCCGCCGTACCACATCGAGCGCGTGAGTATGTCCGCAAGTATGGCGACAAGCCCCACCATCACCGCGACAATCATCGAGAAGCGTATGTCGTAGTTTGACACGTGCGAAAGCTCGTGCGCAGCAACTCCCTCAAGCTCTGTCCTGTCAAGCCTGTCGATTATTGCGGTTGTGAACGCGATTGACGAGTGCGCAGGGTCGCGGCCGGTTGCAAAAGCGTTCATCTCGGTGCTTTCGATTATGTAAATCTTGGGCTTTGGAATGCGTGCGGCGATGCAAAGCCCCTCGACTACGTTGCTTATGAACGCGCCCTTCTGGGTGTTGGTGTTGATTGGCTTTGCGTTCGTGGTTGCCAGCACTATCTGGTCGCCGTAGTAGTATGAGGTGAACATGTAGATTCCGACAAATACGATGCCTATTGTCATGGACACTCCGGCGTAAGCTGGGTCCCAAAGCTGGGCGATTACGTAAATGAGCGCGCAGAGAAAGGCCAGGACTATTGCCGCAAGGACGTACGACTTGGCCTTGTTCTTGGAAATCTCCGACTGGAAGCTTGTCCTAAATCCGGGGTCGGGCTCTATGCGCGATGGTTTTTGCATTCAGAAAAACTCCGCTGGTTGGAAGATAAAATTAAAGAAAAAGGGGTGAAAGGACGGCCTAGTCCTTCAGGAGCTTGGCCACGTCGGGCGCCTTCTGCGCGGCCTTGTCGGCCTCGAAGTACGGCCACTTGTCGGACCTGAAGCCGAATATTCCCGCAAAGATGTTGCCAGGAATCATCGTGGTCATGTTGATGTACTGCTGGACCGTGTACTGGTAGGTCTGGCGTCCATACTTGATTTTGTCCTCGATGCCTGAAATCTGCTCCATCACAACCTGCATGTTCTGGTTTGACTTCATCTCCGGGTACGCCTCGGCGCGTGCGTAGAGGTTTCCAAGAAGCGAGCCCACCTTCTGGTTGGCCTTCAGCTTTCCTGCCATGCCTGTTGCCTTGAGCGCCTCTTCGCGTGCTGCGGAGATTCCGACGAAGAGGTCCTTCTCCTGCTTCATCACGCGCTTTGCGACCTCGACGAGGTTGGGGATGGTGTCAAGCCTCTGCTGGAGCAGCGGCTCGATGAGCTTCCAGTCCGCCTGCGCCTGGTTGTTCAGGCCCACAAGCGCGTTGTAGTAGTATAGCGCAAGAAGTGCGATGATGGCTATTATCCCGATGACAATCCATTCAATCATTCGAATCTCCTCTGGTTTAGGGCAAGTTTTGCCTCACTATTATTCGGCGTTCCACAGATTTAAATCGGTGCATTAGCTTCGCCTGTTGGCAAGGGGACGCCGCGGATTTTTCGTGCTTTAGGGCGGTAATACCTTCTCACACCCTGCGCGTCACCAATCACTAAAATTATAAACCGCCGGCTGCACTCTACTTATCCTTATGGCAAGCACAATCGGCATCGCAGCGGTTCCCGCTTCGTCCAGCTTGCGCTTTGGATATTTCTATTTCTACTTTGCCTAGGGCGGAAGTTCCTTTCGGAACAACGCCTTTCGCGCTTTGGGTTGGCAACTCAAAACGCGTCCGGATTTCCCATAGACCAAACTAGACGCTATCGTTTGTCTGTTGTTTTGCCTGGGGACACAGCTTTCATTCCGGGTTTTCCCTACCGTAAAAATCGCAAAGAGGTACGAGGAAAATGTTGGTAAAGATGAAGAATGGCGCGCACACCGAGCAGATAATGCGCGTCAAGGACTCCGCTGAAAGGGCGGGGCTGCGCACGAAAGAGATACTCTCGTCAACAGGCGCACTGACCATCGGTTTTGTAGGGGACGACTCAATGTGCCCGTTGGGGCTTGAGTCCCTTGAGGGCGTGGAGTCTGTCGAAAAGGCAAAGCACCAGTTCAAGCTCGCATCCAGGCAGTACCAGCACCACGACACGATTGTGCGCTTGGGCGGCGACAGCGTGCAGATAGGCGGCCAGAAGGTCGTTGTCATAGCCGGTCCCTGCGGAATCGAAAGCGAGGACCAGTTTTTGGACGCGGCGATTGCTGCAAAGGACGCGGGAGCGAAGGTGCTTCGGGCTGGATTGTTCAAGCCCCGCACCTCGCCGTACGGCTTCCAGGGCGTAGGGCTTGCGGGGCTTTCGATGCTTGAGAAGGTGCGCGACGAGACGGGCATGCTTTTGGAGACCGAGGTCCTGCACACCGACCAGGTCAAGCTTGTGGAGCCGTTCGTGGACATGATACGCATCGGCATGCGCAACATGCAGAACTTCGAGCTGCTCCGCGCAGCCGGACGCAGCGAAAAGCCGGTGATACTCAAGCGAGGATGCTCCGCAACGCTGAACGAGTTCCTGCTTGCGGCAGAGTACATACTCAACGAAGGCAACCCCAACGTGGTGCTTTGCGAGCGCGGGATACGCACGTTCATGACCGAGACACGGAACACCCTTGACCTGAACAGCGTGCCGCTCCTCAAGTCCTTGACTCACCTTCCGGTGATAGTTGACCCGTCGCACGGAACGGGCGTGTACTCGCTTGTGACCCCGATGTCGCGCGCTGCAATCGCCGCTGGAGCGGACGGCCTGCTTGTTGAGATGCACCCGCACCCGCAGACTGCGCTTTCGGACAAGGCCCAGCAGCTTACTCCCGCAGACTTCCGCACCCTGATGACGCAGGTGTCGGCAGTAGCAGGCGCAGTAGGCCGCTCGATGTAAAAGGAGGATTGTGTTTAGGTTGCCCAAGATTTTCGTACAGACAAAAACCGAGCCGCACCTGTCGACCATCAGTGTCGGCGCTTCGGTGGAGGATGCGGCCGGTTTTTGCAAGGATAATGAACGGAACCGGTATTCCAAGGTGGGTGTGGTCTTTTCGAAGAATACCAAAGGAATCGCGGGCCGCGTAATCAGCTCGATGAAGAAGGCCGGCGTTGTTGTTGAGAAAATCTGCATCGACGACGGCGAAAAAAGCAAGGACGTGGAGAACGCGACCAACCTCCTTTTGAAGATGAAACTGGCAGGCATGGACCGCCACTCGGCACTTGTCGCAGTTGGCGGCGGTGTGCTTGGAGACGTGGCCGCATACGCAGCCTCCACGTATATGCGCGGCATCCCGGTGGTGCAGGTGCCCACCACGCTCCTTGCGATGGTGGACAGCTCGGTAGGCGGAAAGACCGGGGTGAACCTGGATGGGAAGAACATAGTGGGCACTTTCCACCCCGCGGACGCGGTAATCATAGACTTTTCCACCCTCAAGACTCTTCCTGCTGACGAGTACCGCCAGGGCCTTGCTGAAATCGCCAAGGCGGCCTGCATCGGCGATGAAAAACTGTTCGAGTTCCTTGAAGCCAACGCCTCCAGGATTCTTGAGCGGGATGATTCCGCGCTTTCGCACGCAGTCGAGGCGGCGCTCAAGGTGAAGGCCCGGATTGTGGAGAAGGACCCGCGCGAATCTATTCATGGCTCGTCGGAAAGTTCGCGTATGTTCCTGAACTTCGGCCACACTTTTGCGCACGCAATAGAGTCCGAGTCCGGGTATTCAATCCGGCACGGTGATGCCGTTGCAATGGGGATGGTCGCCGCAGCGCACGCCTCAAGCAAGGTGTCCGGGCTTGCCGTCGGCGAGGTGGAAAAGATTCGGAAATTGCTTTTGTCCTTGGGGCTTCCTACTGTAGTTTCCCAAAACCCCGACAAGCTGCTGTTGCGGATGAAGTCGGACAAGAAGAACCGCGCAGGAGACATCACGCTGGTACTGCTCAAGTCGATGGGCAGGCCGCAAGTGGCAAGGAACGTGCCCGATTCGGCAGTTCTGGACGCCCTGAAGGCAGCATCTTCCTGATTCTTTTTCCCTTTTTCACGCAATGCCTTGCAAAAATTCTGGCAGTATTATATTCAATCGGCGAAATGCTTATATCAAGAGCAAGGCACGTTGAGTCTCATGGCAAAGCGGCATGGCAAGGAACCAGTCCAGGCGCCCCAGCCGAAGCAGGGTGGGGTCGAGGCGCGCGAAATCTACGAGCAGCGTTCGTTCTGCAGCGCAATGTACCCTTCAGGGGAGCGTTACCGCCACGGCGGGGACACGCCTTCGGCTTTCGTCCCGATAATCAACAAGGCAAGCGTGGCGTGGATTGACCACTGTACCGAGCACTTCGACAAGGAGGCGTTCGAGGTCGCGACCTCGCTCGGTTTTTCCCCTTCCCTTCTGAACTCCCTCCTCAACGAGTCGATGTCCGGGTACGAGGACTTCGACGACGAGCTGGGCCTGCTCCTGCCTGCTGTGCTTGTCGAGGGCTTCGACGTGGTGACTTCCCCTCTTCTCATCCTCATCCGCAAGAACTTCATAATCACAATACATGGCGCAGGGGTGAGGCGGTTCGTGCGGCTCCGCCGCTATTCCGACTCGTTCATGCGAAAAATCCCGGTAAAGGCAAAGCAGAACGACAAGATAACACACCTCCTTGTGCGGCTCATTGACGAAAACAACGACCGGAACTTCGACCACCTGCGCGAGATCGAGACGCACGGCGACCACTTAAGCAAGATACTCTCCGACACCAACACCCCGCGCCACATACTCGGCCCGGAAATCTACAACATGAAGCACGCGCTGATTTCATACCTGAACGCCCTCTGGTCCACTCTCGAGGTCATAAACAACATGCGCTACGGCGATGCCGAGCTGCTCACCGACGACCCCAAGCTTTTGCGCAGGATTGGCGGCCTTGCTTCCGACGTAAACGGCCAAATCGGGCTTGCCGAGCACTTGTCAGAGGTTCTTGCATCCGGCCTTGAGGTCCTTCAGAGCATCTACAACAACCAGCTGCAGATACTCAACAACAAGCTTGCGATGCTTGCGACCTACCTTGCGCTCATAGGCACCGCGGTCATGGTGCCCAACACCCTTGCGACAGTGCTGTCCAACCCGGCATTCGACATGGGTCCGAAGGACCTGTGGTGGATGTTGGCAATCCTGATATGCTCCACACTGATATCGGTCTATGTGGTGTACTGGTGGATCAAGAAAAGCAGCCTCCTTCCAAAGAGCGCAGAATAGGCGGACGCCTGTTTTTCCCGGCGCGGTCTTCCGCAAAGCTTATTGCTTCCTGCACACGCCCATCGCGTCGGGCGTCTCGTTGTTGGGGAAATAGTCCGTGCACACGTAGCCGTCCGGGCAATTGAACCCGGCAAACCCGCCGCATTCGCATTCCTGGGCGCACACCTGGGCACAGGACTGGTCGGGTGCGAGGTTGCGGCAAGTGGGCGAGCACTCGTTCCAGTTGCCCCTGGCCTTCTCGCACGCTTCCTTGGTTATCTGGGTGTTGATGGTCCCTGTCACGGGCGCCGAGTCGAGGCCCGACTGCGCGATTACCGCTATGATTATGATGACTATTATCGAGCCGGCTGCAATCAAGACTCCTGTCTTTCCATCCATGGTAATCACCAACGACTTTCGTGCGTGGATACAGTATTTTTCCAGCCAAATTAAACCTTTGCAGGAGATGCGGCGAAAGCCGGGCGAAGCGAATATTACTTCCGGTGCCCATCAATTGGTCAAGGCAAAATGCAGGTGGTCGCAGATGGTCAAGCAGGTCTTTACGGCAGAGCAGGCAAAGTCAGTTGGCGAAAAAATCGGAATCAACTGGAAGAACAGTCCTTTTGATGTCGAGCAGTTCCGCATGGGAATGGATGTGGAGCTTGAGCACGGCAAGGTCGACTCGCAGACCAACGTCACAAGCGACGACCCCATAATGACCGGCAAGATTTCGCTTGCGCACCTCAAGGAGTTCCCCGACTACTACACGCGCCTGTACAAGATGGAAAAGGAAGCCGACGCGTTCTGGGGAAAGGACTAGGGACGTTTCATTATTTTTTTATTTTCCATTTTTTTATTCCAATTTCTCTTGTTCTTTATTTCATCTCGAATTCCCTTACGTAGTCGTCGCCATAGGCAACAAGAATCTTTTTGCCGTCCGCTGACATCGCGGTTCCCATAGCCCCGCGCTGGGTGTTCTCGCTTGCCTTGTAGCCTATGCCTGCCCACTTTTGTGCAAGTATTGGGTCGTTGTTTTGCGCGGCGACGTGTGAAAAGAGCGTGTTGCCCTTGTTGTCAAGCACCGCAAGCAGGTTGTCAGGCGCGCCGCCGACTGCGATGGTCTTCCCGTCTCGGCTCATCGAAAGCGCGTTGAACGCCGCATTGTTGCTTGCAATCTTCTTGCGCCAGTTTATGTTCCCGGTTGCCGAGTCGACGTAATACACCCAACCCTGCATCGTGGAGAATGCGAATACCGTGCCGTCCGCGCTGATTGCGCCCGCATACGGCGTGTGGTCGGGCACGCGGAACGTCCACCTCTGCTTTCCCGTCTGGTCAAAAGAATATACCGAGCGGCCCTTGCTTCCGGCGTAGGTGTTTCCGACTGCGTCCACCTCAAGCACGAAGGGGAATTCGCCTATCCTGTTCTCCCATAGCATCTTGCCGCTGGCAGTGTCGTACATTTCCAGCACCCCGTCGCTTCCTCCGACAACAAACTTCGAGTCGTCTTGCGTAAAGCGCGCGTTGCGCAGCCAGGCAAAGTCCGCCTCAAATCCGGCCACAAGCTCTCCCGTTGAGGCGTCCAGCAGGACGAATGAGTACCTGTGTTCCGGTGTAACAAACGGCCCGGTCAGGGCGAGTTTTCCGTCGTGGGAAAGTTCAATCCATCGCTGAGGGTTCCCGGCAGGGTCGCTTGCAGACCATTTCAGCGAGACGTTTTTCAGGGAAAGATCAAGCGCGAACGCCTGCCCGTTGTTGCAGGACACTGCGGCAGTCAAGCCGCCTTGCGGGAGCGAAAGCCCTGCGCACTCGTTGCCGCTTTCCTGCGAGAACACAACCCTGCCGGTCCTTGCGTCGAACACGTAGAATCGCGAGGGCACGCCAAGTTCGGGCGGGTGCTTGGCCTGCACTGCAACCGCGTAGTTCCAGCCGCTGTCAGCAGCCACGCGGAAGAACCCGTATGGCTCGGAGACGTTAGTTTCCCATTTTTGCATGTACGACGCGTTGCTTGCAAACTGTTCAAGCAAGATGTCCTTCTGCAGTTTCTGGCCGCGCCTTGGTGAAACATCCCCGACGTAGCCATAGCCGTAACCCGGCGCGTCTGTGGTGATGAAATAATCCAGCGACCCGTAAGCTGCTGACGCCGGCCCGAGGAACGATGCGATGTCGTCAACTCCCGGCACCGCAACCGCATAATCGCCGTTTGCATCCGTTCTTGCTGCAAAGGCGCCGTTGTCCGAATAACCCGAGAACAGGTATGCTGTCACGTTCGCGCCTGGCACCGGGTTGCCCGTGGCCTTGTCCATCACCTTCCCGTACAGCACTGCCGACTTGGCGAGGTTCTCGTCCTGCTCAGTTCCCCTATAGAGCGTGATGTTGGCAGCCACCTTGTCGGACCTGTCCGGCTTTTGCCAGAACTCAAACAAAAGGCCCGCCCTCCCAGGCTCGTCGTTTGATGCGTAATAGTGGAGCGTCTTTTCCTTTCCCGGCTCCAGAGTAACGCTTTCATTCTGGTACGAGAAGAATTGCCAGGTGAACGCCGGCTGGGCCGATGCGAGGGCTGCATAAAGCGTCTCGTTGCTGCTGCCGTTGTTTTTTGCCCTGATGAAGAAGTCCGCGCCCAGGGTGACTGTTTCGTAGGATGCCGCGACTGAGTAATATTCGATTGTGATGTTGCCAAGTGAAAGCGTCGCATTCTTTCCTTCAACCGGCGGTTGCGGGACAGGTTTTGAGAGGTCGGGTTCAAGCGTTCCAGTTGATTCAGTTGTCTGCTGGACGATGCTTCCAAATTGGTTTCCTTGCGGCGAACCGTTTGCCTGAATTGCGCCGTCGGGGTTCTGTCCGAAAGGCTGGCCCGTGGCGTTTTGGTACGTGTTGGCGCTTGGGTTGGTGCAGCCTGCAAACAAGAGTGCGACTGCAAGGATTGCTGCAAAAAGCGCAAGACGATTGCCCACGTGAACCCCCCTCCCAGATTCCATTTGCACGCGACCCCAATATTAAACCAGACTCAAGGCGTGTTGGCACCCGTTCTTTTCCGTCGATTGCTTGCCAATCCTTTTTATTCCGTTTTCCCTTTTCCTTGTTGCATACCATGACCCTGATTTCCGTAGTAGTCCCCACGCTCAACGAGGAAAAGAGCCTTCCTGCATTCTTCAAGTCGCTGAAAAAGTGCAAGCTTGACGACTATGAAGTCATAGTTGTTGACAAGTTCAGCAAGGACAGGACTGCGGAGATTGCGGAAAAAAACGGGGCGCGCGTGCTTTCCCGCAACCTCAGCATCGGCGACGCCCGCACCGCCGGGCTTAATGCGGCCAGGGGCAAGATTGTCGCCTCGCTTGACGCCGATTCCATCCTTTGCAACTGCTGGCTTGACATCGTCAAGAAGGACTTTGAGATGATTGGCGGCCTCCAGGCGCTCGGCGGCCCCAGCTACTACGGCAGCATGCTCTATGACACGCTCTCGGTCGCCACCCAGCTCCAGAACCATTTCCTTCCGCTGACCGGGTTTGCATTCATTCCGGGGAACAACTCCGCGTTCGACCGCAAGAACCTGCTAAAGCTGGGTGGGTGGAACGGCAAGTACCAGGAGGAAGTGGACCTCTCCATCCGGCTCTTTGAAAGCAAGGCTAAAATCTACTACGACTGGGACCTCAAGCTCAAGCTTTCCGACCGCAGGTTCAAGCAGGTGGGCTTCGCGCCGACCGTCTACCAGTGGGTCAAGGACAACGTCGACATAATCCGCCGCAAGGAGCGCGACCGGGGGGACTACTCCGCGTGGAGAAAAGTCAAGAAGAAGCAGAAGTGAGTTTATGAAAAGGACGCCGGTCGGAATCGTGGCAAGCTGTCCGGGGTTTTTCGCAAAGGTCGCATTCTTTTTTGCAGCCGCCCTTGCCTTGACTGGTGCAATGCTCTTTCTGCCAGCAGGCACCTTGGATTATTGGCAGGCGTGGATGTTCCTTGCCGTGCTCTTCATCCCAGTCACCCTGCTATGCGCATATTTCCTGAAAAACAACCCGCGTTTTTGGAGCGCAGGCTGATGTTTGAGGAAAAGGAAAAGAACCAGCGGAAGATAATCGACGCAAGCAAGATAGTTTTTTTCATAGGCTTCCTGGTTCCCGGCCTGGACCGCAGGTTCGGATGGTCGTCTGTTCCTTCCGAGCTCGTGGTTTTTGCGGACATTGTCTTTTTGCTTGGCTACGTTCTGACTTTTCTGGCCTTCAAGCAGAACTCCTTTGCAGGCCGCACCGTCGAGATATACAACGGCCAGAAGCTTGCCTCGACCGGCCTTTACGCGATAATCAGGCACCCGATGTACTTCGCCCAGCTGCTGATTTACCTGTCGATGCCGATTGCACTTGGCTCCTACTGGGCGCTCATACCTTTCCTTGCGATGCCTGCAGTACTGGTCTACCGGCTTTTGGATGAGGAACGGGTCCTGTTGAAGGGGCTTGCGGGGTACAAGGCGTACTGCAAGAAAACGCCTTACCGGCTCATACCGTTCGTATGGTAAATGCATGCGGACTTGTGTTTTGAAAGAAAAAGTGCAGGGAGAGGGATTTGAACCCACGAACCCCTAAGGGAAAGGATCTTGAGTCCTTCGCATTTGACCAGGCTTTGCTATCCCTGCATTTTAGCGAATTATAGTTATCCTGCCCAAGGCTAAAAAGGCAAGTAGGTTTCGTCCTGCCCGTCCAAGGTAAAATTTAAATACCCGACCTCGGTATTGTGATGCGTTACCTTCCCCAAGGTAGTGGTGCCTAGCGGCACACGGCAGTTCAACCCCCTAAAGAGAGTGGCAGAGTGAAGAAGAAACCAGGCAAGTCAAAAAAGCCCGGCCGGCACGCCAAGAAGGCGCCTAAGCGGGCGGCAAAGAAAACGTCGAAGGCGGTAAAGAAGGCTTTCAAGAATACAAGGAAAGCCGTCCCAAAGAAGGCCTTCAAGAAATCCAAGACGGCGGTGGCAAGGAAATTCGCCAAGAAAGCCCCAAAGAAGGCCAAGGCCGTTGCCCGCAAACGCGCGCCAGTTGAGAAGCGCCCCATGTTCGAGGAAGAATGGTCCGACGAGTGGGAGGACGACGACTCCGACTTTTCAGAAGATGAGTAACTCCAAAAGCCTCCAAGCGGGCGTTGCAGCGGAAAAGCTGCCTAGTCCTTTTTTTATTCCCTTACAAGCCTCTAGTGTTTAGTTTGAAGAGTGCGTTCCAATGAAGATAGCGATAACCGGAGACTTCCACCTCGGATTCAACGAGGATGCCCTTCCGCAGGCAAAGAATGCGCTGGACGCGTGCAGGGATGCCGATGTCATAATCATAGCTGGCGACATCTTCGACTCGCGCATCCCGCGGCAGGAGGTCATGAACGAGGCGCTGCAGCTTTTCTCGCAGGCCTCGGAGTCGTTGAAGTCCGACGTGACAATCTACGAGATGGATGCCGACGGCGTCATCACCGGGCTTCCCAATTACCCTCCAATCCTTGCGATTGCCGGAACTCACGAGCGGCGTTCAAAGGGCCTTGCAAACCCCATCCACCTGCTTGATTCCGCGCTGTGTGCGGTGAACGTGCACGGCAGAAGGATTTGCGTGCAAAAAGGGAGCGAGCAGGTTTGTTTCCAGGCAATGGCCGGAGTGCCTGAAGAATTCTCAAGGCAAGTGCTCAAGAAGATGGCGTTCAAGCCGGTCAAAGGCGCGTTCAACGTGTTCGTTTTCCACCAGTCGCTTGCCGAGGCGATGCCTTTCGGAGAGGCTCTTTGCAGCCAGGACCTGCCTGACGGGTTTGACCTTTACGTGGACGGCCACATCCACTGGATGGCCGAGATTGTCGAGGGCAAGAAGCGCATATTCATCCCCGGCAGCACGGTGGTGACACAGATGCGCAAGAACGAGATGCGCAAGAAGCAGGTAATCATCTTTGACACGCAGACCGGGACTTACGAGTCCCGCACGTTCGCAACCAGGCCCTTCCTTTACCGCGACATCATCTTTGAAAATCCGGTGACAAGCGCAGAAGTTGTCGCGCAAGTTGATGCGGTGCTTACGGAGTTGCTTGCAGTCAGCCACTCGCAAACCCCCATTGTCAAGCTCAAGCTCTCAGGAAAGCTCGCCAACGGCCTGGAATCCAAGGACTTGGACCTTACTGCAATGGCCAAGCGCTATGCCGAAAAGGCCATGCTTCACATTGACCGCGACTTTACGCGCAAGGATTCGGTGCAGGCCGATGCCGAGGAACTGCAAAAGGCAAGGAGCGACCCGCGGGGAGTGCGCGAGATTTCAGTTTCCCTTTTTGTCGAGGCCCTTAAGCGGCGCGACATGGAAATCACTCCGGCCCAAGCTGAGGAGTTGCTGGATGCCCTCTGCGAAGAGGATGCGGCAAGGGCTGCCCAACTAATTTAGCAGAACGTGTGCGTTTCTTTTTTCTAGAGAAGCCCAAGCATCGCAGCCATCGTCCTTGCGGCACGCCGCGGGTCGTTGAATTCAGCGATGCCGTGCTCCACCAAGAGCTTCGAGCCGGGCCTTGTGAAGCGTCCTCCCATGAACACGCAGCATATGGGCTTGTCTGGGAACTTCTTCTTCGCCTCAATCACGACTTTTGCATCCTCGACTGTGTCAGTCATTGTCTGCAATGTCTGGATGACGATGACTGCGCCGATGTATTCAGTAGACATCAGGGTGTCAACCGCTGCCTTGTAGCGTTCAGGTAGCGCGTCCCCTACCAAGTCAAGCGGGTTGCGTCGAGAATATGCCTTGTGCATCCCCTTGCTTTCAAGTGTCTTGAGCGTGTCCTCGGTAAGTTCGGCAAGCTTGATGCCGTTCTCTTCGCAGTAGTCTGCGCAAAGCACCCCTGCTCCGCCGCCGTTTGTGACTATGGCGACGCTGTTGTGCAAGCTTCTTTTCTGGCTTGCAAGCGCGCCTGCGAACTCGAACATCTCCTCGAAGTCATTTGCAAGGACTACCCCGCACTGCCTGCATGCGGCCTTCCACACGCGGTAAGACCCTACAAGCGAGCCGGTGTGCGCGCCTGCGGATTTTGTCCCAGCAGCTCCGCGGCCTGCCTTGAGAAGAACGATTGGTTTTGTCTTTGAGACGCGTTTGCAGACTTCCATGAACCTGCGGCCGTCCTTCAATCCTTCCAAGTAGACTGCGATTGCCTTGGTGTGCGGGTCTGTTTCGCACCACTCGATGAAGTCAGTAGTATCCAGTTGCGCGGAGTTTCCCACGCTCACAAGCAGGCTGAACTTGAACCTGTTCTCTATCGCCCAGTCGATGACGCTGTCTGAAAGCGCTCCGCTTTGCGAGATGAATGCGACCTCGCCGTCCTTTGGGGCGGCAAGGGCAAAAGAAGCGTTCAACGATTCAGGAGGCCGTATGATTCCAAGGCAGTTCGGGCCAAGTATTGTCATCCCGTACTTGTCCGCCTCAGCAGCGAGTTGCTCCTGCAGGAGCCTTCCTTGCGCCCCGATTTCTGCAAAACCTGCAGTAGTCACAACTAGCGCCTTCACTTTTTTCTGGCCGCACTCGCGGACTACCTGTATGACTGCAGCTGCGGGCACGCAAAGCACCGCAAGGTCAACTTCTCCGGGAACATCGTGAACGCTTGCGTAGCACTTCTTCCCAAGGACGTCGGAATGGTGCGGGTTCACCGGATACACTTTTCCCGGAAATGGTTTTGCGCCGCCGACTTCAAACACCGAGCCGTAAAGCAGGCTCTTGAGCACTCCCTGGCCCACTGACGCAGGGTCCGTTGAGGCGCCTATCACCGCAACTGAGGAAGGCTTGACGAGCTGGTCGATTCGGGTCCGGTCAAAAGCCATAATTCATTGCCCCTTCTGTTCAAGCAGTATGCGGCAGTCAACTGCGTAGCAGCCGTCCGCAGTCGCAATCACTGGGTTCAAGTCCATCTCGGTTACCTGCGGGTTCTCCTCGACCATCCTGGATGCGTTCACAAGGAACTTCGCAGTAGCGTCCAGGCTTGCGCGGATTCCCCGGAAGCCGTCGCGTGAAAAGAATGCCGCTGCCTTGGTCTCAAGAAGCATCGCCTTTGCGTGCTCGACGTCAAGCGGGCATACCCTGATTGAGAAGTCGCGGGTAAGCTCGACGTACACCCCGCCCATGCCGAACATTATGGTCTGCCCGAAAACGTCGTCCTTTTTCGAGCCGACTATGAACTCCACTCCCTTGACCTGTTCCTGTATCACGAAGCACTCCAAGGGGATTCCAGAAGCGCGCTGGTAGAGGCTTGAGAACGCCTGTTTTGCCTCCTTTGCAGTCTGCAGCCCGGTAATTACCAGCTGTTTTTCGGTCTTGTGCCCCGCGTCAACGGGGATTGCCTTCACAACAAGAGGATAGCGCAGCTTGTCCGCTATTGCGTAGTCGAACTGTTCGGAAGTTCGCACCAGCACCTGCACCGGCGTCTCGATGCCGTAGGCTTCAAGCAATGAAAGCGACTGCTTGTATCCGAGCGCGGTTGCCATAAATCGTCCCATCCATTACTTTTGCAGCGTAAAAAAGCCTGCCGGAACAGTAAAGGCTGTCGCGTGGAGGGTTGGGGGTTGTCCGTAAAGTTCGGCGTTGATTCCTGCACCATTCCCTGCAGGCCCATTCCATCCATTTTTATTTTTGCATTCCGTTCAGCATACGTACTTTTACGGACTTGATACACTTTGAAACTTGAATTCTTGGGCGCAGCTAAGGAAGTCGGCCGCAGCTGCGTGCGCGTAACAACCGGCGAGCTGGAAATCCTCCTCGATGCAGGCATAAAGTTTGCAGGAAGGAACACTGCGTACCCCGAGCCTGAGCCGCTGCACGCCGACGCGGTAGTAGTTTCGCACTGCCACCTTGACCACTCCGGGTTCCTGCCGCGCTTCTTTGCGAAAAACAACAGCAAGACGCCCTACATGTGCACGCCCCCGTCCGAGCCGCTCATAAACTTCCTTTTGCAGGACACCATCAAGATCATGGAGTCCAAAAAGCAGAAGCCGTACTTCGGCGCAAGGGACCTGCGCAACCTCCCGCGCTTCTGCCACCCTATGGCCTACCGCAAGCCGTACGAGTTCTTCGACGGCACGCAGCTCGAGCTTTTGGACGCAGGCCACGTGCTTGGGAGTGCCCAGGCGCTAATACGGCCCAAGGGAAGCGAAAAGCCGCTCTTGTATTCCGGCGACATCAAGCTTTCACAGAGCAAGATGCACCTTGGCGCGGACATCCTCCCGGACGAGGTCGGCACGCTCCTTGTGGAGAGCACTTACGCACTTCGCGAGCACCCCGACAGGCCGACGCTTGAGCGGCAGTTCTGCGCGGACCTAAAGAACGCGCTGGCGGACGGGTTCTCCGTACTCGTGCCGTCCTTTGCAGTCGGCCGCACGCAGGAGATGCTGATGGTGCTTCGCGACAACAACGTACGCGCACAAGTCTACCTTGACGGCATGGCGCAGTCCGCAACCCAGCTTGCGATGGATTATTCCTCCTACATGCGCGACGCGCGCTCATTCCGCGATGCCGTGAAGATGGTTCACTTCGTGTCCGAGGAAAAGCGCAAGAAAATCGGCGAGAACTCGCCCTGCATCATAGTCGCAACCGCAGGCATGCTCGAAGGCGGGCCCATATTGTCCTACATAAAGCGGCTCTCAAAGACCGGCAAGCTCAAGATTTTCCTCACAGGCTTCCAGGTGCCCGGCACCAACGGACGCAAGCTTGTTGAGACCGGCGTGCTGCGCATTGACGGCAAGCCGTTCAAGGTCAACGCCGAAGTGCGCACCTACGACTTCTCAGCCCACGCTGGCCGCGACGAGCTTTTCGACTACGTCGAGCAGATAAACCCCGAGAAGGTGTTCTGCATGCACGGAGAAGCAGAATCCTGCTTCACCTTTGCCGAGCAGCTCAAGCAGCGCGGCTTTGACGCGATAGCGCCGGAGCCGGGCAGCGTGCACGAGATTTGAGCGCAGCAACTGCCTGCCGGCACTCTAAAAAGCCGCCAAACACAACATATTTTCCGTTGATACTCATGAGAGTAGGGTTCTTTTCAGACACTTACTATCCCAATGTCGATGGCGTGGTGACTGCCATGATGACGTATCGCCGCGAGCTTGAGCGCCGCGGGGACAAGGTCTATATCTTCGCCGCGAAGCCGTCCGGCGCGGACACTTCCGACAAGTCCGTCTTTTTTTACGACTCCGTCGCTTTCCCGCCGTACCCGCAGTACCGTCTTGCAATATTCCCCTACATGCTCACCTCAAAGGCGAGGCGGGCAAAGCTTGACTTAGTGCACAGCCACGCAATCACGACCATGGGCCTTGCATCAATAAAGGCCGCCCGCGACCTGAAGGTCCCGTTGGTTGGCACGTTCCACACGATGGTGCCCATTGCCGCAAAATACTACACCAGGAAAAATCCCGTTGCGCGCTTCCTTGCGGACAAGCTCCTGTGGGGCTCGATAAAGACGTTCTACTCGCCCTTCCAGCTTGTGACCGCGCCCACAAAGGTGATTTGCGACATCCTGGAGGCGCAGGGAATCGAGAAGACCTTCCGCGTGCCGAACGGGGTTGACACTGCCCGGTTCAGCCCAAAAGTGGACCCGACGCCGGTGCGCAAGATTCTTGGCATCAAGCCCGGCGAGAAGGTCATAATGTCCGCCGGCCGGGTCAGCCTGGAGAAGGAAATCCCGGTCATAGTGCGCGCGTGCAAGCAGCTTGAGGAGGATGGGGAGGATTTCCGCCTCGTAATCACCGGGGACGGGCCCGCGTTCAAGTCGGTGAAAAAGCTGGTGTCCGAGCTGGGGCTTTCAGACCGAACCGTGATGCCGGGGTTCTGCAGGCCGTACGAGCTCCCGTTCTACTACGCGGCTGCCGACGTTTACGTAACCGCCTCCACTTTCGAGACGCAGGGCCTTGCGATGCTTGAGGCGATGTCCTGCGGGAAGCCGGTAGTCGGCGCAAACAGCCTCGCAATACCTGAGACTGTGAAGGACAATTACAACGGCTACCTGTTCGACCCGCACAACCATTTCGACTGCGCTACCAAGATTTCCAAGGTCATCAACGCGTCCCCCGCACGCAGGGCTGCGCTCTCCAAGGCCGCCCGCAGGACCGCCGAGGGGCTCTCCATAGAGAAAAGCACCGACAGGCTCCTTGAGGCATATTCCCTGGTGATGAAGTGATATGGCTCGGAAGACGCACGCGCTGGAATCCGGCAACTGGAAACAAAGGGACGTCAGCCAGCGTTTCCTGTGGCTGTCCGCGCCGTTCTGGCTCGGCCTTCTTGTAGCGCTTGCGTATTCGCCCGCGATGCCTTTTTTCCATTCCGCAGTAGGCATACTGACCGAGGGCAACTCGACTGCGAAGGCAGTGCTTTTCGTGGCGTTCATTGCAATCTGCCTTTCCGTGCGCGCGTTCGCCGAAAGGATTCCTTTCGTGAACAAGATTCCAAAGCGCAGCCTTGACGTTTTCCTTGCGCTTGCGGCAGTGTCGATGGCCTACGGCCTTCTGCTTCACGTGGTGTTCTTTTCAAGCTACGCCGGTGCCGACGCAAACTCCTTTGTCTCGCACGTGACGCAGTGCGGCGACTCGTGGTGCTGGGAAGGCACCTACCTGCAGCACAGCCACGTGGCAAAGTCCGCGGTGTATTTTGTTGAAAAGACCGTCGGCCTCTCGGTGGGCTCCCAGTCCGACAACGGCGAGCCCCTCTACCAGGTGTTCCCGCAGGCAGACCTGTTCGCGCTGGTCACCCTTGCAATATCCGGCCTCCTGCTTGTCTTCGGGGTGCTTTCGGCCATCAAGCAGGAGGACAGCCTTGACTGCCTCCTACTCTCCTGCGCAACGGCATTGTTCTTCATAGCATCAGTTGACGGAGGCCTGTTCTCGCAGACCGGGATAAACGCCTGCGTGTTCGCCTGCGTCTTTCTTTTGCGCGGGCAAAGGCAGATGCACGCCGAGCTGAGGTTTTTGGTCCCCGTTGCAGTTGGCGCCCTCATCGCGGTTCTTCCAAACCTGCTCTTTGGCACGTACCTGATTTTCCGCGACTGGTTCTACGGCGCTGTTGCTGTGAGCGCGCTGTTTGCTTTCGTGGACGCAGAGTCTGGCTGGAAGAAAATCGCGCTGCTTTCGGTGCTCGTGTTCTCGCTGCTTTTCTTTTCGCTCCACGCAATGGACAAAGTGGAAGGCCCCCTCACGTCAATCCCGCGTGCAACGTCATTTTCGCCCGGCCTCCCGACGTCGCCAAACCTGGTAATATACGGCCTGCCTGCAAGCGCGGGAACGTGCGCCATCAAGTCGATGCTTCCGGAGATGAACTTCTCCTCCTCGGCAAAGTACGGCTGGTACTTCGTCGCAGCAGCGAACGCGACCGACGCAATCTCACTTACCACCGAGCAGGTCACGCAGAGGTTCCGCAGCGTATTCCCGCAGGGCTACCTTTATGCGAGCATGAACCGCAACGGACCGGAGCTGCGCACCGCAACAATACACTGGATACGCAAGCCCGAAGGCATCGAGTATTCGCGGCTTTTCTCCTTCCGGCTCGTCTCCGCAGTTGACGACGGCCAGTCCACAACCTTGACCGGGATTGCGTCCGCGTCCGGGCCGATGCTTGGGCTTGAGATTGGCAGCTACATCCAAAGCCTCGGCGGCGACGCAGTTGTCACCACGCTGATAGTCTGACACGGTAATAGTTATGCGCAACCTCTTCCGTCTACTGTTCTTTGCATACGTTGCGATAAGCTCGGCCATATTCGCAAGCTGGGCAGTCTACCTGTGCACCGTGGTGGTGAGCCAGCCCACGCAGTTCCTCCTTTCGATAGTGTTCCTTGCAATCACCCTCGTGATGGGTGCGCTGAACATTGCGATGGGTTACTTCTATTACCAGTCCGCGATGGAGCAAAAGAACGACCGCGGCTGCAAGCCGCCTAAGGTGCTTCCCAAAGTCGCTGTTGCCGTTGCGTGCTGCAATGAGGAGCCCGACATTGTCCGCGCTACCGTGGAGAGCATGGCCAAGCTGGAATACCAAAAGAACCGCGTGGGCTTCTGGCTCCTTGACAGCTCGGAAAAGCAGGAGGTGCGGCAGGCGCTTGAGGAAATCGCAAGGCAAAACGGCTTCACATACCTTTACCGCAACAGGCACGCGGGGTTCAAGGCCGGTTCGCTCAACGCGTTCGCCAAAGCGGCAAAGGATGCGGAGTTCATCGCGGTCTTTGACGCCGACGAGCAGGTGGTTGACGGCGGGTTCCTGATTGACAACATAGGGTTCTTTTCCGACGAGAAGCTTGCGTTCATCCAGACCAACAAGGCCGCGCGTCCCGACGGCCTATTTGCCAACGCAATCGAGGCCACCTACGCGCTCTTTTACGCAACAAGCCAGCCCATACGCAGCAGGCTTGGTATGCCCCTGTTCAGCGGTTCCGTGGGCATAGTCAGGGTTTTTGCATTGCATAAAGTCGGCGGGTTCTGCGAGGACGCGTCCTGCCCGTCCGAGGATGCAGATTTCGCGCTCAAGTGTGACATCGCAGGCCTTCGTGGATTGTTTGTCGCAAAGACCTACGCTTACGGCGAGCCGGTGCACTCATATTCCGCATTCCGGCGCCAGCAGTGGAAATACACCTACGGCAGCGCGCGGATACTTCCCAAGTACGTTGCCAATGCAAAAAAAATCGGCAACAACCCGCTCAAGCACCTGCTGTACGTCTCCCAGCTTGCAGGATTTCCCTACACTTCAATCCTGGTGCTACTTTCCGCGCTCTTTTCTGCGTCGTTCGTGCTGAGCAACCTTTCGTTCACCTTGGTCAGCTTTTCCGAGCTGTTTACGATAATGCAGTCCTCGCCGGGCGTGTCCAACGGGCTGCAGACCTTTGTAGCCAACCTGGCAAGCCTGGTGGTAATATCTTGCGTGTATTTCGGCGCAATCACGACCGGGATACTCGCGGGCCTGTTGAACCTCTCGCTTTCAGTTGTGCGCAGCGAGGCCGCGCTTTCGGCATCCACGCGCTCGATGTCCGAGATTGCGGTCACGCAGAAGACCAAAAAGAAGGCGGGGTCGCTGTTTGGCGCGCTTTCGCTCACCTGGATGGATTTTGCGTACGCGCTCCTCTTTTTGGGCCTGACCGTGTTCTCCCTGCTGCGCGGCGACGTAATCGGTGCGGCGTGGATGTTCTGGTACGCGTTCATGTTCCTGCTCGCGCCAATCTTTGCGCTCATCGCAGGATAAAAAAGCGGTGCCATAATCGCGCGGCAGTCAGATGGCTTTGTGGTTGTTGGCAAAAATCAGGCCGTACTGGCCTTCCTGTTTTTCCATTTCGATGTAAAATCCGTTTTTTTTTAGGAACTCCAACACCTGATCATGGAGTTGCGGGCTATGCGTCTCTAGGCTTACCCTGCGGGTGTTTGCGATGGTGTTCTGCGCACCGGTAAGCACGTCCATTTCCATCCCTTCAACGTCAATTTTCATCCATGCTACTTTACCAATCTTTTCCTTGCTTGCGATGTAATCAAGAGGAAACACGTCAAACGACACGCTGTGTGTGCTGTACTTGCGGTCCACGGTAGATGCCATCAGGCCCCACTCGTCGACCTGCAGCTTCACTTTTTCGTGCTTTTTTCCCAAGCCTATGTTGAAGACTTTCGCCTTCGGGCAGTTCCTGCGTATCAATTCAGCATTACTCTTCAACGGTTCGAACGCATACACCTTGCTTTTTGGGTTGTGTCTTGCAGCTGATGCGCTAATCAGCCCGATGTTTGCACCTATGTCGAGTATTGCGCCACCGCCGAAGCCGCGTATCTTGTATTCGTCGTTCGTGATTGAGGATAGGCTTTTAAGGTCGCCGAAATTGTCGCGGACGTATACGTTCCCGAACTTGGTTCCCACCACGTGCACATGTCTGGGATTGAACGATGCCGCACCGAATCGCGTCCTGAAGTTCTTTGTAAGCAGCCAGAATATCCGCAGCTTTTCCCTTTTCGACCTGCCGGTCTGGTTTGCGGTCTTTACGTACTCAAAGAGCATTTTCACGTAACTTGATTTTAATCCGACCATTGCGTTTTAACCTCTAATCCATGATATTGCTATTTCTTTGTGCGCACTGATGCGTAGTTCTGCTCCTTTATCCCCAGCACGTACTTTACCGTTGTGCGCGTCCAGTCCGCAACAAGCCCAAGGAGTCCCATCTCGGCAAGCCTGCGCTTGGAAGTGCGCGCGGTGATTGTCCAGATGAACCGGACCGTGCCAACCTTTGCGATGCGCTCGCACAGGTCGAAGTCCTCGGATGCGGCCCTGCTCTCGTCAAAACCGCCCACTTTCTTGAACGCCGACTTGCGGTACATCACGCAAGTGCCTGCCAAGTTTGGCTTTCCTATGGCAAAGCTTGCAGCAATCATCAGGTTGAATACTTCAAACATAATCCGTTCGACTATGTCGAGGCGCTCGGGCATGATTTTTCCGCCTGCGCCTACGACTTTGGGGTCCGAAAGCGCCTGCATCACCTTGAACAGGTAGTGCTCGGTAAGGTAAGTGTCTGCATCAAGGAAAAGCAAAAGGTCGTTCCTTGCCACCCTTGCGCCAGCGTTCCTTGCAGCTCCCACCTTGCCGTGCGCGCGTATTACCTTGGCGTGCCTTCGTGCGATTTCGGCAGTGCCGTCCTTGGACCCGCCGTCAACTACGATTATTTCGGCTTCGGGCGCGGCCTTGATTGCCGTAAGGAGGACCTGTTCAATCAGCGCCGCCTCGTTTAGCGTGGGGATGATTATCGATACGCCTTTCCCAAGGTGGTGTGTTCCGTTCATATTGTGTTTCATTCCTCGTAGTGCATCATAAGGCGGTACGTGTCGTACCGTTCCTGCGCGGTCTTTTTGTTTGCCTTGAGAAGCGATTCGGTTCCGAATCCCTCGACTGCAATCGAGCCCATCACCGTGCCCCACGCCACCGCCCTGGCAAGGTCCTGGCCTTTATTGGGGCAGCCGCAGGAAGAAAGGTATCCCAGAAAGCCTCCTGCGAACGCGTCGCCTGCGCCGGTCGGGTCCACGATGTGCTCAAGTGGGAAACCCGGGAAAGGGTGCGGGTGCGCGTCCCTTGCAAACAGTATGCTGCCGTGCTCTCCCTTCTTGATTATGCACAGTTTCGGGCCCATCCTGAGCACGTCCTTTCCGCACGCAACCAGGTTGGTCTTTCTGCACAGCATCCTTGCCTCGGACTCGTTGAATATCGCGCAGTCGACCTTCGAAAGGACTTCGAGCACGCCCTGCCTTTCGTTCTTGATGTAGTACTCTATAGTGTCCATGGCGACAAGCTTGGGCTTTTCCATCTGCCCGATTACCGAAAGCTGAATGCGCGGGGTCAGCGTGCCTATGAACGCGATTTCGGCCTTCCTCTGTGACGGCGTGAGCCTGGGCTCGAACTTGCCGAACACGTTGAGCTGGGTAAGGTCCGACGAGCGGTCCTGGAAGTCCGCGGAGAAAGTCGAGTGGAACCGGAATGTCTTTTCGTCCTTTTCGATGCCGATGTTGGACACGTCAATCCCGCGCTTGGACATCTTTTCAAGGAACGCCTTGGGGAAGTCCCCGCCCACGCACGAGACCACCGAAGTCTTTGAAAGCAAAGACGATGCAAGGGCAAAGTGCACTGCCGAGCCGCCGGGAACCTCGGTCGCGGTTGCCGTAGTGGTCTTTGTGGTGTCAAGCGCAATTGAGCCTACGGTAGTAATCATTCACATTCACCAAATTCAGCGGCTTGACGCCGCCTTCTGCACCAGTTCGTCCATCCGCCTTGCGGAGTTTGCCCAGTCGAACTGCATCGCGCGCTTGCGTCCTTCCTCTCCGAGCTTTCTTGCAAGCTTGCAGTCGCGTGCTACCCGCACCATCTTCAACGCAAAGTCCTGCTCGTTGGGCTCGGCAAGCAGCCCCGTGATGCCATCCACTATGCTTTCGCGCGGCCCGCCCTGGTTTGCCGCAATGACTGGCTTACTAAACGACATCGCCTCGATGGGCACAAGCCCCCAGTCCTCGTTCACAGCTGTGAACAGCACGCAGTAGCAGGTGGAGTAGAGCTTCAAAAGCTCGTCTTCGGACGGGCCCTCGGTCAGCGTGATTTTTCCCTTGCTGGGCTTTTCGTACTTTGCCTTCAGGTAGTCGACGTATCCCCTGCTTTTTTCGTCAACCCCGCCGGCGACAACCAGCCTGAACTTCGCCAAGTCCGGGTTGTCCGCAACCATCCTCTTGTACGCAAGTATGCCCAGCTCGACGTTCTTTGTGCCGTTTATCCTTCCGGGAAGCAGGAAGAAGTCCCCGTAGCCTTTCGGGTCCGCAAATTTCTTCGTGTCAACCCCGTACTTGAGGAACTCCAGCTTCTCGCGCCCCACGAGCCCGGCTGCAAGTATCCTCGATGCGACTTCCTCGCTTGCAAGGACTATGAACTTGAACTTCTTCCAGGCCTGCTTCTCCATCATCCTGTAGGCGCGCTCGAACACCTGGAACGGTATTGCCTTTGCCGCGTTCTCGGTAAGGTACTTCTTGCGCATCACCGGGTCGTGCACCACGCGCAGGGGCGTGTGGCAGAATGCGATTGTGGGGATTTTGTCGTTGCGTATTGCGATGAACTCGGCAAACCCTGCGGTTGAAACCACGAACGCGTCGAAGTCCTTCAGGTCGATTTTCTGCGAAAGCATCGAGAGGCTTGCGCTTGACAGTGCGCCGTAGTCGCGTTTCAGAGGGACCTTTCCCAGCTCGATTACCTTGAGCTTTGCAAACTCCGGGAAAGTGGACTGCGGCTCGTAGCGGTGCGTAAAGACTGTCCAGTCGTGCCTGCTCCTGCTTATGAGTTCAAGCCAAGTGCGCTCGACCCCGCCCTTCTGGTAAATCCAGGGGACGTAGAGTGCGATTTTGAGGTTCGCGCCGGAGGCTAATTTTTTTTCAGACATTGCTTTCCCTGCCAAAGAATCCTTACTACTTATTGGCATAAAAAGGGTGACAGGCAAAAAATCATTATGGCAAGAAACACGCCCGAGGAACTCCTCAAGGCCCACGTGAAAAAGTCAATAGACGTCAAGGACAACCTTGGCTCCTGCGCGTACGAAATCGACAAGGCCGCAGGCATACTGCTTTCGGCTATACAGGCCGGCAACAAGGTGCTGCTCTGCGGCAACGGCGGCAGCGCATCCAACGCCGACCACTTCGCCTCCGACCTATTGGGCACGCTTTCGCGCCACGGCAAGGAAAGGCCGGCAATACCCGCAATCGCGCTCTCAGGCAACTCGACTGTGATTACCGCAATCGGGAACAACCGCGGCTTCGAGCGAGTCTTCTCTCGTCAAATCGAGGCCCTTGGTTCAAAGGGCGACGTGTTCGTGATATTCACAACAAGCGGCAACTCGCCCAACATCCTTGCCGCCGTGCAGGCCGCGCGCCAGAAGGAGATGCGCGTAATCGGCCTCACTGGCGCGACCGGAGGGGGGCTTGTGCCCCACTGCGACGCGTGCATACGCATACCCAGCACCGAGAACTTCCTCGTGCAGGAGGCGCACGTCCTCATCCAGCATGTGCTGGTCGAGTACATCGAAGGCTGCGTCTGCGAAGAATAAAAAAATGATTGGGGCCGAAGTCGTTTTCCACAACCCTTATGCCTGCCTCAATGCTTGCAGCTTATCCTTTTCCTTTCGTTTAAGCCGGCATCCTTCCGACTACCCGCAAGCCCTTCTCGTTGAGCCTGCACGCAAGGACCGTCTCGCCTTTCGGAAGAGCCATCTTGCGGTCGAACGTGGCAGTGACTTTCATTTTCTTGCCAGCGGCAATCGGGCCTTCGGACTGCACTTTTCCTGGGACCATCTGCATTCCGCAGCAGAAGTGCATCACTTCGCCGTTCTCAACCGGCTTCTTGCAGAAGCGCGCGACCTCAAGCTCGGCATTGACAGAGTTTGCAGTCGGGCAGGACTTTGAGAGCACCATTCCGCGCCCCAGGTCGTCCGACTTCATGCCCTTGAACGCGATGCCGACGCGGTCGGACTGGCCGGCCTCGTCGAAGTTCTTGTCCTGCATCTGTATGCTGCGCACTTCCAGAAAATTGTCGGACGGGAACGCCTGAAGCTTGTCGTGCACCTTGAGTATTCCTTTCTTGATTACGCCAAGCGCAACCGAGCCAACGCCCTTGACTTCGAACGCGTGGTCGATGATTGCGACCAAGTCCGTATTATCTTTTTTTTCCGGCTCGAACGCAAGGGCCTTCTGCTTGGCGTCCTCGTCGGATTCGGCCCGCTCGTACTTCTCAAGCGCGGTCCCCTTGCAGAACATCGCCCAGTCGACGTTGTCTCCAACAAGGCATCCCTTGTCCTTGCCAAGCAAGTCAAGGGTGACGATAATCTCGCCCAGTTCTGGTGTGAGCGCGTCCGCGTGCACTATGCAGTAGTCTGCCATGTATGCGCAGAAAGCAAGGGCCTCGACTTTCTTGGGGTAAAGCGTCGGCTCAACAGTGGTCACGAGCTTTCCGCCGAAGTTGGTGTTGTAAAGCGAAATGTCGTCAGCAGAGCCCTTCTTTCCAAGCATCGACGCGATGTGCTGCCTGGTTTGTTCGTTGGGCGAAAAGACGCCTATCACTGAGTTAGTCATGAGTAAAACCGTCCGAAGGGCTGCTGCCTAAACTACGCGCAAACGTCCCGATTAAATTCTTGTTGGAACAATTTAATATCTGCTATTTCTGAGCGGCTGTAGTACAATGGTAGTATTCGAGCTTCCCAAGCTCGGGGTCCGGGTTCGATTCCCGGCAGCCGCACTTTTTCTTCCGTTCTAATCCTTTAAATTTTCAGCAACGGTAATAGCGTCCAGTGATTTTCATGAAGTCAGACGACGTCGTGCGGGTGCTTGAATCCGAGATGAAGAATGCAAACTCGATAGGCAAGGGGATTTCTAGGCAGCCCCAGCGCATGCTGCGCTCAGGGATTGCAAGCACGGCTAGGATTGCCAAGGCGCCCCAGAGGATGCTCCGCTTCGGGCTTGCAAAGACCGCGCACGTTGCAAGGGCCCTTACGAAGATGCTCAAGGCGCAGGACTTCGGAGGGCTGGACGACTTCTTCTTTGCGCGCGAGGAGCTCATCCCCGGCGGCAAGGAGTACTGGTTCATAGACGTAGTCTCCACGCAGGGCGACAAGGCGCAGCTCGTGCTGACCTTCGGCTGCTCGGACGCGAAGGCGTCGGTCAACAGCCACGAGACGAAAGGCGGCGACGTCGCGGCAGTCGGGTGGTTCTACTCAAAAAGCAAGAAGGTCTTCCTTGACAAGACTGTGCCGCTTGAAAGCTCCAAGGGCATGCTCAAGACCGAGGCGTTCGCCTTCTCCGGGACTTATCCTTCCTATGACTTGGTAGTTGACAAGAAGACGCACCTGCATTTTTCCAAGCCGAACAAGGGCATCGTCTATGAGGCTCACCCGTGCACCGCAAAAGACTTGGGTGTCGGCCTGCTCAACATGTACCTTGACGCCAAGGGCGAAATAGACGGCAAGGCCTTCAAGGGCGTGGGATACGTCCAGAAAGTCATCGTCGTTGCGCCGTTCATACCCTGGAACTGGCTGCGGGTAGTTTTTCCTGACAAGTCCGTGCTTGACGTTTTCGTCGCCCGCCTTGGCGTGCAGAATGTCGAGTATCGGGTGCTCAGCACCAGCATCTACCGGCTTGCATCAGGGAGGACCTTCCACCTTTCCGGCTCGCGTTTCAAGAAGCTCGAAGGCGACCGGTGGCTTCTTGAGGGCGACGGGTTCGCCGCATACTTGAAGACGTATGCGTTCAAGCCGTTCATGCTCAAGGGCCGCGGCGAGTTCCACTACGACGAGTACCTTGTGGAGTGCGCTGATTTCGTGTACCAAGGAAAGGCGATGCAGGGCGGAATAGGCATGATTGAGGACGCCTACGGGTTCATGATTTAGGCGGAAGAGCGAAAAATCAGTCTGCTTTTTCTTATTCTTTCTTTCCAACTTCTTCCGCAAAAGGCTCGACGTGTATCGTCACGTCCTTCACTCCCGGAACCTGCTGGGTAATCCTGCCCTCTATCTTGTGCGCTATGGCGTGGGCCTTGCTCAAAGTCAGGTTGTCCTCGACCAGGATGTGCATGTCAATGACAAGGCGCGAGCCCATGTGCCGGGTGCGCAGCTTGTGGTAGCCCTTGATTTGCGTTTCCTTTGCAAGTATCGCGGCAATCGCCTCGATTTCAGAGTCAGTCGCTCCCTTGTCCAGCAGGACTCCGAGCGCCTTCATCCCGAGGTTGTAGGAAAGCCTGACCATGAACGCGGCGACTATGAGTGCGCCAATGGAGTCGCCCTGCGGGAAGCCCATGTTTGCGCACACGAGGCCGAGTATGACTGCGGTTGTGCTCCACAGGTCGCTTGTGAAGTGGTACGCGTCGGCCTCAAGCGCGACGCTGCCTTCCTTCCTGCTGACGTCGTGGAGGAATTTTGCGATGAACCAGTCAGCAGCAAGCGCAATCGCCATCACCACAATGCCAAGCTCCGACGATTCAACCGGCTGCGGGTTGTATAGCCGCATCACCGCCTCGTACGCCACCCACAGTGCGGTTATGAATATGAGCACGGTCTGCAAAAGCGAGGAGAGGTTCTCGAACTTCTCGTGGCCGTACGGGTGCGTGCTGTCCGGCGGCTGCGATGCTTTGTAAATCCCGATGTATGCAAAGCCGGATGCGATAAGGTCAAAAAGCGAGTGCAAGAACTCCGCGAATATTCCGATGCTTCCTGTGAGGAGCCCGACTGCAAGCTTGGCCGCAGTGAGGAATACGTTCACGTAGATTGAGTAGGAGGCTGCCTTGAGTTTGTCCATCTGTGTTGGTTCGGCACCATTGGCGCTTTCGCGCACTTATTCGTTTTCTTCGACCTTGCTTAAAAGAATCGCGTTTGCACTCAGGCCGGGCAGCGTACTTTGTATTTTTTTGCCATTGCGGCCAGGTTCTCAACGTCCGCGGCCGACAGCGGTATGCCTTCCTTTGCGCGCTTGCGGAACGTCTCGTTCTGGATGTCGCCAGCCACGCGCACCTTCTCAATCCCATCTGCCGCAGGCTCGTTGCGCAGGGCTTCAAGCAGTGCAGCCAAATTTTCTTGGAAGCTTGCGCTGCCTGCAAATTTTTCTGGGTCTATTGCAAGGAAGAACTGGCCGTAGCCCCATGGCGTGTTCGCATCACCCTGCCTGCGGTTGCGCACGTTCGGGCCGAACGGCATCCCGGCAAGGCAAGTGCAGAGAATCTCCACTACCAGCGCGAGCCCGTAGCCCTTGTGGCCGCCGAATGGAAGGAACGCAACTGCTTTCGCGGGGTCAATGCATGGTTTCCCTTCGGCATCAACTGCCCAGCCCGGCTCGAGCGTCTTGCCGCGCTCGCCGTAACTCCTGACGGTGTTCCGCGCGACTATGCTTGTTGCCATGTCAAAGCAGAACGGCTCGCCGTCCTTGCAAGGCGCGGTGAAGCAAATCGGGTTCGTGCCAAGGAACGCCCTTCTTCCGCCGTACGGTATCACAAGCGGGTCGGTCTGCGAAAGCACCAGGCTGGCCATTCCTTTGCGTGCGGCAACCAGGCCGTAGATTGAGGCTGCTGCAAAGTGGGTCGAGTTCCTCACGCAAACCGCGCCCACTCCCGTTTTCCTTGCAAGCGAAACCGCCTTTTCCATGGCAAGCGTGCCCGCGGCTATGCCGGGGCCGTGGTCCGCATCAAGCACCCCGCTTGAGGCGCCGGTCTTTGTGAACGCAAACTTCGGCGTGGCGTTGACCTTGCCGCTTTCAAAGTCCGCAAGGTACATGGGCACTAGCCTTAATCCGTGCGAGTCAACCCCCCTCAGCGAGGTCTCGACGATGCCTGCGACTAGGGGCGCGTAGGTTTTTTTCGGCACGCCAGACTTTGCAAGTGCCTTTGAAATGAATTTCTCAAGCTCCTGCGAAGATATTGAAACGTCCTGCATAGGTTGTACTAGGTCACCCACTATTTTTATTCAGAAACCCTCTCTTAACCGGCGGTTATTCGTGACTGCGCGGCTTGCCCTTTTGCCTCAGCGGCCTACTTGACGAAAGCGATGTAGGTCAGCCACGAGAGGAACGCGAGCGCGCCGGCAACAAGGGTGGGCACTTCCACCCCCCACTGCACGATTATCCCCGCAATAAGGGGCGGTATCGCCATCGCAAGGGACGCCACGGACTGGCTCATCCCCATGACCTCGCCCTGCTCGTCGTCCCTTGCAAGGTTGGAGACCGACGCGTTGTACGTGGGCATGGTCAGGCCGTTGGCTATTGCCATGAATGGCATTATCAGGTAAAGCATCCACGCCTCGGTGGGCAAGAGCATTGCGGGAATCGTGATTGCAAGCCCCAGTATTGATACTGTAAGGACCTGCCTGGGCGTGAAGCGCTTGAGCACCGGGCCGATTATCAGCATCTGCGTGAGCACTATCCAAAAGCCCTGGTATGCGAACATCATGCCCATCTGGGCCGAGGTGTAGCTGAACTTGACGCTCATGTACACCAGGAAGAACGATGTGTAGAAGTTGAAGCCGAGCCCGAACAAAAAGTACGTGGCGTAAAGCGCGCGCAGGTTGGGTGTAGACAGCGCCTTGGCGAATTGTTTTGCCCCGGTAAACAGGCTGATTTTTGAGTGCACCGGCGTCTTGAGCGTTTCAGCAAACCGGAGGCGCAAAAACAGCAGGTTGGCCGCAGTGAGTATTGCCGCGAACGCAAAAGGCGTCCAGTACGCAAACCAGCTTACCGTGTTGGCGTCCGCAAGCACGCCGCCTATGAACGGCCCGATTATGAAGCCCAGCCCGAAAGCGGTGCCCACTATCCCGAAGTTTTTTGCCTTGGTCTGCCTTGTGCTGATGTCCGCAACAGCTGACATCGCAACAGCGATGCTTCCGCCTGTGAGTCCCGCAAGGATGCGCGCTGCAAAAAGCAAGGGCAGGTTCTTTGTGATTATTCCTAGCGCAAAAAGCACATAACTTACTAATCCGCCTGCAAGGCACACTGCAAGGATTTTCTTTCGGCCGTGCTTGTCCGAAAGAAGCCCCAGCACCGGCGCTGCGAAGAACTGCGCAAGCGGGTAGACCATCAAAAGCAGGCCGATGAGGAACTCGCGGTCAGCAAGGCTGGTCCCAGCGGGCAGGAATGCGTGCTCGCCAGTGTCAAGCATCATCGGAGTCTCGACCGGCATGAGTATGGTGAAGCCTAGCAGGTCAAGGAACACCACGAAGAAAATGATTAGGAGCGAAGCACCCTGCTGCTTGGAAGCAGCCTGTGCGTCAGGGATGGTCTTTGCTGGAGTCATAGCAATCACTTGCGCCGCGGCAACAAAGCAACGCCGCGACAGGAAAGTATTCTGCACGCCGGGGTTTAAGCCCCTTTCCAATTAATTTTTCCGGTGAACCTACTTGAGCTTCAGGAGCACCGCTGCCGACGCGACGAGCGTAAGGACGTTCCCTATCGCAGCGTCCGTCATCGCGCCGCCATTGAACCCGTCAAGCACAAGTATCAGGATTCCCAGGCAGTTCACCAAGACGAAGTTCTTCTGTATCGCCTTTTCCTTGCCCTTCATCGCGTAGTACTGTATTGCCCAGCCTGCTGTAATCAGCAAAAGCCCGGCGATTGTCATGTAGCCCATTTAGTTCAGCCTCCTTTTGTCATTCATTATGGGTCGGCCTTTATTTGGCCTTTCGGGTCGACCTCTCTTTGATGCAGACTTCGCAGCGGTCCTTACGGCCGTGGACTTTCAGGTGTCGCGATAAGCCGTAGACTATGTTGATGTTCTCAAGCGAGTTCCACGGACGGGCGTTTGCAGCCGTTATCAAGTGGTCAAAGTGTTCCGCTTTAATCCCGTTCGTCTCCCTGGCGATGTCCCTTTTTCCTTGTTCCATCCTTTCAATGAATTGCAGCCTGAGCTGTTCAAGTTCGTCGGCCTTCTGTTTGTCCGGCGTGCCATCGCACTCGTTCAGCCACCGTTTTGCGGCATTCAACGGGTTGCAATGATGCTGTAGGAGAGCAAAACTATGCCTTGAGATATCGTCGTTTTCAGAATCCATCCTGTCATCTCACTTCTTGCGCAGGTGCTCGCTCGGCTTCATCCCAAAAAGCGTGCATCCGTGCAGGTATATCACGTTGATGTCTTTGGGCCTGTTCCAGTCCGCCGCGCTTCCCAAGTTATATAGGCGGTCGATTGCGGCCTCATCAACTATGCCCTTATATCGCTCCGGGTCCTGGTGGGCCGAGGAGATTCCCCTCTGGAATTTCCGCCGCAGCTGCGAAACATTCCCCTCGCTGGCGGTGCCTTCCGAATGAATTTTCAGCGCGTCTATTGCCGGGTGGAACAGCTCGTAGAACAGCCTCTCCTTGTCGCCGAAGCGCCTGCAGGTCTTGCAGCGCGGCATCTCCTTTTCGATGACTCCTATCTTGTTCAGCACGGCGTGCAGCGCAGTCACGTCCCTCCGCCTTCTCCAGTCGGAACTCTCGACCCTGTCGGCTATCCTGTTGAAGTGCTCCCTGGTTATGCCGTGGGTTTCCTGCTCGATGTATCTGGAATAGTTCCGGAGGCGGGCCACGTAATCGTTTTTCAATTTCTCAAGTTCATTCTTTTCTTCCTCGGTCATACCCTTTGGGTGACCGTCTTTTGTTAACGGTTCGGAAGGCACGTCATGTTTTTTGTGGATGGTGGTTGCTGAAAATACCTTGTTGTTTGCATCGCGCAGAAGGTTGTAGCTGTCCTTGAACGGTCCAATGTGGGCATCGTCGCTGCTGGCTTTTTCGGTGGGCATATAATCGCAGTGCATGGCTTTGGTTAAAAATCCTGCGGCGGAATTTTGCTTGCGCTGGGGTTGTAAAAAAGCGCCTGGGGCAGGACTCGAACCTGCGACCTGCTGATTAACAGTCAGCCGCTCTACCAACTGAGCTACCAAGGCATAGTCTGCATTAGAATGCGGAATTATTTTGGGTGCGGACAGAAATTTAAACGGGATGGGTTAATGCCTCACGGGTTAAAATAATCCAGATGGCTAAAAAACATATCAAAAGGGGATTCTTCATGGATTACGCTTACAACTCGGCAGTATCGCAGGCAAAGGCCCTGCTTGTCGCCAGCCTCAATTCCGCAGGCTATGCAGTCAAGGAAGACGAGGTCAAAGTCGAGCCCTCAAAGACCGCGGACTCCGACCTGTCCTGCACCATCGCCTTTGTACTTGCAAAGAAGGCGGGGAAGGCGCCAAAGGAAATTGCGGAGCAGGTGGCAGGCGGAATAGGCGCGGAGCTGGCTGCGAACACGCAGAACGCCGCCTATATTTCCAAGGCAGTTGCAGCAAACGGATACGTAAACTTCGTCCTTTCGGACAAATTCTTTTCAGAAGCCGCCCAAGACGCAATCGGCTCCAAAAACTACGGCTCATTTTCCGACTTTTCAGGCAAGACCGCAATCGTGGAATACTCCTCGCCCAACGTCGGAAAGCCGATGCACATAGGCCACATACGCTCCACCATACTCGGCGAGTCCGTTGCCAACCTCTTTGACGCCGCAGGCTACAGGACCGTGCGGATGAACTATTTGTGCGAGGCTGGCGCGCAGGTTGCCGGGCTTTTACTTGCAATCGAAACCTTCGGCTCGGAAAACCTCAAGGACGAAAAGGACCTGCTGAAATACTACGTCGAGATTACCAAGCAGATTGACGCAGACCCGAAGATGAAGGCGCGCGAGCAGGAGATAATCTCGCTGATGGAAAGCGGCGACCCGGTAATAGCATGCAACCTCGACATCGTGCGCAAGCTCACAATCGCGCCGTTTGACGAGAACTACGACCGCCTTGGAATCCGTTTCGACGAGTCCGTGTTTGACAGCGACTATGCCGACCTCGCAAAGAAGCTGGTGGCAGAGGCGCAGGAAAAGGGCCTTGCAAAGAAGGACGAGAAGGGCGAAATCGTCGGCCTGCTTGAGGGCAAGTCAACCCTTCCAAACCTAATCATACTCCGCTCAAACGGCAGCACCCTCTATTCCACGCGCGACATGGGCTTTGCGCAGTGGCGCTGGGACAAGTACTCGTTCGACAAGAGCGTGGTGGTCACCGCGTCGGAGCAGAACACGCACTTCCGCCAGGTCTTCAAGCTCCTTGAGCTGATGGGCCGGCCTTATGCTCCGCGGCTGTTGCACATCGGCTTTGGCCTCGTGTTCCTTGAAGGCGGGGTGAAGCTTTCCTCGCGAAAGGGCAACGTGCTGTTGCTTGAGGACGTGCTTGACGACGCCGAGCAGATTGCGCTTGAGCAAATCAAGGACCGCGGCTACTCGCCAGAGGATGCCAAGAAAATCGCTTTCGCAGTCGGAGTCGGCGCGGTCAAGTTCGCGATACTTCGCGTGTCAGCTGAGAAGAACATCAACTTCTCGATGCAGAAGGCGGTGAGCTTTGAAGGCGACACCGGCGCATACTTGCAATACACCGTCGTGCGCGCAAAAAACATACTCAAGAAAGCCGGCTACTCAGCATCCTCGTCAGCGAAACTTCCTGCAACCGTCCTGTCCAAGGACGAGCGCGAACTCGCGAAATTCATCGCGCAGTACCCGCAGGCAGTGCGCTCGGCAGCGGTCTCGATGGCTCCGCACCAGATTTGCGACTACGCGCTCAAGGTGGCCGCTGCGTTCTCGACTTTCTACTCATCAAGCCCGGTGCTTGAGGCCGAAAGCGAGGAAAAGAAGCAGCTGAGGCTTGCGCTTGTTGCGGCAACGGTATCGACTCTTGAAAGCGCGCTTGCGCTGCTTGGAATCAACGTGCCGGATAAGATGTAGCTTTGCAGATTTCGTTCATTAATTTCAATTTTCCAAATTGTTTTTCCAAGGGGGGTAGAGGGTCAATGAATCGTGGTTTCATAGTCGGCATACTTGCCGCAATAGGCGCAGTCGTAGTCGTCGGCGTGCTTGCGCTTGGCTACCTTGGTTTTGTTCCGGGGTTGTCCGACGTGATGGGCGCAGGCCCCAAGGACCTGGGAGTCCACCCGACTGCTGCTGATGCGACAAGCGCAATGTCAAAGATTGGCAACACCGAATCATCCTTCACAGGCACGGGCGGCCCCATTGGAAGCATCAAGCTTGAGGGAAGCCACGCAGTTGACACTTACCTAACTGCGGAGGAAATCACTGCTGCGCAGAACGCGCGCAACTACAAGTACGACCCGATAAGGAACGTGCAGGTGAAAATCAACGCAGACAACACCGTCGAGACTTCGGGAAGAATCTCAATCTCAAAGGCAAAGGACTACCTTGCCGCAATCGGAATCCCGCAGGCTGACATTGACAAGGCGCTCAGCGTTGCAAAGGACGTTCCCGGCGAGGCTTCGTTCTATGCAAAGGGAACGGTGAGCATGACAAACAACGTGCTCTCAACGGACCTTTCCGAGGTAAAAATCGGCAACATCGCAATCCCCAAGGACCAGCTCTCAAGCGGCACCCTCGCGTCAATCGCCTCGACGATAATCAGTAAGAACCCCGGCGTAAACGTGGAGAAGTTCGAGATTGTTGACGGCAAGGCCCACTTTGTCGGCACTTACCCGGACAAGACTTACCTGGCGCCTAATTAGGAAAGGATTTTCTTATCTACAAAAAGGTGCGTAGCGTAGCCCAGCAGGCCGAACAGCGCAAAGAAGAACGCCTTGAGTACGGAAAAGTACAGCACCAAGCCCGCAAGGAATAGGAAAATCGAAAACGCAAACATCGCGTTGGTGCTGTGGAACGCTTTCGGCGAGCCCAGGTCGAACGGCGCAATCTTGTTCGACAGCAGGTAGTAGATGACTATTGGCGCGAAGAAAAGCGCGAGCCTCTTTTCGACCCACGTGGCCTTCTTGCGCGAGGGCTTGGAGTAGAATGCGTCAAAGTCGGGCAGGAAATTGGCATAAAGAAATACAAGCGACGAGGTCAAAAGCGCGCCAAGCACGTGCTCGTTGAACAAAAAACCCGTGATGATGTAAAGCAGGCATAGGGGGATTACAACCCTCTTTCCCGTCCACAACAAAAACGAGAAGTGCTCGGCTATTTCCTCGACTACCTTTTCCGGCCCCGCAAAGCTTGGCAGGTGCAGCGACGCTTTCGACTTTTCAAGCGCCCGGCCGATTATCCTGTTGACCTTGCTTTTTTTGAACAAACGACATGCGCCCAGTCAAAGTCTTATACCAGTTCCTTCGCAACGTCGCGCAGCCACGCTTCGGGGTCCTTTGCCTTTACAAACGCCGACGCGAGGAGGACTCCCTCCGCTCCGAGCTTGAGCGAGGTTGCAACATCATTTGCGTTGCTTACTCCCGCGCCGACCAAGGCAAGCGTGTTGGGCGAGACTTTCTTGATTGCAGCAACTGACTCGGAGACGATTTCGGGCCGTGCCGAGCTGACTGAGATTCCGCTGCCGATTAGTTCGGGAGGCTCAACCGCAATCGCGGTTGGCTGGTATTGTGCAAGCTTCACCGCCTCTGGCACGTCCTTTGCGCAGACGCAGATGTCGAAACCACCGACTTTTCTTGCGCGCTCGCACGCGAACTTCACTTGCTCCTCCGTAGCCCTGCACTCGGAGTGGTTGATTAGCGTGCCTTTCAGGCCGCACTGCTTCATGGACTCGATGGTCACATGGCCGGTGCGCGCTCCGGGCTCGAGCATCTCCGCGTTCTGGCCGAATACGGGGATTCTCACAAGCTGTGCATAAGACGCGCACACTACTGGCGGTGCTATGATTATGTTTGCGCCCAAGTCCGCGGCGACCTTCTCGGCGACTTTGGCAAGCGACTCGCCCTTCGCTCCGGCGCTTTCGTCATAAGCTTTGAAATTGAGGATGAGTGCTTTCCTTTCCATTGTCCCACCAACTCCGCAAACCGCCCTGCCGGCACCATACTGATAATGTTATAATTCGGGTAATACCGTTATAATTCAGTGTGTAAGAGGAGGAATCGGTCGATAGCCCAATGGCATCAATAGCTGTGATGGGGCCGCCTGGGAGCGGCAAGAGCACGTTCTGCTTCAACTTCGCAAAGTACATCCAAAAGCACGGCGTGCAGACCTCCATCGCCAACGCGAACTATTTCTGCAAGCACATAACCTACAAGCCCGACTACGATGTGCGCGACAACAAGGAAATCCGGAAGGCGTACAAGAAGTACTGCGACCAGTGGCCGAAGTTCTACGCGGCTATGCTTGAGATAATGGCAAAGGACAAGAAGCTCTCGGCATTGCGCGAGAATTCGCTCCTGTTTCTGGATTTCTCGATACCGCTTGAATATCTCCTGTTCTTCCGGCACCAGATGAAGGCGTTCTATGCGCTCGGTGACAAGACTGTGCTGCTTTCCGGAGAGAACTTCCGCACGCACTCGGGAGACAGCGCAATACGCGCAACTGCAAAGCTCATGGAAAACGTCTCAGGAAGGCAGGTCACGCCGGTGTTCAACCGGCCCGGAATCGAGAAGCCGCAGAGTGCGCGGCAGGCTACGCTCATTGATGCATTGCTTACAGGCGACCCGGACAGGCCCAACGACATACTTGAAATCAATGCCGTCGAGCGCCTTGGTTTTGACGCGCTTGCAAGGGAACTCCGGCTTTGCTGATATTTTTAAGGCAGGTCCAATACGTCTTGTGTTCTTCCGGCTTTTCCGGGTCCGGATAGTATATTGAGTATATCGCATGCGTGAGGTTTCTCTTGAATGCGCTCCTTTCGGATTCTTCGGAAAGGTTGGCTGAGTATTTTTTGTGCAATTTGCTCGCGAGTTTAAGCGTTTCAATAAGTTTCCGCGTTTTGTCCACGTTCTGCTTGTAGTTTCTCAAGTGGTTGAAATAATGTTCAATCTCGTCAGGCTTGCAATTGCTTTGCCCGACTTTTTTTTCGTATTCAAAATAATCCGCGCCACCCCGGAGCCCGTGGTGTGCTTCAATCACTCCTGCGGGAACGTGTTTCTTGAGCCGGTCCAGCCGTTTGCAGCCTTTCTTGTACAATTCATGCAGTTGTTGAATCGCTTGAATCGAGCCGTGGTATTTTGTGTTCTGTGAAAAAAGGAAGCTGCTGAGGTTGACTGCCGACAGCATCGCGTGGCCTTCAAGCGCGTCAATTATGTTGCCCTTACCGTTGCGATAGAAATGGACGTTTTCTATCGAATTCATCTTGGTCCTTAGTTTTGTGTCGATTTCATCAGCGGCGTTAACCACTTCGTGCATCGGTTTTCGGGCCAAAATCCATGTCGCCCCTGGGCATTACTTTATGCTGATGCCCTTCTTGCGCAGCTTGGAGCGCAGGCCGTGCGTCCCGGCAAGGGTGACCTTGAGCGCGTCGCCGTCGGTGCCGATGTACCTGTGGGCATGCTTCTTCAGCCCTAGGTACGTGCCCGCGATGAGGAAGATTGTAGAAAGCAGGAGGGTGGCCTGCCTTGCCTGCTCCGAGCTTGGGATTATCAGGCAAAGCGTGCCTGCAAGGCCAAGAAGTGCGATGCCGATAAGGTTGAAGAGCGTGGGCAGCTTGACTTTGAGGTCCTCTTCCCCGGAACGCACCTGGAACAGGAAACCTGCCAGGTTCAGCGTGCCTGCAAGGAAGAGAAGCGCGGAGGCTAGTGCAAGGCCGATGTCAAGAAACGTTGCAATAAAATCCGCCATTGCCTTTTACCCCGTTAACATTTTTTTCAGTCCGCCTGTCACTCATCATGATGTCAGAGTAATAGTCGTCATCATCTGAACGTATTCTTGCAGAACCGCTTATTTTAATGCTCCCCTGCAAGGCGCATCCAGCGTGTTTCCCCTTTGTTTATATTCGGCAAAACCGTAACCAGTCTGAGATGTTTATGCCCTCACAACCGCGTTTTGACATGCTCTGCATAGGCTCGGTCACAATGGACTTCCTTGCCCGGCCTTCGGTGTCTGAAAGCATCGACATAAACTCCTTCGACAAGGTCCAGCATTTCCTGTGCCTCAACTTCGCCTCCAAGACCCAGCTTGCGCAGATTGAGTACGAGCCGGGCGGCAGCGCGGCCAACTCAGCAAACGTGATGTCCCTTCTTGGCTCAAAGGTTGAGCTTTTGGCGGCTGTCGGCAAGGACGACTTCGGCGAGATGATAGTCAACGACCTGCATTCGCGGAGGATAGGCTCGACCTACCTGGCCCGCGTTTCCGGGGAGAAGAGCGCAATAGGCATCAGCATACTTTCGCCCGGAGGGGAGAAGAGCCTCCTCGTCTATCCCGGTGCAAACGCGTGCCTGGGGCCGTCTGACCTTCCCGCTGAGGCCGTGAAGGAGTGCAACTCCGTGTTCATAACCTCGCTTTCATCGGAAAAGAACTACGGCCTCTTCTACCGCGCGGTGAGGCTTGCAAAAAAGCACAACAAGAAAATCATATTCGCGCCAAGCATCACCATGCTCCGCAAGTTCTCCAGGCGGCTTGCAAGGCTGCACCCGCACTTTGACGTTTGCGTGATGAACTACGAGGAAGCGATGTTCTACACCAAGCGCACGCGCATGGCCGATTTGCTCCGCGCGCTCCCTGGTAAGACCCGCGTGATTTCAAAGGACAAGGAAGGAGCATATGCTCTTGACAACGGCGTGTTCTACCACTGCCCAGCGCCCAAGTGCAAGGTGGTGGACACCACCGGCGCAGGCGACTCCTTCACGGGCGCCCTGGTTTTTGAGTACCAGCGCTCAGGCGACATCGCAAAGGCCCTCGCAGTCGGCACTGCGGTTGCCGAAATAAAGCTCGGTCACCTCGGCCCGCGCATTGACTTCAGTGCTGAAAAGATGCAGAAGCTTGTCGCCAAGAACTCGCGCAAGTTTGCCGCCCGCAAAGTTGACCCTGACCGCATCTAAAAGATAATCCTTTAAGCAAGAAGTCCGCAAAAAGTTCTTAGGGCAAAAGTCAAATTTTCGGGTGGATTTAGAATGATTCTTGAAATCGTAGCGTTCCTGCTTATACTGTCCATAGTGCTTGGGTGGATTCGCATAATCTTTGAGTACCAGCGCGGCGTGCTGTTCACCCTCGGCAAGTACTCCGGGGTTCTTGAACCAGGTTTGCGCTTTGTCATACCCATAATACAGGACGCTCAGGTCGTTGACATGCGCATGCGCGTAATCGAGGTCCCGCCCCAGCAGACCATCACACGCGACAACGTGTCAATCAACGTCGACGCGGTGCTGTACTACAAGATTACCGACGTCTCCGACTCCGTGCTTGAGGTCCGCGACGTGTACAACGCCACTTCCCAGCTTGCGCAGACAACTATGCGCAACGTAATCGGCGAGGTCCCGCTTGACAACCTGCTTTCCGAGCGCGACGCGATATCCTCAAAGATTAGCGCGATAGTGGAGAAGGCATCCGAAAAGTGGGGAGTTACTGTGATGGGAGTCGAGCTCAAGCACATCGAGCTTCCTGACAACATGAAACGTGTCATGGCAAAGGCCGCAGAGGCCGAGCGCGTAAAGCGCGCCACAGTCATCCGCTCGCAGGGAGAGGCCGACGCATCCAAGGTCGTATCTAAGGCAGCGGCGATGCTCAACTCGCAGGAAGGCGCGCTCAACCTGCGCACCCTGCAGAGCCTCAACGACATTGCCTCCGACGTTTCCAACGAGGTCGTGTTCTTCGTCCCGCTTGACGTGATGAAGAACTATTCCGGCGCCGCGGACGGCAGGCAGAAGAAAAAGTAGGTTACGAGTTGATTCACTATGGCTTTCGAAACTTTCTCAATAATCTTCGTTGCAATCCCCGTACTAATCGTAGTTGTGCTTCTTTCCATACGCATAATCAACCAGTACGAGCGGGGCGTCCTGTTCCGTTTCGGCCGGTTCTCCGGCGTGCGCGAGCCCGGGCTCAACTTCATCATTCCCGTAGTGGACCGGCTGGATGTTTTGGACATCCGCACCAACGTAATCTCCATCCCCCAGCAGGAGACGATGTCCAAGGACAACGTATCCGTCTCGATTGACGCGGTCATCTACTACAACGTAAGCGACACCAAGGCGGCAATACTCAACGTCGAGTACTACTCCTATGCAACCGCGATGCTTGCGCAGACCACGCTCCGTGACGTGGTGGGCGAGACCACCCTTGACGAGCTGTTGACCAAGCGCGAGATGGTATCAAAGCGCGTGCAGGAAATCGTCGCAAAACGCGCCGCAGACTGGGGAGTCAAGATTGACGCTGTTGAGATAAAGGAAATCCAGCTTCCCGACGACTTGATCCGCGTGATGGCCAAGGAAGCCGAGGCCGAACGCGAGAAGCGCGCGGTTGTAATCAAGGCATCAGGGGAGCTTGAGGCGGCAAAGAGCCTTGCACAGGCGGCGTCCGAGCTGAACGCAATCCCCGGAGGCCTGCACATCCGGATGCTCCAGACTGTGAACAACCTGGGCAACGAAAAGAGCAAGACCAAGATAATCACAACGCCCAGCGAGGTCCTCAAGGCCATCGTGGATTATGCCGGCAAGAAGTAATTTGCGGGCCTAATCCCCCCTCCCATAAAGGCTTATAAACGGCGGGCGGCACTTTCAATTATTACCCTAAACAGGAAAAGAGGTTTAACTTATGAAGCGCGGCGCGGAGCAGCATCTTGAAAGTTCTATACCCTTGATACTAATCGCCATACTTGCGGTTTTCGTGGCAGCCAAGTTCAACTTCATCGACTGCTCCGGAATCCCGGGACTTTCGGTGGTGTGCCCCGCTGCGAACATCCGCATTGCGGTAATAGGCAACCCGACCAAGGACATGGAGAACCTGCTCAACTCCACGCACTTC